>Ga0222676_1000050_pt1 | contig 57415 bp, 73 predicted proteins | sample AntAcemetagen870_FD_179815 | JGI IMG/M metagenome (GOLD analysis project Ga0222676, IMG submission 179815) | Saline water microbial communities from Ace Lake, Antarctica - #870 | ecosystem: Environmental > Aquatic > Non-marine Saline and Alkaline > Saline | place: Antarctica: Ace Lake...
CAACCATGTCGAAATCACGGCGGGCGCTTTTCAGCAACTTCTTGGTCTTGGAAATCAAGATGTGCTTCTTGCGGCCCTGCGCCCAGTTATCGGCGACGATGCCTGCAATCTCGCGCGTCTTGCCAACTCCGGTTCCGTCTCCGATGTAGAAACCCTTGCGGCGTGGGGCGCCTCCGTCCTTCATCGCGGGCAGCATTTCGGAATGCGCGGCCCCGGCGTAAACCACCTGTTCAAGTTGCGCCTCTGACAGAAGGCCATCCTTGACCATCTTGGGTGGCAATTGCAGGTCGTAATTTGGGGTGGGCGGATTGACCGTTGCCATAGCTGACGACTCAACCAACAGCATGGGATGTTCGACGGCGCCCTCAATGCGAACGCGCGTTGGCCGGTACTTGGCAAAGCCGCCCGAGGTTTCCTCGACTTGGCTTTCAGCGGCCTCGCTTACTCGAACAGTTGGTCGTTTGCTATCAGGAGCAGTTGCTCCGCTGCTTCCAGCGGTCCCAGACTTTGCATCTGTTCCAGCGGGTTTTCCTTTCCGAGAACCGCTCTTGCTGTCGGTTCCGGCCCCTTTGACTGCTCCATCCGGATCAACAGATCCGCCATCTCGTCCTGGCCCGTCTCCAGCGCTCCCCAGATCATCAGGCTTAGAAGATTGCTGTGGCTTTGCGGCTCCGTCACGCCCGCCATCGTCAGCAGGCTTGCCGCTCGTTTCTCGATCGGGCTTGGCGCCATCTTCGAGGCTTGCGTCATTCTCTGAGCTTCGGTCACGGGTGGCATTGCGGACATCCTCCAGCAGGGCAATCAGGTCGGGGATGTTAGCGACTTCCCCGGTAAGCGTCTTATGTCCCTCAAGCGCCGGTGCCTTGTCGATCACCAGAAGGCGATTGTCATAGGCGGTGCCGTACTTCTTATACACCTGATCGCCTTTGACCACAACATTTGCTTGCAGGGTCATTTTTCCGTCGAGGCCATCAAAGAACTTGGTGACGCGGCTGTTACCGGGCTGGAACGTGTGACCCATGATTGCGACCAGGCGTCCGCCCGGTTTCAGTAGGGCAAGCGCCTGTTGAAGATGCTTGGCACCGGTGGCGCTGGTGTTCTTGGTTCCGCGCGATCCGGCGGCTGAGAACGGCGGGTTCATTACCACCACATCATAGGTGCGGGTTTTGTCGCCCGACCAGATGTTGGCGATCTGCTCTGCGTCTTCCGCCGTCACCTTGTTGAAGCCCAACGCCTTGAGAGACGGTAGGCGGCGCTCGGCCAGTTCATTCACATCAACGGTCGCGCCTGCGTTCTGCGCAAACACCGCGATTCCGCCATTGCCCGCGCTGGGCTCCAATACCCGGTCACCGTCCTTGATGTTCGCCACCCAGTTGACCGCGAAGCCATAGCTGGGCGGGGTGCTAAACTGCTGGAAAGCGTCGGTCTCGGTGTCGCGGCGCGTCTGCGTTGGCAGGGTTTCGACCAGAGCTTGCAGTTCGGCGGCCAGTTTCTTGGCGCGGCCGGTGCCGTCCTGCGGGTTCCAATCGCTGTGCTTGCCAGTCTTGGACTGCAGGAACAGGTTCATCCCCAGTTCCATCGCCTCGTAAGCATCCTTCGGGCTGAATGCGCCCTCGGCAATAGTGCCCCCGAATTCCTCGGCGGCCATCTTCATCAAGGCGGCGTTGGATTTTGGCGGGGTTCCGGCGCGGATCATGTCGGCGATGCGGCGGCCAAGGCGCACGGTGGCCTCGGATTCGTTGGGCTTGTCCTTACCTGTGACGTGAACCACCTCCAGTTTCCCGCTGTCTTGGGCGGCTTGGAATGCAGGATCGGTCGCAGCGGTGGGCGCGTCGGATTCCGGTTGCGCGGGTGTCTCCGCAACCGTTTCGGAAGGGGACGGGGTTTTGTCAACCGGGTCAGGCGCAGAGAACAGATGATCCGGCATTGCATCGGCCAGCCGGTTCTGCATGTCGACCTTCAATCGCTCCCACTTCTGAGTGCCCATCGTACCGGCAGCCTGAAACCCGATCTTGTTCAGGAGAGCGCGGCGTGCGCCATTGATCAGGCCGTTCCAGTGCCGTTCCGCCACGCCCATATCTCGCGTCGAGGCAGGCGCAGCAAACACATCGTCAGGCATTTTCTCGGTGACTGCAGCCTTGATGCGGTCGGACAGGTCGGCCCACGACTTCATGGCGAACTTGTCGCGCGTGGCCGGGTCGCCCTTCGGATTCTGCTGGCGAAGGAATTCCGTGCGATCCTGTTGGGTCATAGCATCCCAGCGCGCGCCAGCCTTGTCAAAGGTGCGGTCGATCGGATGAATGGCAGAATCCGCTGATGGTTTGGTGTCTGGGAGGACATCAGCCTCGTTCTTGATCGGTTCTTGATCGGCTTCTTCTGTGCGCTCCTGCACATCCAGCGCATTCCAGCGCTCATCAATCTTGGACCGCGCGCCTTCCGTCAGGTCGCCCCATGCCTTGCCAGCCGCGCGATCGCCGGTCTTGTTGAGCGTGCCGTCTGCCTTCGTGGTGCCGGGCATCTGCTTCATCAGGTCGCGGCGCTGGTCTGGCGTCATCGCGTCCCAGCGGGATCGGCGCGAAGTAGGATCAGGCCCGCCGCGCTCCGCATCGGTCAGGCCGTCCTTGCCAACGGTATTGATCACGACGTTCGGGCGGGCGAAGTCGCCAGGGTCGGTAGCGGGCGGCTTTGCTTCGGCAAAGTCTCCGATCTTGCGCCGTTTCCGCTCGGCTTGAAGCCAGCCCTCAGAGAGACCCATGTTTGGCGCGGCCATTAAGACTTCGTCGGAAGCGTCTTCCAGCCAAGCACGGGCCAGCGCGCCGGGGTTCCCGGCCTCTGCATTGCTGAACGGAAGATTATCGACCGTCGCCTTGAACGGCTTCACTACCGTTGCCTCAGATGTCACGCTTTCCACCGGCGGTGCTATATCTTTCAATGGCTTATCAGGCGTCGAGGTCACGCCTTTTTCAGGCTTGGTCACGTCAGTTATATTTTGAGTTATATTCTGATCCGGTTTTGCAGACCGTTTTGCAAATTCCTCGGCGCTGATCACGTCGCCGGTATCGCTGTTCTCATAGAACGTCTTGCCGGTTTCCTCGCCGTTCTTCACGCCTGCGATTGAAGTCCATTGTTCCGGGTCGAAGTCACCAACCTGTCCCCCATCCGTAGGAGCGGCTTCTGCCTCAATGCCCGTGCCCCCAGCAGGCGCTTGCGGTTTCGGCGTCAGAACCTCGGATGAGGGCGCAGGTTGGCTCGCTTCCTGTGTTTCCACAGTTGGCGAGGGCGGGGCCGCCGGGGGTGTTGGCGGCAACATGGTGGTGAGGATATCGTCGGTGGGCGCGCGTGGCGTCTCGGGCGGGATGGCGGCAATGTCGTCCTTGACCTGGCGCACTCCGTCCGTCCGTGGGGTCTGCACGATAGGTTTGTCCAGCACCAGTGGCGGCACGCCAAGGTTCGGCGGTGTTGGGCTGCGAGGATCGGCGGGGGTATCAGGGGGGGTATCCCGTGTTGTGACGCTGACTGGCGCCTTACTCAAAGCAGCGGCCCCGATTTCAGCGGGTGCTGTCATAAATTCAGCCAGAGCCTCGATTAGAACCTCTTGGCCGTTCCATTCTTGGCCTGCGGCTGCGCGCGCTGCAGCTTCACCGCCGCCGCCAGTCACGGCCTGAACGACAGAATCAAGGATTGCATCACCAACAGGCGAGTCGAACAACTTGCGTGCGGCCGCGCCTTGGCCTGCCATTTCGAACAGAGCAATTGTCACGCCGCGCGTCATTCCCCGCTTACCGGCCTCACGCCATAAATTAGGGTCATTCAGGGCGTTGATAGCGTCGGCCCTCGTGACGATCTTGACGCCATTCTCCTGAAAGAATTCATCGACAGATGCGCCAAACTCTTGCGCCAAAGCGCCTGTTCCCATCACTGCCGCTGATATGGCCGGGCTCCGTGTGAGCAATCCGGCCCCGGCGCTGGCTGCAATCATTGGTGCCGATTCTACGCCGACCTCTCCAAGGAACGATAGTGCGCCCATTGGATCAGAAACCATGGCCGAAAGCGTTCCGCCCATCGTCTCGTCGCCAGCCATGCCCTTGCGGAACCGTTCGGCAGCGGGTGACATCGGCAGTTCGGCAGCGCGATCCAGAAGGCTTTGACCAACCTCACGGTTTTGAAGGTGCCGCTCCCGGTAGCGGTCGGGTTCTGCGCGGGCATCATCGGCGCGGCGGGTGCGTTCTGCATAAATCTGACTGAATAGATTGGCGCGGTCAGCCGGAAATCCCATCGTAGCAAAGGCGGCAGCGGCAGCGGCAGGGGATGACAAGTCAACGCGGGCATGAATCAGCGCGTCATCCAAGCCTGATACCTGTCTGAATGTGTCAAACAACAACTGCGTCGGAGTGCGCTTTGAATCCTGCAGGGCGGTGGCGTCTGATGTTGCCATGGCCAAAGGCAACGAGGAACCGGCGCGCAGGCCACCACGTTGACCGGCGCGTATCACCGCTATTCCATCTGGGTTCGATGCCACAGCCAAATCATTGACAGGCGATTGACCTGGAACCGGCGCAGTCTGCCCCTGCATCATTTCCAAAATCTTCTGCATTTCCGGTGTCATCGGAATTGCGGTGTTCTGCTCGATGTTGGCAGAGCGATCTGGAGCGGTCAGGGGTGCGGGGACAGGCTGGGACACACCCGGCACTGTCCCACTTGTCCCATTTGTCCCACTTTGCGGCGGGATGAGAGGCTGCTGTGTCGGTGCCAGATCAGGCAGCGGCCCCGTCAGGCCATTGAGATAAGCGGATCGCCCAAAGCCCGTCGCGGCCTTGGCGTCGTCGGCTGTGTCGATCGTGAGTGGTGGCTTGGGTGGTGGTGGCGTAAACCCGACCTCGGGAGCGCCCGGCGCCATCATCTGCAACAGATCAGCCATACCAGGAGCGGGGCTTGCACCCGGCATCGAGGGTGCAGCGTCTTGGATAGGCGCGGTCAAAGATGGACCGGCCCCCGGCGCAGAGACGGGACCGAGACTTGGAACGGCAGGGCTCGGCAGGCCGGGAGCGGTGCGCGGTGCTGCCAGTGCAGGAAGTTGACCCACGGGCGCTGCGGCCACAGCCTCGGCGTCAGGAAATCCCGGTGACTTGTCAAACGGCGTGTGGCCCACCTTCTTGTAAAAGGCAGTCTTATCCATGTCGGCGTAGAACGTGCCGTGGATCTTGTCGGCAAGCTGTTCGTCGTTCAAATCGCCATAGGTCGGGAATTTCTCCCGTACCTGCTTGATGGTCAGTTCGGTCATTTAACGAATGCCTAGCGGGTCGTTTTCAGGGAGGGCTGGGGTTGCGGTCTGGTTTGGCTTGGCCAATGGAACGGTCGGAACCTCGGCACCGGGAATGCCGGGCACGCTCCTTGCCCCTGTGACGCGATCATAAGCGAGACGTGACGCCAGATTGCGCTGCGAGGCGGGCAGGCGCTTGTTCTGCGCCATTGCCCAAAGTTGGTCGTTGGTCAGATCGCCAAGGCTCGTTGGTGCTGTCGGTGCGGCCCCGGCCGGGCTTGCGCCAGATGTGCGTGTGCTGGAGCCACGGCGAGGCGAGACGCCCGGCAATGGAACTTTCGGCTTAAGCGCGTCGGTCATCATGGTTTGCGCCAAGTTCTTGAGATGCGGCGGCAAGTTCGGGTCCGACAGCATCTCGGAATACTTCCGCGCCTCGGCATTGTTACCCAGAAGCGATGCGGTCAGTTCATCACCACCAGATTCCGCCGACATATTGCGCAGGTTGCTTGTCCGCGTGCCGATTGCGCCACCCAGCATAGGAGCCAAGAAGGCCAAAAGAGGGGAGCCTGAGTTCTGCGCACCAGCCATGCCGGATTGAAGAAGTTGCATCACCATGTCGTATTGCTGCTGGCTGCCACGTTCCGGCAGAATTCCGGTCCCGCCGCGCTGAAACATGCCCCTGAAACCGCCTGGGGCGGCGGGTTGGCCGGGCATTGGTCGAGGCTGGGGACGTGGCGAGGTCACCGGTGCGCCAGCCGCTTGGGGCAAGCCGCCACCTGAAAACAATCCTGTTTTGGCCATTAGTTTACCCTCTGATACGCGCGGCGCTCGGCCTCCAGCATGTTGATCCGGTCGAGTGCGTTCTGCAAAGCTCCAGCCATGACGCCGAGATAATCAATCACGCTGATATTCTCGCTGGTGCCCAAGCCGGTCAGGGCGTGGAAGTGTTCTGCCATAGGTCCGACATGCTGGGCCCTATCGCCATCGGGCCCTTCGCCGTCCTTGTATTGCCAGACTGCCATTGGAAGCCGTGACACGATATCAGCCAAGCCTGCGGTGTTGGCCGATCCCCGCACGTCCTTCGACTCGATGGTCGACTTAATGAGGGCGGCGCCAAGCGAGCCAATGGCGCCCGCCGTGGCCTGCGATTGCTGCTGCTGCTGATTGTATTGTGACAGTTGCGCGTCGTACTGCTGGCCGACAAGCCCGGAATAGTTGACGCCTGCGGTGCTGCCGGATGGCGTGTTGTTGGGCGGATTGTACCCACCACCCATGAGACCAACCAATTCCTGCAGGCTTTGCGAACGCTGGGAACTGTCGAGACCGAACTGGCGGGATTGCTCCTGACCAGCGGCAATGTCTGCATCCTGTGCAAGTCGTGAAATCGTGTCCTGCGTGCGGGTTTGCTGTTCTCCGTAGGTCTCGTTGAACGCCTCTCCGCCAATTGGAATACCGCGGCCTTGCAGGTTGGTGAGCAAACGTGAGTTAGCCTTGTCAATCCCTGGCGCCATGAGCGAGAATGTTCGGTCAAAGATGGTCTGTGCAATATCGCCTCGATCGCCAACACGGGCCGGGCCGGGCAGGTTGTCGACATTATCCGTGATAAGTTGGCCGGTAAGATTCGTTGCAGCTGGTTCCAATTGACCACGTATATTTTCCTCGAACGGGCTTTCGATATAGGACTGTGCGCTTTGGAATCCCTCGGGGGCAACTCCCTGCTGGAACACGCCTTCCGCGTCGGTATAGCCCTGACGCACGCCAGATCCGCTTGGCGAATAAACATCGGGCCGGTTGAACTGCGCTTCCGCCGATGCAGTTTCGTATGGATCTGGGACCGCTGGTGCGCTCGAACCTTTACCCATGATCAATCCATTCGCAGTTGTTTCGGAACATCTTCAGAATTATCAGGTCCGACCCATCTGGAGCGGCGTATCGCACGAACGCCTCCGGCTCAAAACCCAACTTGGTGGCCAGATTGAGCGAGGCAAGGTTTGATGCCGGGACTGAAACAGAGATTGCCTTGCAGCCCAGCGTCACGAACGGATAGGTGAAGATCGCGCGAAGAACGTCGTCAGTCGCCCAAAGCGCGCGTGGTTCAGCCGCTATGCAGGACTCGACATGCACGCCGTTATAGTTCTCATAGGTGACGGCTGCGACCAGCCTCTCACCTTTTATGACACCGATGCACCTGGCGTTTTGGTTGATCCGATATCCGGGGATTTTCTCAGCAATCCAGCGTGATATCGCAGCATCGGCCCTGTAGAGCAGGCCGTCGAGAATTACCGGGCCTTCACCTGCAGGTTCACGATTTCCGCCCATTTTGCCGTGACCTCAATTCTGATCTGGAACACGCTGCCGACCGCATCGCAGCCGATCACGTCGTTCAGGGAAACACTATCTCCGGGATTGTCTGGTTCGATTGTAACAGTCTGGGACGCCTCGGCAATATCTGAGGCGGTCGTATCGTGATCGCTCAGAACCGTGACCGTGACCGAGAGTGCGCCCGATGCGATGATTGTGGGCGTCAGGCTCTTGATTGAGGTCTTTCCCGGCAGTCGGAACCAGCCAGATACCCACTCCGCAGTGATTATCTCGGTGCTGGTTGGTGACTGCAGCATCCGCATGTCGCGGCCATCCGTGCCGGTAAACCGCGTTTCCGATCCCATATTGTGCCATAGGCGGGCGGGATAATCCGCAGTATTCCACGCTCCGCTGTCCACTTGATAGATCCACTGTTCGGGATTGCCTACGGTCGGTTGCCGATTGATGATAACCTGCGAGCCATTCGATGCGACGTGCATCTGCCACTCAGCTCCACCAGCCTCGATCCGTTTGAGGATCTGATCTGAAATGGGCCGTGAAATCTCGGAGATAAGACCGAGAACGCCCTGCCTGACCGCTGCGGACACCGATACCAGGCCGGAACTTGACACCATCCACATATCAGAACCAACACGCGCGAACGCCCTCGGTGAAACGGGTGGTGCTGCTTTTACGCGCGCAACAAGGTTCCAGTCTTGCGCATCGCCCGGATCAAGACCGCCGTAGAGAACCATCTCGCCTGTGGTTGTGACAATGCAGACAACATCATTGGTGTTGAAACCCGCGTCGATCGTCAGTGTCAGCATGGACGAGAGCGAGCCAGTGATATTACCGAGGCGTGACAAAGGGAACCGCGTGAGTGCGCCAGTCACAGCCCCGACTTCGCCGTAATAAAACTCCAGCGGGCCGGTCGTATTCCAGAAATATAGCCGGTCATGGTGGGCGATCACCCCGTCGAAGTCGTTGATTGCAACGCCGGTTGAGACCGTCAGGCTCATCTGGGAAAAGGTTGATCCATTGAACAGGACCGGCACATCATAGCCGGAAGCGATGACCATCTGGCTGCTGATATAGCTGATGGCAACGCGCCCGGTGGTAAATTGCGGGATCGTATCAATGACAGTGCCGTCCTCATTCCATGCCGTCAGCGTCGAGGTCGTGATACCTACCGTGATCTGTTCGCCCGCAAACTCAAACGGTACGCGCTGCAGAGTTTCAGATGCTACAGTGAGTTCTTCGGCCTGGTGGCGCATCGACAGGGATATGCCGTTCGTCTGAAAGTTCAGGAGTTTAGCCGCGAATGCCGGTGATAGTTCGGCGTTCTCCGCCTCGATAAACAGGCCCTTGGTTGGAAGGGGAACCGGCACGTTGCGGGCGAACATGCCCCCGCTTCTGCGTTGTGATTTTCGCTGTTTGCGATACTTCATGCCCATCAGGACACCAGCCAGCGGCCACCACCGAGCGGAACAACCTCGTCACCGGGGCGATCATCGCCGACGCGGAAACTGCGAGCCCCGCCTGCGTCCTCGACCAGTTTATTTTCCATCTCGGACTCATACTCGGCTGCGATTTCTGCATATGGTTCACCGAGCGCGCGTTGCAGACGCCACGACATGCCAAGCGAGAGAATGAAATCATCATCGAAGGCGCAGAGATCGTCGTCGGCGGTGAATTCAGCCCGGCGCACTTGCGGAAGGGGCGCGACAGCAGACAGAGGATTGAGCCTGCGCAGGATTTCCTCGGGACTATCCGGCCAGGATGATGCATCCCATCCTTCATCGCCAGTATCCCAGATGCCGTCCGTATCCTCATAGTCGACAATGACGCTTGGGTCGGTGATATTCAGCCAGCCGTCGCGCGCCACCACGGGCGCGTTGGTCATCAACGGATAGCTGGTCAGGTCGTAATCACCGCTCTGGATGGCGGAAACCACCGGGTAGCGGCTGATATACTCGATTGCCACAAGTTCGGCAGAAGTCGGCGTTGGCTCAATGAACAGGGCACCATTGCGAATTCTCCAGCCCATCGGGGCCGCAACCGCCTGACCGCCGAAAACCCAGCGCGCCCATGATTGCGGGGTAGCAGGACCGACAAGGCCAAGAACCCAGCCATTGCGCTGTTCGGTGTTCGGGATAATGCGCAGGAAGTCGGGCGGCATTGGATAAGCGAAGCGGTTCGGCAGTAGTGAGAATACCCATGTTGAGTGAAACTCGCTGAGACCTTCCCACCGGCTGCCCCGCATGTATTCGCGCAGCGTATCTTTTGCCGCGTGGCGCAGAATCTTGGCAATCCGGTCGTTGGTGCCAAACAGCGTTGTAGGAGCGGGGGCAATCGTGTCCCGCTCCGCTGCTTCTTGAGCTATGGCGAGGATTGTCCTTGCCATGCTGGGTTACGCCAGCGGGTTTTCGTCGGCGTTCAGGTCGTCGTTGCCGGTTGCCATGTCGCCGCCACCGAAAACGCCATCGTTGGGGTCCAGTTTGTGCGAGAGGCCGTCATCGACCGCCATTGGCTGCGGGCCTTCTGCTGACACAGCACCAGCCTTTGTGCTCGTTCCGGCATCCACACGCGATTGCAGGAACAGATTGTTCTGCGTCAGCGCGGCAATCTTGCGTTCCATCTCGTCGTTCTGCGCCTTGAACCGGGCTTCCATGTCTGCGAGGTCGATGACTTCCTTGCCACCATCGCGGCGATCGAGCCATTTCACGGCCAGCGCGCGCGCATGAGATACCTCCATGCCAAGTTGGGTCGCCTGATCCTCGCTGATATGCACCATGTCCTCGACCGAGCGCAGGCCGTTGAGGGTCAGCAGTGCGATCTGTGATTGGCTGATTCCGGGCAGTTCGTGCAGAGGTGTGCCGGATGTCGGAACATCCTCATATTCTTTGAACATGGCAAACTCGTGAGGGAACTCTGCCCGTGCCTGTTCTTCGCTGATTTCAGAGTGGGCGATGGTGTATTTGTCGCCGATCGGCTGCTTGGCCACGCACAGGCGGGTTTCCAACTTGCCGTTCATCTCGGGGTCAACTGTCTGCAGTTTGACGCGCGCATAGAAGAACTTGACGTACAGGCCGCCCTTGCCGTGGACAGATCCAAGGTGCGTACTTAGGTCGCGGTCTGAAAGGTTTCTGGAGATGTTGGGATTCATTGGGGGTCAACTTTCGTCAGGTAGATATGGGGGAACCGGGGCCATGACAGCCCCGGTCAGTTATGCATGGCCTTTGGGATTAGGTCTGGAGAACGCCGTTCAGCATCCGGTTGTCGATGTAGAAGTTGCCCATCCCGGCGATAATCACAGTGTCCGAGTCCTCGGTCAGCGGACGGCGCGGCCCACCCAGGACCACGTTGTTCCGCTTGCGGTGCATTTTCAGACCGAGCGTGCTGCAGTTCAAGAACTTCATCCCGACTGGAGCGTACCCACCCTGACCACCATCGGCGACAACAGGAACCGCTTCGAACATCAGATTCGTGAAGCCAGCGTTTGCCAGTTTCGCGTCCATGAAGCGCTGTTGCGCCTGCAAGGATTGGCTGAACACCGAATAGTAGGTGTTGTCGCTCAAAATCAGGTTGGTCTTGTCGGTGCCTCGGCAGACCTCAAGGTAGAGGTTCAGCATGTTGGCGTAGATATTGGAGGTTGTCGGCGCGCCACCGGAGGAACGCTTGTTGTCCCACCAGGTATAGGTTGTGGAGTTGATGCCCCCGACCGTCGCACCAGCTGCGGCGGCAACCTGTAGCGCCAGGCCACCGAACTCTTTGCCCGATGATCCGGTTCCGTCGCCGTGGGCGGATTGGTGCATCTGGTTTTCGATGGTCTTTTCCGCGTGCAGGGTACGAGTGGACATCATGTCGATGACCTGTTCCTGACCGTCGTTCTGGAGCATTTCCAGACCGGAGATCGAAACACCGCAAGCGTATTGCTTCCAAGGAAACTCAGCGGACGACAGGACTTCCTGACCAGCGACATTCAAGGTCTCACGGCCCTGATACCATTGGAAGTTGGCATTCTCGGTCCCGATCATCAGCGGTGCGGTGATAACGCGGCCACCGCCAATGGTGCTGATGCGCTTCCGGCGCCGCAACTCGTGATAGAGGATGTTGTTGCGCGAAACGGTATCGCCGATGTTCTTCAGACGGTGCGACAGGGTTGCCGTCGCAATTTCGCCCCAGTTTGGATTCGCCGCCATGACTTGATCTCCTTTGGCGTTTCCCGATTAGCCAGATTGCGCGGCGATGGCGTGTCGAACGACATCTTTGATATCCGCGTCCGCTGACAATGCGGGTTGACGGGTGCCACCAGGGCCAGAACCGTCGATTGATTTACTTGCAAGCCGGGCCTTTGTGGCGGCGGCGGTCTTCTTCTGAATCTCAGTTTGCACAGGATCAGTGGTTTGTGCGGCGGGATTCGGACTGAAGGTCGTTTGCACCCTGCCCAGCGCGTCGTTGTAGAAGCGATCGAGGTCCGCGACAGTGACGGGCGTTTGGGTTGTGGCAAGGTGATCGCGCGACATCTGGGTGATGTGCGGCTGTAGAATATCGAAGTAAGGCCGCAGGGGTTTGCCCTCTGCATCCACGGCGCTGATAAAGGTCGCCAGGTCGTGCTGTGTTTGGCGCTGCGCCTGAATTTGCGGAGTATCGGGGCCAAACTCGGTATTCGCCTGCTGTCCCGCCTCCAGTTCCTTGATGCGGGCTTTTGCGGCGATCAACTCAGGATCTCCGAACGGATCATCATCGTCATCGTCGTCTACCACGGCGGCCGTCAACTTCATTCCAAGCAGGCCAGCCGCTTTTTCGAGGACAGCCTTGGGATCATTCCCCACCTGTGTTGCCACCCATGCCAGATACTCGTCGGGCTTGGTTTGGGCGAAGGTGTTCAACTCGATCAGCCGGTTCATCGCGGCTTCCGGCGTGGTGCCGTGGCGGTCAAGCTCTGCTTTGTGAGATGCAAACGGGGCGAGAACCTTGGCGGCACCATCGAGACGGCGGGATACTTCAGCGCGGCGATCATCAGGCAGGCCGTCGATCAGCGCATCAATCTGTGTGGTGGCGAAATCAGTGGTGTCTTTGGCTTTGTCGTCATCGGCGGGGGTGTCGTCGGTCTTGGCCTTCGCGGCCTGATCCTCGGCATCCGCTGCTTGCTCGTCATCCTCACCCTCCGCTTTGTCGCCTTCTGCTTTGGTCTTGGCGGCTCCCTTGGCTTTCTTTGGCCCGTCGATCTGGGCGTCAGAGGCGAGGTCTTGCCCCTCGGCCTGCGATACGGTTTCGCGGTCGCCGTCCTCGGTCTCGGGTAGGGGTTTGCTGTAATCCGTGCCTTCATCGGCTCCGTCATCTTCGCCGGGGTTGGCTTCGAGTTGCTCGCGGATGAAATCGGAAATCTCATCGCCCGGCTCGTCGTTGGTATCATCGAGGTCGGGGGAGGTCTGGTCTTTGGTAGCCATGGTTAAAGCCTTTTTCTCAGGGGGTCTTTTCGATACCCCTGAGAATGGCTTGCTTTGGCCGGATCGTGCGGCGAATAACGCCTATTCGCTCACCACCATGCCCTCTGTGGCGATATCAGCGGCGCCGCCAAGGTCTGTCTCGCCCACCCGCTCCGTGACTTTCAGGTCAGGCGCGATGTTGGCGGGGTCGGTCTCGGTGAACCGCTTGAAGTCGGCGACGTACTGGTCGACATTCTTGCGCTTATCCACCCACGTCGGCTCATTGCTCATACCCTCGGCGTGTTCCACCAGGTCGTTGCGCTTCATGTACTCGCGCTTCTGGTGCCGGTTCATAATCGTCTCGGCGGTATCGAGGCGGCCCGTCTTGAAGGCTTGAAACACAGGCGCGACCATCGGTGCGTCGAGCAGTTGCGGGGGCGTGTCGACCGGTTTTCGGCAGTTGTGAGGCCACGGGCGCGACAAACTGTGCCAGTCACCACAGGATTTGCAGAGACGGCTGCGCATTATTGAACCACCGCCACATAGATCCGTTCTGAACCGGTGCCGCTGCCATCCGTGCCGGTCGCCATCACGCGGCTGACCGAGCAGGGGAATGTGGTGAGTGCGGCAACCGGGAATGTCCGAGATACGCCTGCCTCGTTCAAGATTGTGATGTCGCCTGCGGTTTCCAGGTAAACACCAATGCCAACATGGCCGTCGATATTGTCGGTGCTATTGTTGGGCGTGATCTCTATCCAGTCGTAGACAATGCCGGTTGCCTGCCTGCTGCTGTCATATCCGACTGCGAAAGGGTTGCTCATGGTGCGGGTTCCTCTGCGGGTTTACGTGTTTCGGGCGGGTTTGGTCGCGGCCTTGCGCTTGATTTCATCCACGACACCGAGGTCGCTCGGGTTGAAGGCAATTCCAACGCGATGTTCACCAGTGGTCTGTTTCATCTTGAATTCCTCAACCGGTTGTTTGTCGCGTGAACAATGGCGCGGAACAGCGCGTCCTTGATTTGCTGGAACTCCGGCAATTCTTCGAACGGCACAAGGCAGTGGTGAGTCGGCGGCGTGGCGTCGGGGTTCTTTTCCGCGCCATAGACCCAGCCATCCGCGACCTTCTGTGCTGCCCAATTGTCGTGGGACGCACTATCTCCAGCGTCGGGATTTTTCATGTGGAACTCAACGCCAAGCCGCGCACTATCCTTTTGCCAGTCAGGCGCATTGTCCCAATCTGGTTGGCTCATATCCCCGCCCACAATGCACCACGCGCGGTTTGCTTCGTGGGCCACGCGGGCAGCTGCATCTACAATGGTCGTGACTGTCATCTTGGGGGGTCTCCTTCGGGTTTACTGCTGCTGCATCATCATTTGCATGAGTTGCTGGAGCATCTGGGGGTCGATCTGGGGCGCGTTTGGAGTATATGCCTGCGCTTCATCCTCAGCATAAAAACCGCTCATAGCCTGCGGGTTCTGGCTTTGCGGAAGCATTCCCGGCGAAGGGGCCATTTGCGGCGTGGCATTCGGTGTGCCACCGTTCGCAGAATCATAACTGCGGGCGCCTACCACGTTGGGTTGTGCGCCGTATGGGTCAATCTGGCCGATATCCAAGGGTGACGCCTGATCCTTCGGCATCATCGGCGTAGCGTTCATCATCATGAGTAGCTCTTGCAATTGCGGGTTCATCTATTTGGCTCCTGTGGGTGCCGGGATCGGCGGCGGCGGGGCATTTGCGGCATCGGCTGCCATTTTGGCCCCATCCTTGACGAGACCAACGCCCGCCAATTTCAGGTCTTGCGCGCGGTCCTTGTCGTTGTCGGCCATGTCCATCTCTTTGATGAGCTTGTCGACCTCGGCGCGGATCTTGGCCACTTGGACCTGCGTGTCCTCGGGGGCCTGACCTGTCGGCTCGTCTGGCATCGAGGAGATCAGCGATTCCAAGGTACGTGACTTTGGGAATCCCCTAACGCCGAACAGAAGCAATTCCTTCATCACCTTGAAATCAAACTGGCCTGACTGTGCCATCGGCGCGATCTGCTGGACAAAGGTGGCGAAACTGCCAAGGAACTCGACACGCGCCTCTTTGTCGGCCTGCTCGTCGGCCAGCACCGTTGATTGCGTCTCGATCGTCACCGTGATCTTGCGCTTGAAATCATCCCGCAACCGTTTCAGGACAGCCTCATAGGACGTTTCGGGGATTTTCTGCTTCTTAGGTTCCGGTGGTGGTGGGCCAACTTGAATACCGGCCTGCTGCGCCAGCTGGTGCACTTGCATGGTCTGCTGGTATTGCTGCTGGATTGCCTGCTCCTGCGCAACCATCTGTTCACGCTCGGCCTCGGTCATCGGCAGTTCCAGACCGCAAATGTCGGCGATCGTCTCATCATCGAAGTGTTCCAGCCCGATTTCCAGCATCAACCGGATGACATCGCGGGCATACATCGCCATTTCACTCTGACGTTCTGCCAGGCGCAGGCCAGCGTACCGGCCCTTGATCTGCTGGGCGGTGGCTGTTTCGTTCGGATCGCCTTGGGCGCGCATCACGTCTGAAACGCCTGATGCCTCGAACATCGCGTCCTTGGCTTGGTTTCGAAGCAATAGCAGGGCGTTGATAGCTTCGAGCATCGCCTGCAATGGTAGCCACTGAATAATGTTGGCGGTGCCACCCTTTTCCATGAGTGCGATCCACTCTTGGACCGGCACCATTTGGTTTTCGCCTTCGAGGATCTTCTTGATTTCGTCCGTCATCGTGCCGGGGAACAGGCCAGAAATCGAGATGGCTTTGAGGATGCTGCGAATTTTCTTGGTCGCTAGCTCAATCTCGGACGCGCGGTTCTCATAGTACCGGATGTCGGGGCGCGGCGTCATTTCGTCGTTCTTGGTCGCGGCCAACAAAGGCTTGGGACAGGGGTAGAACTTTTCGAGGTTCAGGAAATCATCTGCGCGGTCGAGAACGTCATTGGTGTAGCCTTCACACCACCAGATTACCTCACCAGATTGCTTGTTCTGGATTTCCCAAACCATAGTGGTGTCGAACGGGCTCTTTGTCAGCGCGCCGGTCTCGGTATCAGCGATCGAGGCTGTGTTGCGGTTCCGGTCATCATCCCCAGGCGCGCGGCTGGCATCGGTCAGGCCCTTGGTGTCGAAAGATATGTTCGCGGCCTTTTCCTCACCAAACCGATCCTCGATATCCTTGCGCGTCATCGGGTTCTCAAACGCAAGCCATGGCATTTTAACCCACGACGATGCGGGCGCCAGAAGCGTGCGCTCCCATGGCGAATAGTTGACCGACACGTCTTCGCTGGTCTTGACCTCCAGCGCGACAGGCTGGCCGGTCGTCGGGTCGGTGATCTCGATATCGGCGAACTCTGCGGAATAACTGACGCGCACGCCACCACGTCCTGCGATCAACCAATCATCACGCGCGCCCATCATCGCATTGTCGAAGTCGCTGGTGTCGATGAAGAATTGCGCCATGCGCTGCCCGACCTCTGCCGACATCATGGCGGTGTGGTCGGTACTGTTGCCATCGCCCCGGAACCGGCGCCGGATCAGCGGTTGCGGCGTGTCCGAGTAAACCAGCGGGCGTAGAACGTCGACGGTCGCGTGGATCAGGCTGACCTTATCGTCAATCTTGTCCAGCGTGCTGATGTCGGTGTTTCGGTTGCCGTCGTCATTGTCGGGGCCAAAATACATCTTTTCGCTGGATTGCGCCTCTTTGCGAAACCGGCGTTCATGCACGAGTGCCGCGGCAAGTTGCTTATTCCAGAACTGCCACGCCTCAGATGATCCACCTTCCTGCGCTTCCTGATCTGTCTCGGGTGCGTCCTGAATGTTGTCGCGGACCGGCTCATACGGCACGGTTGGATCACCCTCGCGCGCGGCGGCAGTCGACGGGACGGTCTTGCGGGTGTCCATCTGTGCTTAATCCTGATCCTGCTGGCTCTCGTGGCGAGAGAATAGCTCATTGAGGGTCTCCCCGTGCGGCGATTTCTTCTTATCTGGACGCTTTCCGGCAATGATCCGGTTCAGAAACCGTCCAAACAGGGTGGCAGTATCTACCGTGTCATCGTGGCGGCCACCGGGGAATTGCAGCAACTCTTTTTCGAATGCCTCCATGTCGGCCAGCAATTCGGGCCCGACCTCAGTGGGCTTGGGCAGGAACATCTTGCCCATGGCCGCCATTCCGAGCAGGGAGTGCGCGCGCTGCTCTTTCGATGTCGAACTGGTCATCTGGACGCGGTTCACGAATACCGCTTCCTGCCGCAACTGGATTTCGAGGAAGGGACCGACCGATCCAATGATTTGCCCGGCTTCTTCCACGGCGCGCAGTGGGTTCCACTTTTTCACAAGAGCAATGAACGCATCCACCCACTTGTTCGACTCCGTGCGCTTGCGCCACATATCGAGCAGATAAATATTCCAGTCCTGATCCACACCCCAGACCATATGAACGGTGTAATCGGGATCGGGCGCGCCCGCTTCGTCCTTCGTGGCATAGTCCGATGCCGTGTAGATTTGCAGCGCGGTCAGGTCGAGGCTAGCTTTGGAGTAGCGTTGGATGTGGTCCCGATTGAACATCAGGCCTTCGTCGGGGCTGGGTCGCTGCTGGAACAGAGACGCCCAAATATACCCGCCGCGCTTTCTGATTCCGCCCCAAGCCGTTTCACCCCACATCGACGGCCAGAGCCATTCGCCAATCTTGCGACCGACCGGATCATTGTCGTATTCACAAAGCGCAGGAATGCTGAGAACGAACCATTTTTCGCCTGTCTCGCGGTCCCGATACCAACCGGTCTTGCCGTCGTAATCCTCCGGCAGAATGCGACCGGCCGGATCGTCTGGATGCCATCGAGTCATTACCAATAGTTGCTTTCTGCGCCCTTGCAGGCGGGTGAGAAGGTCGGCCCGGTACGTTTCCCACGCCTCATCCCGCATGTGCGGTGATTGCGCCATCTTCCGGCCTTTGATCAGGTCATCCATAAACAACCATGACGCCGGGTTGCCGTGTGTAGACCCGCCCATCAGGCCAAAACCATTGTATTCGCCGCCCTCCGTTGTCGCCCATTGGCTTTTGGCCTGACTGTCGGCGGCCAACTGCGTCTCAAACGGATAGAGCGGCGATCTGATCAGGTTCCTGACAATCTTGCCCATCTTGTCAGCGAATTTTTGCGTGTGGACGCCAGACATCAGATATTCTTTGGGATATTTGCCGATAAGCCATGCTGGGAATAGCTGGGAACAAAGCACACTCTTTGCCATTCGAGGCGGCAGAAACACCATCGCCCGGTCGACCTTATCCTCCTCCATAGACTGGAGCAGCCGACATATCACTTTGTGGTGCGGCTCGGGCTCAAACCTGGTCATCCGCATGTAAAAGGCTAGAAACGATTCCTGTGCCCGCTCGATGTCCTGTTCTTCCAATAGGGCAAGCTGCCGGGCGCGCAGTGCGGCGATCTGAGCGTCGGGGGGCATGGCGTTCATTCGGGTGGGTAGTGGTGGTAACCCACGCGCAGCGGACCGAAACATGCCAGCGTTAAGCAAAGATAACTGCCGCCATCGCCGTCTAGGCTTTCAATCCGTTCAAAGTCGATATCCCATTTGACCGGATTCCATAGCCACACGATTTGCCAATGCCCGATCATCACTTCTTCCCCCTGCTAGACCGCAATAACTGCACGACATACCCTGTCGTCGTTCTGGTGCTGAGATCCGTGCCGTTCAGTGGCTTGGTTTCCCTGTGATCAGTGACGCCGTATTCCGAACAGAGCGCGCATTCGCCGTATTGGTGATTCCGGCTACCTGTGCCTAGATCCCAGATATGTTGCGCAGGGTGCTTCACTTCACCACCTTGAAATTGTCGCCATGCGGCGCCGGTTTCATTTTGATCGGGTCCACATCGGCCAGACGGAAGGTCGCGCCTTCCTCCATGGCTTTGCGCAGGCGGTCCTTGATGGACAGGCTGTTCTCATGGTCGGTCATGTCTTCTCTCCTTCGTTTGCCAACGCCTGCAGCGCGCCCTCGGCTTTTGCCAGTCGCGTCCACGTCTCTGGCGATGCTGGGATCGCGTCCTTGCGGGCCACGGACCATTCAGCGAGGGCGGCGTTCAGGCGGTCGATGTGGTCGGCTCCGGTTTTCATCGTCTCGATCCAGCCCTCCATTTGAGCGTGCTTTGGCCAGAACGGCACAGGCAGCGACATGATTGCGGTATCGCCATCAGTCGATAGGCGCTCTTTTGATCGGCTTACTGAACTCCAGTCCAGCCATTCCTTTATGAGATCTGCGATGAACCGCAGCCCGCTTGGATTTGCCATCACGTCTTCTCTCCTTCATGTGCGCGCCGAATCTTTAGCGCCTCGATCTGCTTTTCGATGTCGTCTAGTTCTGCCGATCGGGTGTCACCGATGGCGGCGGCGGGTTCTGTTCCTGGTGCGGGAGGCGGTGGGTCGTTGCGGTGCTTGAAGCCCTCAGATGTCAGGTCTGGGGTCAATCCGAACGTGCTAGGCATCCGGCGCCGCAGTTTTTCCATGAACATGGAGTTCTTAAAGTTGGGGTTGCTCAGGTTCTCACGCCATTTCTTTGCCGCCCATGCGTGGAGTATCTCCCAAGCGTTCTCGACGGCTTCTTCAAACTCCGGGTGCGTGTTGCACCACTCATAGAGCGTACTGCGCACAATCCCGAATTCGACCAGCCATTCCTCGGGCCACATGCCCTTTGCGGCCATCTCCATCACGCGGAGTGGTTGGGTTCCATCATACTTCTGACGATTGCTGCGCTTTTCCACGACAACGACGGGCAGATTATAATTGGTGCTGCTGTCCGATTGAGGGTCCATGTCATACTTTACCTGTCATCAGATCAACCCATGCCATCCGCAGGCACAGGTCGCATTGCACATCACATCGGTATAAGGCCCCAGACTGCCGGTCCACTTCAATTCGTTGGCCTTGCACGTCGGGCAGATAATGCCGGATTTCTTCGCCGCTTCCCGCTCGACCTTACGTTCAGCGCGGAATTCATCAACGGTTTTCAGTTGCGATAGGCGCATCTTGATCCACCCGATACCTGATTTCCACTCCATATCCTTAATCTCGAATTCCGAGATGACATCGCAGTGCCCGCGCTCGTATAGGTCTCTTTCGCGCTCCATCTTGTCCAGATCAAGGTCAGGATATCCGGACCGCGCATTCACATGGTTCCATTTGAACTCGATCGATGGTTCGTCACCCATCTGAAAAACAAACTCTGGATCATCGCCACGCAGACGCTCGATCTCATCCAGAACTTCGGCCAGGTGCGCAGGCGGATATTCACCGCGGACATAATTTTCAGCCTTGGATATCTCGCGGAGTTGAATGTAGCGCTCAGGTGTCATCGTCATTTGGGGGTCTCCTGATTATGTTCTCTTGGATTGGTGGGGCACTCACAACTCAAATCCCATCTGTTCCGGTTGCGTTGTCTCGGTCGGCGGTTCCCAAATCCACGGGCCCGAGACCGTGGGCAGTTGCCAGATCACGCCACGCATTTGCTGCTGCCAGTGGATGTACTCCGTTTCCCAGCAGTTTGAGAGCGCGTGTCCGCTGGGCCATCCCATCAGCCATCCCACAAATCCGGGATTGAGCCTCGCCTTCCGCCAATTCCCCGCGCGCAACCATCGTCGCAAAGTGGTCGCAGGCACGTTTGATATCGCGGAGTGAAATAGCTGGCGCGAGATCGGGCGAGTGACTAAGGACGGCGGCCCATGCGGCGCTGTCTCCAGGGCCGGGTGGTGAAACGTATGGGCGACCCTTGGAAGTTGATCCTCGCGTTTCCTTGTCGATCCGTCTGGATTGGTCGCCTCCAAAGCCATCCCCGGTGTGTCTTTCCAATCCCGTGCCGCCGCGGTAGGCCACGCAGAACCACCGCAGCCGTTCGTGCGCCGCGCCAGTTTCAGCCGCTGAGAATGCGCCCACCGAAGACGTGTAGCCCATGTCTCGTAACTCTCGCAGCACGGACTCGGCGCCGAGGGAAATGTGCCCGGCGACATTCTCCAGAAAAACCCATCGGGGCTCGACCTCTTGGATAATCCGGGCAACGTCGGGCCAGAGGTGTCTGTCGTCGTCGTGGCCCTTACGCTGTCCTGCGGCGCTGAACGGTTGGCATGGATATCCGGCGAGGATAGTGTCGCAGATGCCGCGCCAAGGCTTTCCGTCGAAGGTGGTAATGTCGTCCCAGATCGGGGCAGGGGCAAAGTATCCGGCGCGTTGGGCTGCGATGATTGCGTCTTGAGGGGCTTTTTCCCACTCGACAAAGCATCGGGTTTCAAATCCGGGTTCTGCGAGTTGCAATCCCATGTCGAGCCCGCCTGCTCCAGCACAGAGGGATAACCCGGCAGTTGGTCCGGTTTGAATATCCATGTCACAGTGCCATCCTTTTCGCCGCATCGCTCAATTCCATCCCCTTGCCGACCTCGGCCGCAACAACCAGCTTTCGCTTCTTCAGCCCGTCGAGGATTGCGTTTGCGGTCTTTTCCGGCACGGCCAATCCATAGCGCAGGGCGCGGGCCGCTGACATATCGGCGGATCGGAGAATGATGATTTTGAGGGCCTGGTAGTCGATCGCGGTGATTTTGCCGTTGAGGACATACTTGGGGGCCCGGCCTCCACCGGTGCGAACGGCGGTGTATGCGATCTGCCTGCCTGCGACGATTGGAATGCTGTGCTGACCTATCGAAACGAATTGATGTTCCTGGAATAGCCCGACTGTCTGGGCGAGCAGGTCGAGGTCCGCGCTCTTGCTGCGGTCGAATCCGATCTGTCCGAGATGATAAATGCAGACGTTCCCGCTTTGTGCGTGCTTTGCCCACTCCAGAAACTCTCTGACGCCGTTGATAGCGGTTCCGAACGCATCACGGACCACTGAGGAATGCGAGAGGCCACGTTTTTTTTGTTCGTATGGTAGGCGTTTTGCGTTGTCAGGGTCTTTTTGTCCATTAAATTCAATGGCGCGCTGCACTTCATAGATTGCTGGCAGGCCCGGTCCTTTGGCGTGACAGGCCGTGCGGACGGCACCTTGATCCGCCAAGGCTGAGATAGCCCGGCGCACGGTGCTGAGATCGACACCCACCGCCTCTGCGATGTCGGCGCCACCGGCTTGGATCAGTCCATCGGGATCCGCCATTGCCGACAAGTGGAGCAGAACCGCGAGCTGCGCACCCTTGAAGCCTTGGAAGTCGACGCCAGCCGCTCGTCCGCTTGTGATCCTGTCAGCCCGCATTCAGGTGGCCTTCCACTTCGCTAGTGCCTTTTTCCCATCCTCTGTGATGTGCATCTTGATAATCCGGCCTTCCTTCTCGGTCTCCACAAGCCTGGCAGTGATTAGACCGGCGCAAAAGCTGTTGATGCTGGATCGACCGACACCCACAGCGGCAGCGAGAGCCCTGTTACGGATCACGCCCGCAGGGTTTGACGCCAATGTCAGAACATGGGCCTCTATGGCGCTGATGTTGCCCGTGCGGGCTTTTGCGTGTGGATTATTCCATGAGGCGGCAACGTATTTTTTGGGCTTTTCCACGCCTTTCACCATCGCCCTGCGCACGGCATTTTCGAAGGCTGGGATGGGGGCCATGTCGCGTGGCCAGTGGTAGGCAACGGCGAGTTGGGCTGCGGTGATGTTCATGCTGTGCGTCCTGAAATAAACGTGGGGCGACCTCTCCAGATAAATCCTCGCTTCGGTTTCGCTGCGGTTTTTGCGATAAGGCGATCATGCATTTCCGCGAATCCCTCGTGATTCTTGCGCAGAATGTCGATCCGGTCGAGGGCGCTTGAAACGGTTGATCGCTCACGATTGAAGGCTGCTGCGATCTGAGAATGACTTAAATTCAGGTCTTTGTCGATGATATCCATCGCCATGTGGCGGGCTGCGCAGATATCGGCGGCGTGGCTGGGACCGATCAGGTCGGCTACCGGCATCTGGTGGGCACGGGCAACGCGGCGGATGATTCCCTCGGTTCTGGTCATAAACTCACTCCTGCTGATTTGCACTGGTCAGGCGTCACGAGGTCGGCCGCTACCAGCTGGGCGGCGCGACTGGCGGTGATCGAGCGGCAAAGATAATCCTTACCGGATTTAAGGTTTTTCACGTCGACGGCCTGCTGCTCATCCTCGGTCAGGCGAGTTGCACCGTTTTTTGGCCGGGCAGCGCTCATCGCAGCATCGAGAGCTTGGGGCGTGGCTGGTGGGTCTGGGTGTATCTTTCGGCTGGCCTTCGCAACCTCGATGATCTGGGCAGCGCTCAGACCTGATTCAAGCCATGCGATGATTGGGGGGGCGTTCGGTTCCCAAGCCTTCGGAAGTTCGTCGTGATCTGTGAACCCGAGGGCGGTCACCAAATCTTCAAAATTCTCATCTGAAAAACCACCGCCATTTGCAGGTGGTGGAATAATAGATTTATCTATTATTTTACCACCCTCTTCCTCTACTCTACTCTTCTCTGCTTGCTTTTTGCTTGAAGCGGTTGCTTCATCTAAGTCGTTGTTTTCGTTATTGACGTCACCCCCATTTCGACGTGAAACCCCGCTGGAAATACCGCCAATTCGTCCCGTTTCCGCTCGGGTTTCACTCAGGTTCCGTCGCGTTTTCGCTTCGTTTCCAGCGCGTTTATTGGTCAGCATGTCGCCGGTTTTGGTGATTTTCCCCATGCCAATCAGGTCATCAATCGCACGCCTGGCCGCCGCTGTTCCTATGTCTGAAAAGTGCCCGGCCACATACTGCGGTTCATGAGGTGTCTCGCCTGCGCCCTCATAGATCAAGTCTATCAGTAGATCGTAGACAGCCGCCTGCCTGCAGGACATCTTCGCGGCCCGTTTAGCGTCAATAATCGCTCGGGGCTCGCGCTTGTACCATTCGAGGCCATGCTTCATATGAAAAATCCCACATTGGCGGGACCAAAGGGCTTGCTGTTCTGGCTATTCATGGGTAATCTGCCTTTGTGAATCCTGAACAGTTTCACTGTGCCGCACCCTCGGTAACAAATCAAGGTCTCGGTGGAAACGCTGGGGCCTTCGATCATTTTGGGATTGCGCGTGTAGGTCATGCCATATTTCCGACAATTTCAAACTTTGGCCGCCATTTGATCGCAATTAAATCACCGCCAGCCCTACTAAAACAGTGCAGCCTGTTCCTCTCCCAGAACCGACACTCAGTCCAATGTTTTGGAATTCGCGTTTCACGTATCAGCCCGGTCACAGTTTCGACCTCAACCCAGATACCGCGCGGGATTGTCTCAATGGAACGCCATACTGGCTTCTTCATTGTGCCCACCTGACCAGATCGGACAGTTTGCGCGGCAGGTCCATCGCAGATCCCTTTGCCGCACGGACGCCCTGCAACAGCGCGACCGCCTCATTGACGGACTGACAGCCTAGTGCCTCGACAGTTGGTGCCACAGATCCGCTATGCTCGGCGCGGAACCATAGCAGGGGCGCGTCATCTGGGGCTGTTGCCACTCCCGCGGCGGTCAGCAGGCGGCCCACGTCATCCTGGGGGAAGCATTGAGGGATGAACTGCTGCCCCACCACCTCTAAAGCAGGGGTGGGGCAGGGTGGTGCGGTGGCGAAATCTATTGCCGCCAGCCATGAATCATCACGGTCCGTGCCGCGCCTGGCGGATGCGGTTCCATCTTCGTCCACATCGACAACACCGACCATGGTTTTCCAAGTGTAATCCTCGGGCGGCGGTGGCTCGCTGTCTATTTTGTCCACTTGTGCGGACATATTCTGTTCTGGTTCTGTCCACCCTAAATCACCCCTCACAACCTCATACATTGCTGGGTGATCGCGCCCGCCACCCTCGGTAATGACACGTAAAGCGCCCACATCAATTAGGCGATTTACGATCTTCGAGGCGTTTGATTTGCCCATTGCCGTGAAGTCTGCAATCTTCCGGTTTGATATCGCAACACGGCCTTGCCAATCGGCGCAGGCAGCAAGGACCACCAGCACCATTCGATCAGTGCCTTCCGTGTCTGAGGTCTCAAGGACGGCGTGCAGGGTACGGTTCATTTTGTGGGCCTCACATCTGGCTTAATCAGGACGCATTTCGAATAGAAATTTCGCTCGACATGAAAGTCGCTCAGGATCGTGACCGGCGCGCCCAGATCGTGATCGAATATGACGCCGAACTCTGTCCCGCCGATGTCCATCATCCAAAGGCGCCGGTCCTTGTTCAGAGTGCGGCCCCTGAAGCGCATCACCGCAGGCTCACCGCTGTTGATGTCGGCGATGATATTGTCAAACAGCCAGCGGGCGCAGACATGGTGTAGGGGCTCCACCCGTTCCTGAACGCGCTTCTGAAAGTGCTGAAAGGCGCGGGCGAGATGCCTGGATTTAAGGCGGGATCGGCGGGTCATTCGTAATCCCCCGGTCTTTCGTAATACTTACGGCATGGAGCGATCCAACTGAATTCTGTCCCATCATGCGGCTGTTTAGGATGTTTCCAGACCAGCCAGCAATAGGCGGTTGCGGTTGATCCCTTGGCCGACAGCTTGCCTTTGTGCATCACTACGCGCTCAGAGAATTGCATAATGTCCGTTGGCGGTGTCACGCTGAACAGGTCGTTATAGCGCCCGATTCCCTCCAAGAAGGCAGACCGAACAATAACCGCCACGCCGCGCTCAGATGTTGCAAGTGCGCGATCAATAAATTGGTGCGCCAGCCGGAAAGGCGGATTGGTGATAGTCCAATCAACAGTAGACGGCAGCGGCCCGAAAAGGTAATCTTGGACTGGAAAACCAGCGCCGTAATCGTGGATATCAGACGCCTCGACTTCGCCGAAGAATTCCCGCAATGGCATGAACATATGCCCCCGATTGGCAGCAGGTTCCCGGCACGTCATCCCGCCGGAATGCGCGGGGCTTTCAATGCGCTCGCACAGCGCCCTAGTTGCCCAAGGTGGCGTGGGGAAGTCGTCTAGGCTGTTGTGCGGTTCAGAGCGTTGCTGCATTACCGCTGAACTGGTGTTCTGGGTCATATCACCGCCCCCTCCGTTCATATGCTTGCCGCGCCCATCCGGCGGCCTTTTTGCAATCATCACTAACCTCGGTATTCGAGAAGGCGGCAACCTGAATGCCACGCTCGCCGATGCGCCACGAGGCGGTTGCACGCTCCGCGCCCTCAATCCGCAGAACAACCTCTTTGCCATCACGGCATTTCGCGGCGTAACTGCGAACACAGTGACGTTGGAGTGCGCCCTCCATCATCAACTCACTCTCCGATTTCAGCAGCGAAAAGGTGAAGTCACCGACATCGTGGAACCAAGACTTCGCCCACGGTGTCGGATCTGCCTTGTCCATCATTTTTTTCATAACGAGAGCTTCATGCTCGCGCTTTAACCTCTTGCGACCCCATGTTTGATCGAGCGTGCCGCCCATGCGCTGAAGATCTTCCGCCAATATCAGTTGGGCCTGTAGGTCGTTGGCCCTTGCAGCCAAACGGCAGGCTAACAGCATCGCGGACTTGCTGCGCCGCAAAAACCCCTTGGCGCGCTTTCTCTCTTTGGCTGGAAATATCAGGGCTTCTTCGAACGTCCAACCCCCCAAGAGGCATAGAACGAGACGGTCCACATTGGTTTTTTTCGAAGATCGGTGAACCATCTTCCACGCCTCGCTTCCAACTCGACGCTTGATATCCTGCGGGGTCCTGTTGAATTTCACGATGATCGGCGAGATATTCGATAGCCCGTCAGCCTCGGCTTGTTGCCAGATCGGCGCGGACGCGTAGACACGCCCCACGAGGGCCGCGTTTTTCCTGAGACCATACATCTCAACCCAAGACGGAAGCATCACGCGCGGTCCTGACCAATCAGGATAGAGTGACGATGAAAAACTTCTTTCTGACATCACCGCCCCCTCCGTTTCAATTCATCCCTGCGGGCGTTCATGGCCTCGCGCTCGGTCACATGCGGCCGTCGTTGATCCCAGAGGCCCTTGCGAAAGCCGTCCATTTCCTCGGTGCTGGTGATGCTGGCCAGCTTCTTGGCGAAATGCCGATCGGGGGATTCGAGGCGGTTCACGATTTCTTCCCGCGATCTGGAATCACGAACTTATTCAGGCACCCACTGCTACCGTCATTCACAAAAGCCAGCAGAACGTCGGCATGGCAGGGTTTTCCTGCATGACACCAACAGCCAAGGTTTTTGCCGCGCATCTGGGCCCTATATGCTTTGACATAAACCAGCGCCGTTTTTTGGTCTTCTAAGGTCGCTTTGCACGTCAAGCAGAGATATCCTGCCATCAACAACGCGTAGTGGTGAACGCAGTCGGCAGCAGTTCCGTCGATACCGGTGCGGAAGGGATTGCCGCGTCCGTGGTACTGGGATCTATCGCACTTCAGGGTGTTCTCCGGCATTCGCCACCCTTTGGCGCGTCTCAACTGGATGCGCTTAGGCATTTTTGTCATCTTGATCTCCATTTCTCAATAATATCTTCGGCCTCTTTGACCGATCGAACGACAGCCCAGCGCCCGCCCGCGCGCACAATGTCGAGCCCGCACTCCGTTTGCTCCGTGGTTGGGTGTTTTTTCGGGGCCTTGACCTCCAGTGTCCAGAACTGGCCTTGGTAAAGGATCTCCAGATCAGGCCAGCCCTTGCGCGTGCCGTTCCACCGCTGCTTGGAGATCGCGCGCGCCACGTTGGCACCCTTAAGGTCAACCTCATTCGGGGAGTGATGTACCACGGCGTCTGGCAGCAACTCTTTTACCCTGGCGAGGATGTCGCGGTGAATTGGCCCCTCGATGTCTCGCCATGTGCGCTTGGCTGTCAGGCGGAATGCGGCGGCGGTCATGCGTTGGGTCATAGCTACATGCCCAGCGCTTCCTTATACATCTCCAACACCGCCTCTTCTTCAGCGATATCGTCCTTGTCACGCTTGCGCAGCGCGATCACCTTGCGCAGGACGCGGGTGTCATAGCCACGGGCTTTGGCCTCGGCCATCACTTCTTTTTGAGCGTCGGCGGCGTCCTTTTTCTCGGCCTCGAACCGTTCGAATCGCTCAATGAAGGCGCGCAACTCCCCGGCGGCGACACGATACACGCCATCCTTGACCTCACGGTCGGCGTCGGTTTCCTTCATGCGGGGCTGGTCGCTGGATTGTTCATCAAGCATGTCGGGTTTCCTTCTTCGATATGCCGTGAACCCCACGGCTGGGATTTTTCAGACGCCGCGAGACTTGGCGCGACCCTGCGCGGCGAGACTACTGACGCCAGGATTTGGAGCGGCAGCCCCAGCGCGCGCAGGCCCCGGAAATGCTTCGGCCATCTTGCCGCCAACACCAGAGGGCTTGCAGAACGACGGCAGCGTCAGGATCAACAAGCTTTCGGTGGGAGCCTCAAACACCGTGCATGACGCCGCCGGGCGCTTCGACTTCGGCAGTAAATCCCACGATGCCATATAGATCGAGGCGCTGCCCTTGATGGTGGGCTTGGCCTCAAGGTCACCATCATCATTCATCACCAGCCGCAGCTTGCCTTCATCGACGCCGCGACCGGCCTGCGCGCTGAACTTCTTACCCGCAATCGGGCCGCCGAAATATTTGACCTGCTGGTCGGCCCTAATCGTAATACGAACCGTGGATCTACCATTGGCTCCAACACGTAGCGAGAACGATAACCCGGTTCCGGGCGGTAGTGGTGCTGGAACGGCGGCAATGTCGGTGAAGGGCATTTCAGGTTTCCTCTTTGGGGTGAAAATCCACCAGTGCGCCGACCACCGCAGATATCGCGGTCACGTCGGACAGGCTCTTGCTGATGTCTCGGGGCGTGGCGCCATGCTGTAGAAGCAGGGAAACCAGCACACAGGCGTCTTGCACCGTGTTGCGCAGATCCGTGCCTTCTTTCATACCATCGCTGTAGAAAACTTCCATCGGTCGCCCGCCGTCCAATCCGATGGTGATGTGGAACTTGCGCTCCCCCCATGTGACGCGCTGGGTGATTGAAGGGCGGCGGTCTGGGAGGGTGCGGCGGCTCATGGGCGCTCGCTTTGCTGCTTTTTCTCGACCTGCTTGGTCAGCCGATCAAGAGATGCGCGCACAACCGTGGATAGGTCGCGCCCGGTAGTCGCGATTGCCGCGTTCCAACGATCCCGTTCTTCGGGCGTGGTGCGAACGCGGATAAAGTGTTCTTTTGCCATGACGGCATCATACACAAGTCACGTGGCTACGCAATATCTAACCTGCCTGAAACCCGACTTGACAACGTAGCCACGCTATGGCCTTATCGTGACGAACAAACGAGAGGATGAGACGATGAGCAAGAAGGGACCAACCATGTCGCACACTAAGGCGCAGCGCAAACTTTGGCACGCTGGAATGCGTAAAACGCGCACCAACGTAAGGTGGGTGGGTGCGTACCTCAGGAATGACGGATCAGACGTGGCTGGCTGCAAGAAGCAGAGCGCGCCCCGGCGGGGGTGAACTGATGACCACCACACCCTACATCATCGACCCATCCGACTTCTGCCGAGCGCGCTGCAAAAATGGCGTGGTATTTGAGCCAAGCTCAACGCCCGGCGTGACTATCGCTGCGCCCTGCCCGGATTGTAGTGGGTCTGGATGGCGGTCGGTTCGCGTGTCGCAATCTCGCATTGATGCTGATCTGCTCGACGCCGCCGAACTGGCGAGGGCCAGCCAATGAAAGATCACTCCCCTGCTCCGGGTCTGCCGACCGTAGAGCAGCAACTTGCCGGGGGCGTGTCCCTCGCTCCCGGCCTTTTTATTCTCGTGGTCTCGGGTATTTGCCTGACGACTATCGTAATCGCACACATCGTTTTCACTGCTTTAACCTGAGAGGAAAGATCATGCCGCTTCCACTTCACGCCCGCCCCGGCCACCGCCCGCCCTGCGTCATCTTCACCGCCGACGAGATGGCGAAGGCCCGCGCAACACTGCATCATCCGCAGGATTACTTCGACCCTGAGTTGGAAATGGCGGCGAATACGCTGCTGACCAGCCCTGACTCCTGTGATGCGCGCTTGGCACGTGATTGGTTGGACGTGCGCCAACTGGAGCAAGCCAATGCGTGATCCCTTATCCTACGCCAAGCCCCGGCCCACAGATCCCGGCAATGACCCTATAGACGCATTGGGCGTGGTCGCGCTGTCCGTTCTCTGCATTTTTGCGTTGATCGGGATTGGTGTGGTCGCGCTTGTGGTGCTGACATGACCGCCGCTCGGTTTCAAAATATGCTCCGCATCATGCACGGCCTAGACGAGGTTGACACCGTGCTGGACCGCCCCGCCACCGCTGAATTCCACCGCGATCCGATGCGCGCCGCCTTGCGGATGGACGCGCCTACATGGGCGAAGGTTTTCGCGCTGATTGAAAACAGGCAACCGAAATGAACGAGCCCACCCCAGATGACACCATGTACGCATGGCACCGCTCCGCCCTTCTGGACGACAGAACGCCCCGCTACGAGGGCGAACCACAACCGGGATGGTACAGGCGGCGCATGGTCAAGAACGGCCCGTGGGTGCCTGTCCGCATCTTTCTGACGCAGGATGTCGACCCAGACACCGGCAAGTTGCAGTCCGACGAAGTTCTGGCCGCCGAGACCAACGGCGCGCCATCGAACCCCATCTGGATTTGGACCTACTGCCAGCCGATCAGCCAAGAGGACTATGACGCGCTTGTTGATCTGCACCGGACGGACGCGGAAATGGCTGCGACACACGCATCAATCGACTTATCGCTGAAACCCACCCGACCAGGAGCATAGACGATGACCGACCAAGACCCCCTCGCCACGATTGGCGACAACAACCCTCCACCATATGATCCCGCCGAGGTCGAGCGCCTGAACATCGAGGCTGCGCAATTCCTCGACGCCGCGGCTGAATGGCTTGAGGCTGGCCCGATCACTACCGAGGATCAGGCCGCCAAGTTGAACGACTTCATCAGCGGCACCAAGAAGCGCAAGACCGCGACCGATGAAGCGCGCAAGGTGGCGAAGAAGCCGCACAATGATGCCGGTGATGCCGTGCAGGCCGCATATGTCCCGATCATCGACAAGATGCTGCGCGCCGTCACGAAGGTCACACCGTTGCTCTCCGCATGGCTGATTGCCAAAGAGACCAAACGGCTGGCCGAGGTTAAACGCCAGCAAGACGCCGCTAGAGCAATGCAGGTCGAGGCTGACGAAAAGGCCAAGCAGGCCGCCGCGCGCAATGATATCTCAGGCGAGATCGACGCCGAGGCCGCGACGAAAGCCGCCGAGAAGGCCGCAGCAGACGCGCAACGGCTGGCTAAGACCACCAGTAAGGTGTCGTCATCCAGTGGTGGCGGCCGCACCGCAGCCCTGCGCCCCGTGATCGAGGTCACCGTGACGAACCCGCGTGTGCTGTTCATGCGCTACCAGGAACACCCCGACCTTCTGGAGTGCCTGCGCAACCTCGCAGCCCGCGAAGCGCGCACCAAAGACTTCGACGCCAAGGTCGATAAAATCCCCGGTGCTAAAATCACCGTAACCATGAAGGCTGTATGATATGAACACCGCAATTGCAAAAAAGCCTCTGCGCCAGTGCGGCGATGTCCGCGAGTTACTACAGAACGATCAGGCGCGCGAGCAACTGGCCGCCGTTGCCGCTAAACACATGAGCCCCGAGCGGTTGATGCGCGTCACCGCCAATGCGATCCGCACGACACCCAAGCTGCAGAACTGCGAACCTCTGTCGTTTTTGGGTGCTCTAATGCAGTGCGCGGCCCTCGGATTAGAGCCGAATACGGTTCTTGGGCATGCGTATCTGATTCCGTTCGACAATAGCCGTAAGATCGACGGCAAGTGGGTGAAGATCCCCGAGGTTCAAGTCATCATTGGATATAAAGGTTTAATCGACCTTGCGCGCCGCTCCGGTCACATCACCAGCATCTCCGCCAACATCCACTATGATGACGATGAGATGTGGAAGTACGAGGAAGGCACCGAGGCCCAACTTCGCCACATTCCCGGCCCGCAGGACGGCAAACCCCTGCACGCCTATGCCATCGCCAAGTTTGTCGAGGGCGGCCATGCCTATGTGGTCCTGCCGTGGGCGCGCGTGCTGAAAATCCGCGATGGGTCGCAAGGTTGGCAATCTGCTGTGAAGTTCAACAAGACCCAGAACAGCCCATGGTTCACGCATGAGGACGCGATGGCCAAGAAAACCGCAATCCGCGCGCTGGCGAAGTACCTGCCCCTGTCCGTCGACTTTAAGGATGCGGTTTCAATCGACAACGACGGCGACCGCCATGTGGATTACGCCAAGTTTGCCATGAACCCCCATGAGGGCGCCACGATCGACGGATCCGTCGTCACCGAGGATGAGGATGACGGGCCGATCGAGGACGAAGCCAAGGCGAAACCTGAACCTGAACCCAAGAAGAAGGCCGAACCAAAGCCCCGCGAGAAGGTCGACTACAATCCTGATGACGAGAGCCCCGCCGAGAAGAAGCCAGAGACCAAGACGGCGGAGAAGTCGAAGGGTGACAACGCGACCACGCCGCCGTTCTTCGCTGCCCTGCGTAGTGATCTGGAAGATGGTGCGCCTGTCGATGCAACGCGCAACTTCTACGCCGAGAAGATCGACGCGCTGGACGAGGCCGACACGAAAGCCCTTGAGGCGCTGTTCGCCGAGTTTGAGCTTGAGTGATGCGAACCTCCGACCTGATCCGCTGCGTCTACACCGGCCAGTCACTTGTGCCAGATGGGAACTATTCCACGGCGCAGCTGGCTGACCGGCTGGGCGAGGGCGAGGTTGTCGCGGTGGATCTTGACCCCGATCGGTCGAGCAAGTCGCACAGGCACGCCTTCGCTTTCGTAGGGCAGGCCTGGTACAATCTGCCAGAGAACCTAAGAGGCGCGCCCTACGCCGTGAGTGCACTAACCCTGCGCAAGCACGCGCTGATCGCAACAGGCCACTGTGACGTGAGCATGATCGCCCTGGGGTCCGAGTCCCGTGCCGAACGTGTCGCAGCCTTTGTCGACCAGACCGCGCGCAGACTGAGCGGGTATGCTATCACCACCGTAGAGGGGCCGGTTGTCTACTGCTCGACGCCTCACAGCCAATCCAATGCTGCGATGGGCGCCGAAACCTTTCAGAAGTCCAAGCAGGACATTCTCGAATGGCTGGCCGACCTGATCGGAGTTGAGCCCGAGGAATTGGCTAAGATGGGTCAGAAGGTCTCAATATGACAGAACTCGTTGAACTCCCAAGCGGTCGGCTTGTTCGTGGTGTCGTTATCGAGCGCACGCACGGATACGGAACTATCATTAATTGGGCTGGGCTGGTCGTGACTGGAAAACCGTTGATGCCCTACGAGATTGCGAGAATCGAGGCATGAGTCGCGCTGAGTTCTCGGTAGCCACCCAGAAGGCCGCGTATGCACGAGCGGATGGAATCTGTGAGTGCGGCTGTGAACAACCTTTTACTGAACATCCAAAGGGCAGGCCCGAATATGACCACGCCATTGAAGACGCCCTACGCGCTGATAACAGCCTCGAAAACTGTCAGTGCATCCGTTACGATTGCCACAAGATAAAGACAAAGGAACGCGCGCCCGTGCTGGCCAAGGTGCGCCGCGAGGAAAATCGCCGCATGGGCATCGCGCCAAAAAAGCGGGGAATGTCCTATCGTCGCTTCAACGACGATCCGGTTTGGAAATAGGCGGGCTGTAATAATTCCGATCAGAAGCCGCTCCCTCAAGTGGTGTTCGGTTTGGCGAAAATTTGCGGTCGAGACGCGGTGCAATGCTCCCACTGCCCGGTAGGATATCCCATGGTTTGGCACCAGATAAGCCACCCCCCACACTTTCTGTCGTCGAAAACTGGAGTGTGGGAGGCGGTGTCACTGTCCATAAAGGAGAATCACTATGGACAATCTCGAAGCGCGCTACATCTACCGCGCGTCAATTCGCCTCCGTAATGGGAAGCGTATATTTGCTAGGCAGTACGGCCTTAAGGCCTTTCGAATCAAGGTGAAGCGGGATGAAGGCCCGCAGCAACTTGAACTGCCAAACCTCGGCTGAGGCTTTCAGGGGGCGGCAAGCCGCCCCCTGTCGTGAGAATGGTAGACACAGTTCAGACGAACCGCCTTGCAGGGATTTATCTGCCAAATTCCACAACTCCATAATGAACTAGATTCGTTTACGTGGAAGAAAAGATTGCCGTAACGATTCCGCGACCCTCAGCGTTTTTACTTTTTCTAATTTGCGTAGGTAAGTCGCTTGCCCACAACGGATTTTAAGGCGCGTCCCGCACGGGCGCTGTCATCCACGCCATTTGCTAAGCGATTATTGTAGCGAAATTCAAACTCAGCCGCATAGCGATGAAGGTGCTTTTTGGAGCAATGCTGGTAGACACCCTTCATGCCTCCTCAGAGTGGTTGTGTGGTTTCAAGCGACGTACAAGACCTTGCCGTCGCCATCCTCCTTAATCCGCGCAGTGATCGACGCAAGGTCTTCCGCTAGTTCGGCGCAGTCCCGCATTTCGCCGTCACCTTTACCGGCTTCGACAAGTTCCCGATATTGCCGCTGCACATCACTGTAGTTTGGCGCATGTTCCTTACAGAGCATAATGCCGTCAGTGCAGGGGGCGTATTGATCGCCTTCATGGATTGGCTTAGAGCAGCTTTCGCAGATTCCGACCGGCTCGATATCGTCCATCGTCTCACTCCTTCAAGAACTGTTCGGTTTGGCGATTTCCGCCGTGGCATGGTCGTCCTTGACGCGGGAAAGCACTTCGTCGATAGGCAAGCCTGCGTCAGAAGCGGCGAAGGCGAGCGCAGAAGCCAGGATACTCGTAGCCCCTTCGCCATCACCGCCCGCCTTCAAAGCCGCCTGCCATGATGCCAGCACTAAACCTGTAAATTCAGCCATCAGTTCCTCCTTAGAATGGTTGTTTAGTTTTCCCATATGACCAGCAATGGGTTGACCCTATCATCAAACACGTTCTTTCGATTTAAGAGCGCCAACAGCCATAGCCGCTTGCCGCATAGTCCCGTAGGTCATAGTAACGCCATCCGACGGCTGGCTCCATTCCAGAGCATCGTCGTCATCGCCTATCACATCGTCAACAGCGCCATCCTCCTGCGCCGCCTCAAAGAAGGCAATAAGGGCCTGTATCGCATATTCTTTCGTCATTTGGTTTGCTCCTATTTTTCTGTGTGCGCTTCGAACGGCCATCTCGCAAAGAAATGCCGCGCGCACGGCACGCAATCCTAACGCTTTCATGTGATACACCAAGCGCCCGCGCCACACTTGCGACAGTTGCCCCGAGAGACCGTGCCCGTTCCAATATTTGCGTCAGTTCTGGGTTGGGCTTGAACGGGATTCCGACACGGCCATTTCCAACGACACGGAATCCCATTGGCCCGTGCCGCTGATCGGCGCGCGTCACAGAAACCTTGGAGACACCTAGACGCCGCGCGGTTTCAGCTTTGGTAAGGCCCAACTTTGCGCATTCTCGGTACTCATGTTCCGCTGGCATTCGATTCCCTCCTTCATGGATTGTTCGGCTTTGGGTGGCTGCCGATCAGAACGAGAGCGCCGGTTAAATAAACCCCGGCAAGTATTTTCGCCTCGCCTGGGGTCATTGATGCCCAACCAAGAAACCCATCCCACTCCGGCCAAAGACGGGTCGCAATCGAAAGCGACCCCAGAAGTATTGCAAACATCATTCGTGTCATCTCATCACTCCAATTATGGTTTGTGCGCTTCAAGCGCATCGGCGTAGTCGGAAACGAACTTCGGAAAATCGGATTGGCTTTTGCCATTCCAGTTTTCATTCCTGTGCGTCACAAATTTCATGTGTTGATCATATCCGCATATATCTGTCGGCCATGAGAACGCCCCATGTGGCTTCGCAAGCCATGTTCGTATGTGGGCGGCTGTTTCTGCGTCGGTCATATCTGGCATCAGTCAGGCTCCTTCATTCCAAAGTTCTGTCATCGGGATTGCGGCTGTAGTTGCAAACCCGGTTTGCCTGATTGCGGTTTACGTTATCACCATGCGGATGCCGTCAAGCATCGCGCCGTCTATTTCGCGATCTGAAACCGCAACGCGCGGGTCAACGTAGATCACATCGCCAGCACGGCAGACTTTAATTGCCAGATCAATAGAGGCGGCGTCACAATCAAACATTCGGTTCGGTGGGACAGTCGGCGGCTTAAAGTCTGGTAAACCAACCGAGTATGTGTAGCCCTGAATAGGCCCCTGAAACGGCGGCAGATGCGGCCCCATGTTGGCGTAGACCTTACGGACCTTGGGCGCGGGTGGCGAAACGGCAAGTCTGCGCGGCGTGTGCGTCATCGCCCTGTTGTGCCGAGGGCGCTCACGATCAATGGCAATCATCTCTGCCGTGGCCGCATCGTCGCGGTTGTCCAACCACTCGACCTCCATGTGCCGCACGTCATAGTACCAAGCCGCGCCTACATGCCCCTTAGAGCGGCGGAACGGGCATTGCGACATGCCGACATAGAGCAAGGCGTCATCCTCGCCGTAGAAGCGGTAAAGGGCTGTCTTAGTCATCAATCCGCCTCGCCTTTTCCAGCGCCGCAGACTTGCAGTATTGGGGGATGGTTTGGCCCAGCGCGTCCGCCGCTTTTTGCAGGCGGTCATGCTGTTCATCGGTCCAGTTAACCACGGATCGTTTGGTTGCCATTTTCAACACCTCATGTTTCAGCACTTATGCGTGCGTCTACATGGTGCTGTCAAGGTGCTGATTTGTGATTGCAACCAGGTGCTCAATAGCCTATTATCGAACGTGTAGACAGAATAGAACACCAACCGAGGGACCAGATTATGCCACGCCCCGCATGGGATAACCAATTCAGAGAAACGCTACAGGAACGCGCTGAGCGCCTGCGGGCCAGCCTGAGACAGCAAGAGGCGCAGAAGGTTTGCAAACACTCATACCAGGGCGTTCCCGGCACCACAGCCTATCTAAAATGCTCCAAATGCGGTGCCCGCACTTCAAACGATTAAAGGACGCCATCATGGATACACTGACCGACCAGATCAGACCGCACGTTGACGCGATTGTGGCGGACGCGAACGGCGGATGCCTTAACGCCAAGGCGGTCATCAGCTTTCATAAAATGCACGTTTCGGCCCCCGGTGACAACGCCGCAAAGGTGTTCTGCCAAGACGCTTTCGATGTTTGGCTTGACCGAAATTCACGCCACGAAATCCTTGCCAACATGCAAGCCACGTAAAGGACCGTCCATGAAACCTGACCCCGACATGATGCAACAGGCAATGTCTAAAGCGTCCCGTGCCTTAGAGGCTGTCGCCCGGTTCCAAGTGCGAGCTAGCTTCCAGTTCGGTATTGATGCCTCACACGTCAGCGCGTTCCAAAATATCCGGGATTTGGCTGATGAATTGCAGTCAATCGGAGCGAAGTTGCACCACGTCACTTTGGACGCTGACGAGCGGCTAACGCCCGCCGCAAGAATTCAACCGTAAAGGACGCCTAGAAAATGCGCAGGATACTATTAGCAGGAGCGGCAGCGATGGCCCTGGGTGGGTTGGCTGGCATCGGTCATAACCTGCCGCCTGCGCCCACGTCTCAGCCCGCACCACATAACCAAGCCATCCTCCCGAAGCGGATCTTTGACGAAAATCGGCGGAACCAAAAACTGAAACAAAAGCTGCGCCGCGCCAAGCGACGGCAATACCGTCAACGCTACACTCGCGCACAGCGGAAATCCCTACAATTCGGAGCCGGATATCGCCCCGGAAAGTTGTTCAAGGGACACCGGATTTAACTATCACGTAAAGGACCGACCATGCCCGTATCCGACATAAGCGACGAAGACCTATTGCGCCGCGCCGTGGCCAACGCACGGCCACGCCAACGCAGGCAGGTTCGGTGGGCCATCATCATGGATTTGTTCGGTTTAGGGTCAACATATTCGCAGGAACTTTGCGCCCGGTTCGACCTCAATCCAGATGATGAAATCAAAGTTAGATAAAGGACGCTTCCCCCACGCCCGGTCATCGCAAGCGTGGGGTTAGGCGTCTTCGACAAGTATATCAAGGATAGAGAAATATCCGGGGTCCATAGCCGTAGTTCCTCTGCGCCGTACCGTTATATAGAGGGATGTGCCGCTGGCGGTAATAGTGTCGGTTACCTCCATAGTGATGTCCTGAAAGATACGATCAGCACCGGCTAAGAGTTCAAAGCCGCCCACCGTAGTCCCGTAAACTACATCGAGACTAGGCGCGGCCTCACCCAATATATCGTCATTCCTGATATTGAGTGTGCAAAGGTAATCCTGCCCGCTAACGACTGTGATTGCCGCAGAATTGCACACACCCTCAAATGAAGTTGCCGATGGGCTAAACCTTAATGCGGTCCCGCCAGAGTCATACGCAATTGTACCCGTCGAAGTGGCCTCAAAATCACCCGTGTTATCGGTGCTGAAATCTTCGGAATAGATGAAAGCGGCGGCGGTCGTGATTGACCATGTGTCGTATGACCTACCGGCCCTCACAAAAACATCTGTTTGCGTGGACGCACTGCTTGACGATGTGTCTCTGACCCAAAGGTACTCGTTTGCTTCGATCACTGCGGGTGCAGTCTGCCAATCGGTGATAACCGTAGAACCCCCGACATCAGACGTAATGCGTAATTCTGGTGCCCCACTACCGCCCTGCACAGATGCGAGCACTCCATAGCTAGAGGCCCCTCCTGCGCTGTTGAGAGGACTGGTGATCTGCACCGGCCCTTGCGTCGTCAGGGTGCTGACCACTGCCCCTGTGTCGTCAGTGAATGCAGGCATGGTGCAAGTATTGATCGACGGCATATCGTAAGTTCCAGCGTCGTAATCCACAACACCATCCAAGTCATTGCGGATATACCTTGATACAAACTCGTCAAAGGTCGTTGGCGTGTAATCACCTGTGCCGCCGCTAAAGTAACCACTCGCGCTTTCGCCACCTGATGCAACCGTCTTATTTGTTCCTGTACCTGTGCCTGAGTTATCGAATGACTGTCCGATATTATTGTGAAACAAACTTAAAGACGGTGCTGCTGTAAAATGGGTTTTAATAGACGTAGTTGGGGAGGAAGTTGCGGAGGCGTCCTCAACAGTCAGGTTGTCACTTAGAATACCTCTGATTGACGCATAGAGCCATATGCCTTGGGCAACACCACCATACATCCGATTGAGGGCTACGATTGGATCATTACGCCAATTATCTGCGCCGCTGCCAGCGATATCCTCAAGGAAGATCATCTGCATCCAAACACCATCTTGGTTAGCCTCTGAGAAGATATCGTTACCTATAATTTCCCAATCGTCGACTACCTTACCGACCTGATAAGCCTGCAAGAAGTCGGCGTGAGCCGGTTCCACTCTGACATAGACATTTGATCCCGAACTTGTGATATTTTCAACTAGCGAGATGATCGTCTCGCCGCTACCTACTGATACAATCGTCGCTGTGTAGTCGTTTGCACCACCCACGCCGGGGTAGTTAAGGCCCGCAGGGATTGTTGTCGTGCTCTCCGATAGGTTCAATAGGAATGTATCCGTTGCAGCACCGAACTTATCACTATTCAGCGTCATCTGGTCTGTGCCAGTGTCTATTGAGATAACGGAAACTTCCGGGGGCGTGATGTTGCGCGGCGTGTGCATCTTATTAAAATTGAACTTTGAACCATTAGGATGTGCCCCGTCGAACCTTGCAAAATCCTGTGTGAACTGCGTGAAAGTATTATGCTCAAATACCATCTTTCCAGTCGTGCAGTCCCACAAAGACAAGCCGCGCGACGCATCTTTGAATGTGCAGTTCGTGACTGTGAATGTTCCGGCACAAACCGGGCCAGAGTTGGCTCGCATGAGGTGTCCACCCCATTTACTGTCAAACGCAGCGCCGTGTTCCGCATAGATGGCTGACAGACCACCATCAAAAATACAGTCGTTGAAGGTCACATCGCCGATAGTACCGCGAAAGTACAACCCACCCGCATTATCTGGATCACTGCCAGTCCTAGTTCCATCCCCGTTGAGGGTTCCGGGTTCAAACTGAGCCAACCAGTCTACGCCCTCGAAGTGTAAAAATTGGATGTCTAGTAATGTCTTTGTGTTAGCATCTGAGCCGGTGCCGATAACCATGCGCGGTCGGGACGTTGTGTCTTCGTACGTTACCGTCATAGTGCTAGTCAAAGCGTAATTAGTACGCCCCGAAACCTCCGTAAACTCCCCCGCCCATAGCTGGTCACCGCCTGCGCGAGCTTTGACTGAGTAGCCGTCCCAATACCCTCCGGCCTTCGCTATAACAGCGGTTATAATCTCCCCGAGTTCTCCAGATGCGGTTGCATCCGGCACCCAATACCAAACACTTGCCTCGGAATTTATCGTAGCATTGAACTGCTTTCCGGTTGTGGTGGTGCATTGTAGAACAGCCGCATCGGGCGCACCGTCAGCGCCGGTAAACTCCAAACGGCCAGAGACAATAACCGGCGTGTGTGAACCAAGCGAACCACTAATGAGGCTATCGTACGAAGATAAGGCAACTCGAAATCCTGTCGCATCAACCGGACGCCATCCACCAGTACCAACAGGCTGTGTCGTGCCCATGTCAGCCGATTGGTTAGCTACAGTAGCAGCTACTCCACCACCTACCCGGTTGATGCCGATTTTCATGTCGCCGGATATGCCCATGCTCATGTCGTGTTCCTCAAGTTGGCTGGCCAAGGACCGCCGTGAAGTATTCTAACGCTGGCCGTCCCGCGCCCTTGCCCGTGAATAGCACACAAGTCAGGCCCAACCCATCACTTCCGGTTAGCGTCCATGTTTTACGTTTTGGATTGGCCCAAACGCGCAGACCAATGCCGCTGAGAATATGCGCGTCTTGAACAACCTCAGCGAACCGGCCCTTGAGGGTGAATTCGATCATGTTTGTCGGGCCGCATTCGATTGATTGTGCGTCGGCTTGTGTTGCGACTACCGCGAAAGCAGCCGCCAGGATATTTTGAACATTGGGGATTCCTTATTTCAGTTTCGCGCGCAAGCGGTCAACTTCCGCCTGCCAATACGCGGCCCGCCCTTCAGCAGCGACCAGACGAATCCGGCGCATTTCGTCGTCTAAGCGGGGGTCAGGTGTAAATTCGTCCGGTTTAGGACTGCGCCAGAATCTCAAGACATCCGGGCTATACATATCCGCATCATAGCGCGCCTTGCGGTTGTGTCTACTGTGCTATCGTCGCAGTTACCGGCGGGCAAACCGTGTCAGCCCAGCCACGCCAAAGATTGCAATGACAATCTGCGCTGACCATTCATCCAACGGAGGTGGCAGGGCTGCTACAGTCCACGCTTGCGGAAACGCGCACCCTGCGCACCAAAAAACCGAGTAGACGCACACAGCGGCGAACCAGAAGGCCAGCGGGGCCGCAAATAGCAGCATAAGCCAGAAGCCCCCGGCCTGCATGAACCCGGCCCGCGTGGCGTAGTGAGTTTTGATAATGTCGGCTTTCAGCTTATCCCGGTCCATCCCGGCCTCGGTTTTCTTGTCAACCGTGTCCAGAACGCGGGAAAGCGGGCCTTTGAATAAACCGAAGATGATGTTGAGCCAGCCCACTAGCCCATTGCCCCGCGCAGTCCAATCCCGGCCAAGCCCATGTTGATCAAGACAGGCGCAGTCATGCCGGTGCCGGTGCGGATGGAATCGGCGATGCCTACAGCACCGTGCAACCCGTCAGTCGCCAAGAATAGGCCAGCGAGCAAGGGCGCGATTGATGCCCACCATGTCAGCGATCCGGGTTTGAAATACTTGCTCATTGCTTTCCCCTAAAGATTGCTGTGAAGATTGCCAGTATCGTTGCCAGCAGGCCCTCGTTTTTTGGCGCAGGAGGGGCTTTAGGCTCTTTCGGGGGCGTGGGTGCCGGGTGAACCTCTTTGGGTGGCTCAGGCTCGTCAGGCGTCCGGTCAATGGTGAATGGCGTGTCTTTGATACCCTGCCACCTGCGAAACGCTTTCTCTAGCTTCGTGTGATAGCCCCACTTGGCATAGTTCGATCCGTTGTAGCCTGCTGCCACGCCTCGCCAATCATGGGCGCGGAGGTTGTCATCAATCCCGGCTGAGACAAGGAACTCCACCACGGCCTCAAGTTGTTCCGCCTCGCCTTTCAGAAAGCCTTCCACCATTGCCTTAGCGGTGCGATAGCCGACCATCATGCAGTTGAAGCCCATGATCTGCCCGAGACCCCAGCTTGCCGAACGTAGCGCAGCGTTGGCGTTGATCTTCATGGCCGCTTCGATGCGTGGATAGCTGTCTTTCGGATAGGGCTTTGTGCGGGCGCGCCTGTAGGCCAAGCCCTCTTTGACGGCCCGGTCGCGGTCCTTGCCCGGTCCAAGTTCGCGGTAGAATACATGCGGTTCGAACAGCATCTTGAGACGCCCTTGGCTATCCCAGCCGCCGCCGCGCGTTTCCACATCAAGAATTGCGTGAATTTCATCTTCGCCAACGCCGATATCCGCACCGAGGCGGGGCAGGTCGATATCCCCAAGTTTCTTTCCAGATCCTTTGAAGTTCATCCGCTTTCCTTTTCAATTCTCAGCTTAGCGACAACCGGGCGTGAGCCGTCGATAGGTTCCCACCGCACAAAGGCGACAAACGGCCCGAGCGACAAATCCACCTTGAGCGTGCAAGTCGGATCAAATGTGAAATCCGACAAGTCCCAGCGCTTTTCCTCGGTTTCGCCTTTGGTATATGGGGAAATCATCGCGCCCTGGCATATCGGTTCACCGCCACCAGCGTCCGAAACAACAGTCACCAACGCCAACGCCTCGGTGTCCTTGTGAACAGTCCGCCGGAACGTGACTATCCCGGCCTCATAGGTCAGGGAATTGACCGTCATAAAGTCGTCATTGATCGCATCGCTTGCGCCCGAGAATGCCATAGCCGCACCTAAGCCAGCGATTGCGCCGAATGTGTTGATTGTCCAGGCCATTAGAATATGAACCCCAGTGCGTTTAGACCAACGCCCGATAGTGTCACGAAGATGAATATCACAAGGGCCTCCAATCGTGCCAACCTTTTTGAAAGGTCGCTCTGCTTGGTTTCAATGGTGCCTTCCCACTTGCCTTGATCCTTGTCATGTTCTGTCACTTACCCGCGACCTTGCACAGAAACGCGATTATCCGAACCGGCAACCTGAGTATCGTCTTCCATCCGCCCCTGAAGAACCAAAGCAGGCCCACCCATTCCAGAACCGCGAACGCTCCCCACACTACAAGGAACAGTAGCCACCACGCTATGCGCAGATGACCGGGCAGGTCCGAAAAGCCTTGTGTAAATTCCGGCAGAAGGTCCATTTAACGCGGCCCATATCAACCCAACCAGGAAAGCAACTTCCGTCAAGGCGTCAATGATATCGCGGGGCAGATCAGCAAAAGCGCCGATCAGGAACAATCCCGCGATGGCAAGCGATGCCTTTCCGGCGACCTTATCCCAAATTGCATAGGAAAGCACCCCTATGGTTGCATAGATTGCGGCATAGTAAACCTGCGTATGATCTACCGGGAATTCGCCCTTTGCCGCTTGCACCAGCCCAACCGCCACGGCCAGCGCCAGAGCGGTTCGGAATGCTTGCGGGGCCAAGACGTAGGCGACCAAGCAGGACGCAAAAAGCCCCGGCCAGATTGGCCAGCCCAGACTAAAATAGGCCCAAACACCGAAGGCGTAGGGCGCAATTATTGCAAGGGCCAGCCCAGTTTTTCGCATTAGCGACCGCCGCCAAACACAACAGGGCCGGGTTCGTCATAGCAGACACAAGCGGCCAAGGCCCCTTTGGCATCCACGCTATCCAAAGCGCCCAACGCAACGGTGCATTCGGCCTTCACCGCGTTGACTTCCGCCGCGCCTTCGCAGTCATTGGCCGCTTCGTGCATGGCGAATAGACGCTTGGACGCAGAGCGGGCGTTACGGGTGGCGCGCTTTGCGGCGGTGATGTTCTCTTGGATTGTCTTGATTTCAGCCACCATGGCTGGGGTGCATTCGATCATGGAATTTCCTTGCATTGTGTTTCATTGTCGCTATTGTTGGGCCTAACGGTTTCCTTCGTCTGCCGTTGCCTCTCTGATAACTGCACTCGCTTCGGCGAGTGTTTTTTTGTGTAGCACATCCGGCCATTTCAATCTACCGCCAGCATCACGCTGCATTGCGGGCAACGATGGTCACGTTGGTCGCCCCGTTATCGGTGACCGTGGTGTCGTTCTCCGCGCTATAGTAAGCCCTGTCGATCAGGATATCATCGGCCCCAGAAGCAAGACGCCAACCCGTGCCATCGCAGTTATGGGAAGTGTTGCTTGCTGTGATGACAGAGCAATCTGTGTCGATGTCCACGTTCACTCGATCAGTGTTTCCGCCGAACCAGAACGTCAGGAAGTCAATGTTGACGTTCTGGCAGTTCTCCAGCTTCAGGTCGATCGGTTCTTGCAGGACGGCACTTCCGGCGGTGGTGATGTGCCATGTCGGCTCATTTCCGGCTTCCATCTGCGCAGAGACGACATTCAGTATGCCTGTGCCTGCACTGTCTCGTTCAGGTCGGATATGGATCGCCTCGGATTGGGATCGATCTGCTGTGAAATAGCCGTAGATAAGCCAGTAGCCTTCGCCCATGTCGATTGCATCCACACCGTCAATTCCGGTTCCAGATTCCGGGATGGGCGTACCAGATCCCCATTCAACTGATATGATGTGAGCGCCGCCTGCCTGGTTGACGTAAAACTGGAAGTCGTCGGTTGTGTCCTGTTGAACCAAAACCGACAGGCAATATTCGGTGCCAGATACTAGCGTGGCGGATGTAGATGCACTGTCGTATCCAGCGCCGTTGGTGTCCTCGACAGCCCAGACCTCATCCCAATCGTCCTGCGCACCAAGGGAGGCGACAGTCGCCGTCCCGCCCCATGCGGACAAGGTTTTTGAGTTGAGCAGTAGGTTCGTTACGCTGGCCTCCTGCATGTACCATTTATCATGCTGAAACGAAATCATCTTGCGGCCATTGATCCAGACGTTCGCAGTTCCGCAATTAAAGTGCGTCCGCGTGAACTCCAGAACTGGCTCGCCCCCGACACTACGGATATAGGCCCCGATAGCGGCGTCAAACACTGTGTCGGTAAACTTCCCGCCTTCACCGCCCTCAGAAACCTGTTCATCCAGCCATACACCATACCAGCCACCCCAACCCTTCGTATTGCGAACATCAGCGCCATAACATCCGCTCAAGTTCAGGCAGGAATGTCCACGATATTGCGTTGGAGTTGAGGCGCTAGGACCATAGGGATTGGCGAGGTTGCAGTTGTGTACCTTCGGGAAGAAGAAGTTGTTCAGGCGGATTTTACAGGCCGCATAATCGACAGTGACATCTTCGGGATAGATGTTGATATGATCCATTACGACATCGGATTGGCGCGACAGGCCACCGTGAGTTTGCCGGATATCAATCGGCGTCCCAGCGCTGCCACCGTTGGCCATCTTAATCCCGAAGTGCGACATATGAACCCGGATGTCGCGGGCCGATGCTTGGGTCCACTTAAACCAGCCATCGCCATTCTTGATGACAATGACCGTGCTAGCGCCCGCTGACTTTACAAACAGGCCGTACTGATCGCTTTGATTATGCGGATCAATCGTTGTCGCGTGCTGTGTTAAGATATGAAAGAGACCGGCTTGCAGATCAACCGGACGCCACCCGCCAGCCGCACTCATCACCCAGATCCACATCGCAGCAAAGGCCGCACTACAGTCGGTACTATCATCCCCAACAGCGCCCCAATGCCGAGGCGTTGCATCCCCGACCGGCGACCATGTTGCGCTATCGGCGGTCGTCGCCGCCGTGCCGGTTGCATCGCGCACATAGTCCATACGGTAGCCATCATGAACGCAGTAAATGCTCTGCACAGCAGCCGGGATAGTCGCCGCAAGCATGTTCGCCCGCGAGGTGAAACCATCCAGCCGCGCACCGTCCCCGGCAACATCTCGACCATCGACCGTGCCGCCTACAGTGATATTTGTCGTGATGGTCGCATTGGCGAATGTCGGACTGCTGGTTGTTGCGACGGTCTGGTCGAGCCCATCCAACTTAGCCCCGTCTGTTGCGAGATCACGCCCGTCTACCGTTCCGGTGATTCCGATATTCCCCAAGATATCCAGAACCTCGGCGGGGGCAGCAACACCAAGACCGAGATTGCCGCTTGCATCCAGATAAGCACCGCCCATCAAGCGCATGATGTTGTTCGGTTCGTCATACTGGAAGAAATTTCCGCCCAGACCGAATCCCGATTGGGCTTGGTTTTTTAGCGCGAGAATATCTGAATTCGATTGCAGCGCAAAATGGCCGGTGGAGTTATTGGTGGATTCAATGTGCAACTCGGCGTTCGTGGCACGATTGATGCTTACCTGTCCGGTCAGGGCCGCATCATTGATCGGTGCGTAATATGCACCCTCCTGTCCATCCAGCATATCAGCGTCTAGGCCAGTGCCAGCGCCATCTACAGTCTTGATCGCTGTCAGAAGTTGTGCTGCAGTCTGGTCAGCCGTGGCACCATCTTCGACGTTGATCGCTGTCCGCAGTCCGCTGGCTGAAATAACACCGGTCAGGGCCGCGACAGACGTGACTGCAACAGCCGATGGAGGGTGCGACCATGACGAGAACAGCGTGGTCGAGGCGGAGTTTGAAACAGCAATGAGATTGTCGCCAGCAGAGAACACTTCACTGTCAACAGTTCCACCCGTGCTGACGATGTAGAGCCAGCCGATTGCAGCACTGCCACCGCCAGGGAATGTACCGGCAGAGGCGTCCCACGTCCCTTTGTAGGTTAGGCCAGCCGCAGCGGCGGCAACGTCGATTTCAAGTTGATCTAAATCGACCGCTTGCGTGACCGTGAGATAATCGACTTTCGCGCCAATCGCCCCCACATCCACACCATCGACAGTACCGGAAACAGCGATATTCCCCGACACGTCCAGCTTTTCGGTAGGAACAGCCACGCCAAGGCCGAGTTGCCCGGTCGCATCGAAATAAGCTGTTCCCATCAGGCGTAGATGATTGGATGTTTCGTTAAAAATCATCCACGCACCAGCAGTTCCAAACCCAGCTTCCGTCTGGTTTTTGAAACCCATCGTGTCGCTGTTCACATAGATATGGAACGGGCCAGTTGTGTTATTGTCGGCGTCCAACCAGATGCGAGCATTGGTTAGAGCGTCGATATACATTGCCGTGCCAGCGCCACCATCAGCGTGGAAGGCGTAGGAGGGCGCAACCCCGGCACCAATCCGGTTGTGGACCACGTTGTCGGTCGTTGCGACTCCCTGATCAATGGCGTCTAGTTTGGTCCCGTCTGTTGCGAGATTGCGACCATCGACGGTTCCGCCGACAGTGATATTTGTCGTGATGGTCGCATTATCAAACGTCACGTCATCGGTGGTTGCCAAACCTTGATCGAACGTATCCAACTTGATCCCGTCGACGGCAACATCCCGACCATCGACGGCGCCGGAAACGGTGATATCAGCCACGGCGAGATTGGTGGCGTTGACGGTAATAAATGTTGGGCTGTCGGTGGTCGCAACTCCCTGATCAGCCGATTTCAATGCGGCAAGATTTGTTGCCTCGTCGTCCATGAATGCGTCGGCTGCGCGCACGTTGGCGATGTTTGTTGCGTAGACACTGCCCTCGATACCATCCAGCAGATCGGCATCAAGCCCAGATCCGATACCATCCACGCCCTTTATGGCGGTAAGCATTGCTGCCGCCGTATTTGCCGCCGCACTCTGCTTGTACCAGTTGCCTGCAAAGGTCGTGACGGAAGCATTGCTCACCAACGCGACAACCAGGTCATTTATGGCAAACGCTTCGCCATCCACTGTACCGGCATTCGAGACAATATAACTGGCACTTACCGGCGCAGATCCGCCCCCAGGGAATACCCCTGACGAAGCGTCCCATGTGCCCTTAAAGACGTTATTTGCAACAGCCAAGGCGTAACTTACGCCCTCGGCCAGATCATCCAGCGCAATATCTGCTGCGGCGCGCGTGATGTAATCGCCGCTGATATACTGATCGACAAACTTCCAAATGCGGGTGAAGACTGAACCTTGGACGGGCATGTGGGCTCCGATTGCTTGTTAGGCGGGACGGTGACACAGAGACCCTCTGCGCTGCGGCGAAACGGCGGAAATGTTGTCAGACCTGTCCAAGAACAACGAACGTGCCGCTCTCCACATTCCCAGACCCAAAGCGAAACTGCAGGGAGTCGATATCGGCAGCCGACTTGCGAACGCCGCTACCTATGACGTTGACATTAATGCCCCCGATTGCATCAGCGTAGAGACCTTTGAACGACATGCTGGAATAAGCAGCGCCACCGGGCGCATGAATATCAATCTCAATGCTTACCCCAAACTCGTTTGCCGCCGAACCGACATTATCGGCAATACCAATAGATGCCGACGAACTGTTCTGAGAGGATGTGTTGGACCCATCGTGGAACAGCTTGTGATATCCCCACGAATAATCACTGGCACCGCTATCGTAGGTGCCGCCGCCGTTTGTTGATGTGCGCAGGAAGAAGTCTTGTGCATCGCTTGCCGGGATTGCATTCTCGATAATGATCTTGAACCGGCTGTAGGTCGAGATATCCAGATCAATTTCAATCGTCGTATCACCGGAAGCGACAATGGTGGCACCGACCTGCCGCCATGCTGGGATAGGCAGAACTTCCCCATCAACCGTTATTCCGTTGGCTGTCGCCAGATTGAGCGTGTAGGCATTGATCGCCTTAACGCGCTGGCTGATGGTTCCGATATCGTAGGTGTTGTCTACAAACGGAACCAGGAAGCCGGTATAGGCCACCGCCCACCGCACGGTTGCGGCTGCGCCACCATCGCTCGTGGTCATAAACTCCAGATCGGCGGGCATGTCGTTGGTGCCGGGTGTCGCGCGCACAACAGCCTGAATCGCCGCGCCCTGCACGTAGTTTGCCGCATCGAATCCAGCGAAGGTCACAGATCCGAGGACTTCATTGATCGCCACGGCTGCAGGAGCGGCAATAGTCCCGCCTGACTTCTCCAGCGCTATCTGTGGCGCTCCAACGGAGGTTGTGTGACTTGCGCGTAGCAGGGCCGCCGATCCGTCCAGGCCCTCGCCCCACGCCGCGAATAGGGGCTCATAGGTCGCCTGCGTGCCCGCCAGGTTGGTGAACTGGTAGTCTCCGACTGCTACGGTAGAAGGTCCGACCGCCACGATTCCAGCGAAGAAACCTGAGTTCTGTTGTACCCTGGCCCACTGAACCGGCGTTCCGGCGGCCGAATTTACGACATCACCAGTTCCACCAGACGCCAGCGCCTTGTAGACCTCTTTGATACCAAGCACCTGAATATAAATGTTTTCCGGAAAATCAGCGTATCCGCGCGTATCGGCGATCACATCCGCGCTTGCGGCAAACCAGCGGCGCTGCGAGACCGCCTGACCTGTGGCGCCGGTCAGATTGTAGACTGTGGCGGTGTTGGCCGTATAGGAGGCCGCCGCCGAGATCCTGAACAACTCAGGCTGGCCTTGGTAGCCATCACGCACCCAAACATAGCGCCCGACCACGTTGTCGGCGTTGGCGAGCATGTTGGCGATGCTTGTAAATTCTGCGTCGATACCGAGCGCGGTCAGAGCTTCGGCTGAAGTTTGAGCGTCGGCAAGTAAAACGTCTGCCGCGATGCGCTTCCAGTTTGCTGCATAGGTGGAAGTCGATGGGGAGGCGACCAGAGAATAAAGAATATCGCCCACGCTAAACACGATTGAATCTACCGTTCCAGCGACGGAGGCGAAATAGGGCCCGCCCCTGTCGGTCGTGGTCGGGAATGTGCCTGCTGAGGCGTCCCAGGCGGTAAATCCGATCTCACGGGCCAGCGCCACATTGATTGCCTCTGCGGCATCATCGAGGGCAATATCGGCAGCCGCACGGGTGATATAATCGCCCGCGATGTATTGATCCACAAACTTCCAGATCCGGGTGAAGACGTTTGAGGCAACGGGCATGGGCGAAATCTCCGGGCTGATTTAGGCTGTAGAATGCCCCAGATTTAGGGCTGTTGCGGCGAAACGGGAAAGGCCCGCCCCAATTAAGGAACGGGCCTGTCATTCGATCGTGAGGATTTAGATTAGACCGAGTATTGCGTGATGCCCTTGTAGGAGGTCGAGCGGACCATGGCGGCCAGATCAAACTCCTTGGTGCCATTGCAGGCGCTATTGGGATCATAGGTGCCGCGCACATCGCCGGTCGTGGCCGTGGCCGTGGCCGTGGCACCAGCGACGATAGTACCTGCAGTCGGTGCGGCGCCGTCCTCGTACTCGGCAAACACGTCGCCCGCATCAGCCACAAACACAGGCAGGCCCAGCACATCGCCAGATCCGACCGTCAGGCCGGTGACATCAGCGCTGACAGTAAAGTCCGTGACTGTTTTGAAGGCTTTCTTGCCAGCCATTGTGGTGCCAGAGGCCGAGGACTCCACCATAGCATTGCCGTAGTGGTCGGTGCCGGTAACGGTGGCAATCGCTGTGCCAGTCCATGCGCCGACGACATTCCGTGCAAAGTCTGCGGTTCCAGCCAGTGCACCAGCTGCGAGAGCAACGTCGACGGTGACGCTGGACGAGAACACACCGGCGGCGGTGAGGTTCTGTGACACCACATAGCCGTTCGGATCGGGAGCGATGGGTGCGCCCAGGTCGATCTTGGTTGGGGTCATAATGGTCATGTTTGTGGCATCGGCCAGCGATTCGCCTGCGGTCAGCCCGCCGTCGTCGTCGCGTTCGGCCCGGTCAAGCTCAAGGTACATCACAGAACCATCAGCCAGCGATAGCCCGGTGGTCATGGTGATAGTGATGGATGCCCCGAAGGCGACTGTGAAATCGCCATCCACGGCATAGAGCGCCCGGTAGGATGTCGAGAAAATGCGATGGGAGGTTGCGCCAAGGTAGTCCTCGGCAGTGCGTCCAGTGGGATAGGATGCGGTGAAAGTGCCGCCAAAGCCCGTGTCTGCGGACAGTGTGACGGAAACGGTGTCGAATTTCGCGGACATGTTAGCCCCCTGCGTGTTCAAGGAAACAGATGGCCCAAGCCGATCTGCGATGTAATCCGAATTATGGCCGGGGATCCGTGGGTGGTGCGGCGAAAGTCAGTCTGGCAGTCTCTCAAAGATCATGTCTGCTTGCTGGTGTGCGGCCTCGGTTTCCGCGACAGTGCGTTGCCAAACTGGCGTTCTGGACAGACCAGCAATGAACAGAGGCACGACAACGAACACAACAATCAGCGATGCGAACGCTGTTTTCGGACCCCGATCAATCAAAGATACTCTCGCTCGAATATGGCGTGTTCGCTTTCCATGCCGCGATATAGGCTTTGTTCAGCCTCAGATAGGCTGCGCCCACGTCCTGCGTGACTTTCTTGGTGCCTTTTCGCAACCTCTCGGACTCCTGCTTGATGGTGTTCAGGTCGGCCAGCCATTTGGTATGCGCTGGAATAGGCAAGCCAGCCTCCGTCAGATCTTTCGCATCTCGGTAGGCGTCTTGGATCTTCTCTCGGCGGTCGAAATAGAGCGACCTGGTTTCGGCCTCACCGATCTGGCGGTAAACGTCCTTGGCCAGCGGTACGTCACGCACCTCGACAGGATCACCATTTGCCATCTTGGCGAATAGATCGACGGATTGACCGAATGTGCGACCCATACCGCCTGCGAAGAACCCCGCAACATGGTCGATATCCTCGGGGAACACGTCAGCAAATCCGCTTTCCACTATGTTGCCGCCGGTCCATGCGTTCAACTTGGCGGCTGCGACCGCCGAGACTTGGCTTGCATCGCCGGGCCGCATGGCGTTGGGTGCGTTGCTTTCCCAGTATGGATGGATCGACCAGCCAAGGAAGTTCTGGTTGGCGTTAATCTCGCGCAATGGGTCAACGATCGTGGGCGTCAGCGTGCCCATGAGCGTGTTCTCTGCGATCGGTGAGAACGATTGGAATGTCGCGCGGGCCATTTCGCCAATCGCCTCGTCGGCCCCGATCTGTCCACGCTGCACTCTGCTGACCAGATTTCCGAACAGCGGGAATACGTTGTAGCCATATGGTAGCCAGATCGACAGGGCGTCAGCGGCCTTATCCTTGCCGCCCAGCATAACCATCAAGTGCATGCCGTGCAGGTATTGTCGCATTTTGTCATAGTAGAGCTGACCGTCCTCGTCCTCGTCCGACAGGTAGGCGTTGGCCTGATCCAGCATGAAGCCGATCACCGCCATGCCTGCGACGATTCCCTTGACCTTGTTGGATTTCAGAGCCTTGAACATGATGTGCGTGCCCTGCAGGCCAGCGTTCGCAAAGGTGTAGGCGGCGTTGATCAGGCTGCCATACTTGCCGCGCCGGTTGAAGTTCACCGTCAGGTTCTTGGCGAGGCTCGCGGCTTCCTGCGCGCTGTAGCCGTTTTTACGTGCATGCACGAAGGCCGACAGACGGATCGCGTTATCCACGGCCAGGTTGATGCGCTCGATTGCGCCCAGCACCGGGTTAAGGCTGGTCGACGGAGTGATCAGTGCCAGAGACATTCCTTTGAGCCCATTGGCCTCGCGGCGCAGGCGTTGGCTCAGTTTCTTCTCGCTCGATTCAGGGGTTTCCATGACCCAGAACGACACCTTGCCGCCCGTCTCGCTGTATTCCTGAAAGTATTTCGCCCAGACAGTATCCGAATTGCCACCCATGCCGCGGTAAGCCCCGGCCAGAGCCTTGGGCAAATCCTTCATCATGCCGCGCTGGATCACGCCCGCTTTCTCGCGGGATTGGATGTTGATGTTGGCGGTCACAGTATCGCGCACGAAGTTCTTCACCACAAAGACGGGGTTCAGCATCGTGTTGATTGCCGAGAAATAGCGGCTGAATTTCGACAACCATTGCAGGCCCACCAGCAGGTTGTCGGTGCCCACGGCGGTTATGGCCTCGGCAAGGCGCTGATCATGCAGCATGATGCGATGCTCGATGCCATCGACCTTGACCGCGATTTCATTGGACGCCTGCAGCAAGCTGATCGGCGCCACGCTGCGTTCCTCGACAAGCCCGGTAGCCTCATTGAACACGCGCTTGGTCTCGGTTTTCTTGACCGTCCATAGATTTTTCGCGGGCACATCTTTGGCCAGCCGGTAAAGGTGCTGGCCCACACGGTTCTTTTCTGCCCTGATTGCGACCTCTTGCGCCTGTGCGATTGCGGCAACCAGCGGGTTGAACGCTTCGGAACGGCGGCCCAGCGCGGCCTTGCTTTCGGGACCGCGCACGTTGTAGCCGCGCCCGACGCCGGTGATGTCCAATTCCGCGTCGGCGTTGTCCGTCTCGGCCCAGCCTTTGAGCGGCACATAGGCCTTGTAGGCTTTGCGCCAGGCGTCAGCCTCGAACTTGGTCATCAAGCCCATGCTCTGCCGTTCGTCTATGCTCCAAGCGCGCAGTGTGTCGACCAATGCGCCAATGTCCTGGTAAGCCTGACCCTCGGGACTGCTGTGGATCGCGTCAAGGATATCAACGGCCTCTTGTGTATCCATGCCGGAACCACCGTCTGGCAAGTCATCGTTGATCTGAGCGATGCGTTCGTTGCGTTCTTCAGCGTGGCGCGCATAGAGATAGCGACCGACCGTCTCAACCGTCATTCCGTCAGTCTTACCAATGATATCAATGATCTTGGTGGTGTAGTCGAAGTCGATCCTGTCCAACTTGTGACCGGCCCGGCCTGAATACATTTCCTCGGCAAGGTAGGTGTTCAGTTCCTCGGGGATTGGCCCCTGCATCTGGCGTTCGACAATCTGCTGGGCGCGCAGAACTGGCAAAAAGCGGTCCTGCACCTTTTGTCTCGTACTATCCAGCCGATCGCCAGCCGCCGACTTAGCCGCTTTGACGCGCGCCATGATGCCGCCGTTGGTGTGGATCAAGCTATCCCAGACGTACCGATCAGGGAGATGCATTCCCGGCTGCTGGCGCGGCTTGCGCTGCTGTTTCATCAGGCGCTCGGTTTGGCTCGTCCATCCCTCGGGGCGACGACGCTTGGCGAATTCACCACGGGCAAGCGCATGGATGATATCCGCGCTGGTCTGCATTCCGTGGCCCTTGGCCCAGTTGCGTACCGCCCGCAGGAAGTTGGCAATCTTGCGGAAAGCCTCGCGGATCGGGCCTTTCGGCGGCGTTGTGCGGGCGCTGTAGGCTTCCCCGAATGCCTCGGCGACTGCCTCCTCGATCTGTTCGGCGCGCAGAAGGTCAGGGTAGCGCGTCTCAATGTCGTAGAGTTCCATCCACTCGGACTCTGCCGTTTCGGACAGGGCCGACCATTCCTGATCGGTGAACAGGCCCATGTGCCTGTAGGCGTGGATTGCCTCATGGCCCAGCGTGGCCTTTGGATTCAGCGTGTTGCCGATGGTGATTGCGATCTTGCCCATGTGGCCTGCGTAGATCGAACCTTGATGAGCCATCGCCGGATTGAACCGGATATCCACATCACCGAGCCCCAGGCGCTTCAATTCAGAGCGCAGGCTGTTGACGAGCGGTATGTCGAGGGCGGGGCCGTAGTCGGTGGGGTTGGCGCGGTTCTTCTGATCCCGCTCCATCGTCACGTTTACGATGCGCTTGCCAGCCATGAACTTGTCGATCACAGGCACGCCATTGGCCCCGGTGGCGGCGAAGGCCCGCGCTTTGTAGTTGATGCGCTCGATCTGAAAGCCCATGCGCTGGAGCGTCCCGCCCGGCTGCGCGTCGGAATAGGCGTGTTCTGGTGGCGAGATAACTTCGATGCGCTGCTCGTTGCCGACACGACGGCGCAACAACTTGTGACCGGACGAAAGCAGGACGGTCTTGTTTTGCTGCAGAACGGCGGCCTGTATTTCCGCCGCGCTCATGTCGATATCCGGCCCGGTGACGCCCAGGTTGTCCAGCGTGCGGGTCAACTCCACATCGGGGATCTCGCGGCCCAGAAGGCTGCGCCCATCGTCCAGCGTCAGGCGCACGATCTTCGGGCTTCTGGATGGCAGGCGGTCCCAGATCGGCAATAGGGCCCCGGTGACAAGGTGCAGGGTTTCCTCGCGGGTGTCTGGCGCGTTCTCGACTTGCTCGTTCCAAGCGGTTTCAGCCTCGTCGGCCTGCACCATGTCATAGCGGAACTGATAGTCGCTGCTGTCCACAATGATCCGGTCGGTGGGCGAATAGCGGTTGTAGGTCGGAATGACCTCGCCGCGCTCTCCGGTACGGCTGCTGGCAGGGCGGAACGCAAAGACTTGCCCGGTGTCGCGGTGCTTTTTATAGCTAATTTTGGCCCATTTCGTATCAATCGTGGTGAACGGCGTGACCTCCAGTTTCTTCGTCACCTTGACCATCTGGTACTGCGATGTGGCGCCAGTCTTTTCATCCCGGTACGCGGGCTTGGTGTCGGTCAGGACCGCGCCGTCATGCTTTACCGTCTCAACGCCGGAAGTGTATTCACCGTTGTCGATCGCGTGTTGGACCTGCGCCTCCATATGCTCGATGAACTTCTCGAACAGCATGTTTTGCGTGTCGATCTTGGTATTCAGCAGGCGGTTCAGGAATTGCGGGACCGCTGGCACCTTTGAAACATTAAAGCCTTTTTCGCCCACCAACTTGAGGCCAAGCTCCTTTTCAACCTCGGCAGCGGTGAAGCCATCAACGTCACCGTGATAAATGTCGTAGAACAGCGCCGTGACAGCGGCCTCTGCGAAGTCGTTTTCCAGATTGTCAGTCGCATTGAACATCCCCGATCCGCTGGCGTCCTTCTGACCCTTGGTCAGCGCGCCCAGTTGGTCGAGGCGGCGGGCGATCGAGGACGTGAACCGCTTGTGACCGGACAGGTTTGTGCCCGCAAGTTTGTAGATCGGCGGTTGCACCTGGTTGGTGCGGTGGGTACGGCCGAAACCCTGAATGGCCCGGTCAGCGCGCCAGCCTGCTTGCAGGACATAGTGGGCGCGGCGGCCTTTGTTCTTAGCCCCCTTGTCGGCGTGAAAGTCCATGCCGGTGCCGCCAGCGTCCGAGAACACCAGAAGTTGCCGTTTGCCCGCCTGAAACTCTCCAACCTCGGCCAGTGCCTTTGTCTCGCTGCGGCGCTCCTTCACCTTCTTGCCGTTTTTGGTGACGATGCGATTTGACCGGCCAGTGATCTCGGCCACCTTGTCGGACCCAAACTTTTCGATAATCATGTCCAGCGGATTTCCGGGCAGGGTCATGGCACCGAGCTTACCGACCAGTTCGTCACGGATCCGCACGGCTTCCGCGTTGATGATGAAATTGCCCTTGCTGTCTTCAGCCGGGCGCTGGCGCTCATTTCCGTTGTCGTCAACATAGGTTTCGTACTGGTGGATCGGGAAAGAGGTTTCCAGATACATCATTATGTCTTCGCGCGGCGTGATGTCGATGTCGTCCAGCGTGTCGCCTTCCTCCATCTTCGCCATGGCCCGGTTGGTGGCCGCCTCGTTGGTGTTCACGATCTGGATAACCGGCGACATGCCAGCCTTCAGGTCAGCCTCGATGTTCTTCAGGACGGTCGGCATCTGCATGGCGGTCAGCACTTGGCTGAAGAACCGCTGATGCGCGCCCCAGAATGCTGCGAGCGCCGCGCCGCGCTGCCTGCCACCGCCTTGGGTTTCTTCCTCAATGATCTTGTCGACGTTGGCGAGGATGGTTTGCCATCCCTCGGCGGCTGCGTCGTACATCGCGCTCTGATCCGGGGTCAGGTTATGCTCGACCTTTGCGTACTCGACGCCTTCGAATGACAGGGTGCGCGCCATATAGACGCCCATCTGCTTCATGTCCCGCGCGACAACCTCCATTGCCGCGATGCCGCCCTTGTCGATCTGGGTGACAAAACTCTGCACGGTCGGGAAGGGTGTACCTGGTCCCCACAAGCCCAGCCGGTCGGCGTAGGCGAGGTTGTAGACCTCCGTGGCAGCGGTAGCAGAGGCATAGACCACGCGAGCGTTGGGAAGGCGTTGCTGCAACTCCACAACGGCCAGAGCGGTGCCTGACGGCTTGGTGGTGCCGCGCTTGCCCTTGATCGCCATGGCATTACCGGCAAGGTGCGCCTCGTCAAAGGTGATTGTTCCGTCGAAATCCGGTCCGACCCAATCCACGATCTGATCAAGGCGCGACTTCTGATCCGGCTTGCCCCCGCGACCAATGGCCGAATAGGTGGCGAACAGCACGCCTTTGTTGCCCTTTGGAACCTCTCCGGTTGCTTTGACCGCGCCCAGGTCGGCGATCGGAACTGCCTTCATGCCAACCATGTCGAAATCACGGCGGGCGCTTTTCAGCAACTTCTTGGTCTTGGAAATCAAGATGTGCTTCTTGCGGCCCTGCGCCCAGTTATCGGCGACGATGCCTGCAATCTCGCGCGTCTTGCCAAC
>Ga0222676_1000053_pt1 | contig 56050 bp, 69 predicted proteins | sample AntAcemetagen870_FD_179815 | JGI IMG/M metagenome (GOLD analysis project Ga0222676, IMG submission 179815) | Saline water microbial communities from Ace Lake, Antarctica - #870 | ecosystem: Environmental > Aquatic > Non-marine Saline and Alkaline > Saline | place: Antarctica: Ace Lake...
GATGTCGGGCCGGTGTCGATCTGATGTCGATCTGATGTCGATCTGATGTCGATCTGATGTCGATCTGATGTCGGGCCGGTGTCGATCTGATGTCGGGTAACTTTCACCGGCCGGGGTCCGGCTGCTGACATCAATTGCCCGCGGATCGCGGATAACTGGCACCGGCTGCGCTCGGTTAATCGGTGCCCGCTGGGCTCGGTCCAGCGCCCGCGGATCGCGTCCCGGTGGGTTTGCGCGGTGCGTCTCGGGCCGTGGCCCGGCTTGTTTCACTATTTAACTCTGCGCAAAAGAAAAGGCCCGCGCAATGGCGGGCCTGATCGTCGTTGTGGGGCTGCTGGGGTGTTAAATATGGTCAATAGAGATAGTGATATCACCGTCGCGGATCATGTCCTTCACTTCGTCGCGGATCGCGTCGGAAGCTCTGCCGGGGTCTTCTAAGTTGTCCAGCCGGTCGGCAATGTCGGAAAGGGCGCGGCAATCATCAACGGCGGCGTCAATCATCTTTTCAAGCTCGGGTTTAAAGATGGCCAGCAAGGCGGCGGCGGCTTCGTCGCGCTGGGTGCGGATGCTTTGGATTTCCGCGCTCATCTGATGGGTGCTGCGTTCCAGCCGTTCGCCGTAGTCGCGCAAGTTTTTCATGTCATGCGCTGCGGCGTCGAGATCGTGCGCAAGGTCGGTCTGATCGGTCAATCGGACATTACTTGCGAGCGCGTGTAAGTGGTCAGGGTTTGTTTTTAGTTCAATCATGTTTTCTACTCCATAGAAAAGGGTTGGCGCGGCTTGCCCGCCGCTATGGGATTATATGCGCTAACTTTAAGGAAAGTAAAGAGGCACAAAAAAGGCCCGCGCAATGGCGGGCCGGTGTCTTATTATATAGGCTGCGGATTAATCAAACCGAGCGATTTTATAAGGCCCATCCAATCCGATGCGGACCGCCGCGACGCCGTAATCGTAAACATAACAGAAAACGCGGCCATCAAAACCAAACCGGGCCAGCGGTGCAAGTGGTGCGTCTTCGTCGTTATCCGCCTGATATGTCCCGTTGTGGTCCAGCGTCCCCTTCCAAGGATAAGACCCAAACCCGCCGAATTGATAGGCGTTATCCATACCGGCGCAAACGCCGTCCAGCGTCAAACCGGTTTCGCTATCTTTTGCAAAATGGCAGGCCTCAAGGAAAAAGTCGGGGATGATCCCGCAGGCTTCAACCAAATCTTCGGGACGGTTGCGCCCGGTGTCCTGATCTTTGGCCGGATTTAAAACGCGATCCAAAAGAATGTCGGACGCCCGGAAATTTACTTCGAAAATATTTGTCATGTTTTTTACTCCATAGGTTAAGTTGAACGGCTTGCCCGCCGCTAGTGGGATTATATGCGATAACTTTATAAAAAGTAAACCCCCACAAAAAAGGGCCGCACAATGGCGGCCCCGGATCTTATTATATAGCGGCGGTTTATGCGGTCACTTTGTCCAGCAATGCGCCCGCTTTGCGTTCGACTTCAATTCTCGCATCTTGGTGGGGAACATCGCGGGCAATTGCGGTGATCGCCTGCGCTGCATCCCAAACGGTTTCAACCGGGCGGCCCTCTTCTGTTAAGTGGCGGGCGGCCGCTGCTTTGGCCATGCGTCCGGACAATCCCGCCCGCTTAGTTAAAAATTCTAAGCGGCTTTCGTCATCCTTGGCAATTTTTGCATCTTTCGCCGCTTGAACACCTTCAACAAAAGAATGCGTCGATCCGTTTGCGAAAGACTGCAACGCGGGGCGGGCCTCCATTGCAAACCGGTCCGGCGCAAATTTAGTGTGACGGATTTTAATCTCGTGAAAGTTTTCAACCCCCCACAAGTTCCGATTCATGCAAACGCCGCGCAGATACATTGCAGCGATTCCGGCTGTTTTGCTGCCGGTTTCACTGTTCCATGCATAAAACCCGCGAAACATCAAATCGGGCTCACCGTTTGGAAGCTTGCCCACTTCAATCGGGTTGCGGTCATCCACAAGGAAAACGAAAACATCCCGATCCGACGCAAAAAGGGTTGTCGTGTCCATAGAAACCGGGATTTCAGGATCATAAACGGCCATGCCGTTGCGGCTGCCGGTCATCATGCCGGGCACTTTCCAGCGGCCGCCGCTCTCTTCTATCAAGTTTTTGATTGGCTCCAATATTTCCCAATCAAAAATCCGGCCATAATCTGGACCGGTTGCGGCCCGCAATTCACCGCCCGGATCTTCATGGCCATAAACTTTAATCAATTCCTTGCCCCGATTATACTTCAGGCCCCACTCTAAGCACTCGGCCGCTATTGGTGCGGGCAAGTCTTTAAGATATCCGGCCGGTGCCCCTGCAAGTTGGGACAACTGATTGAAGCTCCAATTGGTGGGGGTGTTGTTATGCTCGCGACGATTATCGTCCGCATATTCAACAAACACATTTCCCCGGCTGGGGTTTTGTTCGTCAAAGTCTCCGACGATTTTCATCTTATGAGTGTCAACAATGCGGCTTGTCATGCGGCCCGCGTCCACTTTTTTATAAGCCAGCATGTCATCAAGTGACAAAAACTTTTGATCGTCCGGGCGGCTAAACCATTGTGAGGATACTGCACTGTTTCCGATACCGTGCGCGAAGGCGTTAGTTGTATAAGTCATGTTGTTAATCTCCGTAAAAGTTAAAAGAAGCGAGCCATTGCCCGGCCCGCTCCTATAATCTCGCATAAACTTGCATATGATTGCAAGCTTTATTTTTTAGAAAGTTATTCTGCCCCGATATCACCCGCCACATGGTGCCGCACAATAGACCGCGGCGGCAGGCCTTTAACAAACCGCAAAAGCTTTTCCCCGTCGGTTTCATCCGGCTGCGCACCGTTTGCAGTATCATCCCACCATATGCGGACGTTTCCCCCATCGGCATAGCATCCGCCCTTGATAGTTAAATCGGCGGCTTTCTTCTTTCCATTGCCGTGCGCAGTAAAGCCAACAATAAAATTTCGATCTAAGCGGGCACAAAGCGGGTCGCCATTGCCACAACTTGCGCACGATATGTCCCGCAATTCGGCAGGACACCGAACGACGTTAATCCCATGCGGGGCCGGTTGCGTTTTCTTTTCCTGCCAAGATTCCTCCGAGACAACAACAACGGACGGAACACCGTTATGAATGGAAGCGGCTGCCGCGCCCAAGTTTTCGGTGCTGTAATTAATAACGGTTTTATCTGCCCGCAATTTTTTGCCCCAACCAAAAGCATGGGGATCAAAATGCGAATAAGTGAACGATACACCTTTAGACGGTTTCGCGTCTAAAAGCGCATCAAGATAAGCATCATCGATTTTTTGCGAGCCTTTGCCGCTGCAATTCATTTTGCAAGTGCTGGGACAAGTGGCGTATTTTTCCCCGGTGCCCGCTCTATATGTTACCGCGATGCCTTTTGTTTTTTTGGCGCGGCTTAGTTCAACAGTCTTTAACATGGTTTGCCCTCCGTAATGTATGCGACTTATCCCATACTATAGCGCAATAAAAAACCCGGCGTCAACCGGGTTTAATTTTATTATTTTTTACGTCGTTTGGGCTTTTGTTTTATCGGCCGCCGCCGCGCCTTTTCACGATCCTGCTTTTCCCACGCCTCTTTACCGTATAATAATTTGCCAAGCCAATTAAATAAAAACATTTAACCCCAATCCTTTTGGCCGCCGTCGGCTTCCCCATCAGAATAACCCGCATGATAAGCCTTTAATTCAGACGGTTTTAAATCTGTCACGCAGGTCGCGCAGTCTTTACGGCTCGTGCCACCCGTAAAGTAATGAGGGTCAACCGGTCGGTTATACCAATAGTCCGCCCGTCCGCGATCATATGGACCGCCGTGTCTTTCATCATGTTTCATAATAATCTCCGTAGTTAGGTCTAAGATATTATGCGATTATATGGGAGATATCAAGCTCATTATCTTAACCCAGTCAAAATCTTCATCAGAAAAGTAAACCGGCGCAACTTTCAGGCCTTCCAGTTTTAAATCCATCGCGTCTTTACCGTGGTACAAATAGATCATTTGCGGCTTAGTTTTAGTTTGCAGTTTGCGGACTAAAACCCAAACGCTGGCATGACTGTGATTAGTCAGCCACGCAACTTGGTGGGGTCGTAGGTCCACTGCGTTCCCAGATGTTGCCTTTAATTCTACAAAATGAAACTTACCGTTTTCATCGCAGCATAAAACATCCGGGATACCCGGCATGGCCCACGTTTCAATTCGGGTACTTTTCCATGTTCTCGGGCTCTTCTGCATCCCAGTCTTCATCAACCTCCAAAAGTCGGCCTCGCGCTTTGTCGCGGTTCTGGGGATTGCTCTCTCCTTCGGGAGTAACGTCGATAGTGATCGGGGCATAACTTTGTTTAATCTCCTTTAGAGCATTCAGCACTTCGTCTTTGCTCATCGAATCGATGCTGCCATGACGTATTTCTGATCTGCTCACATAAATATCACCTTGCGCTTGCCCTCGCCGGTATTCAGCCTGTACGGCTGCCGAATAGGCTCCGTTGGTTAATGCGGCATCGCGGATGGTTTGAAGGTCGCGCAAATGCCTTTGGTAGTTCACACCAAACTTTTCATCCAGTTCGGCACGATATGATTGGATAGCTGCCACAACATGGGGGCAGATGTTTGGGTTGGTCATTTCGTAAGCACGAGTGTGTGCTGATCCAACGGGGTATCCAGCATTAACGGCAGCTTCCCGCATAGTGATCTGGCCGTCTTTTGAGACAAGCTCTTTTACAAAAAGCTCTTGCCGCCTAGTAAGGACCGCTGATTTCGTTGATTTAGGTCGCCCGCGGCTTTTGATCTTAGCAGGGGGGCTTGATTTAGCTTTCGAGGCCATATGAGTATCCTAGTTATTTGCAGATACTTTACTACTAAAAACGCTCTCTTGTATATATAGCTACAGAAATAAAAAAAATAAAAAAAAACTTTCAGACCCCCTTAACGCACTTTGGGCCTTTAAGGTTACACAAACTCTGGTTACGTTACATTTTTAAAAACTACTTTGTGTTACTTCTAACTCCTTATATACACAGGAGAAAACACCCAAAGTTACACGGTTACACCGGTTACGCCTATATTTACTAAAAACTTTTATTTTTTTTTTCAGATCCTATATACATATAACGCGTTTATTTGTAACCGCCCCGTGGTCCGCGGTTTAAGCAGCGCACAGAAAAGCCCGCGAGCCGTGGTCCGCGGGCTTTAAATTACGTTAAGCGCCTTATTTTATTGGGCTTCGTATTCGACATCGAAGATGAACGCTTCGATATTTTTGGAGTAGAGGTTGAAGGTAGTTTGTTTTTTATAGTTTGGTCCGCATACTTTAGCGCGACATATTTCGTTTGCGTTGTGCAACTTTTCTGCTTCTCTTCGAACGTCTTCTTGTCCGATGCTTAGACCGAGGCCTTCTTTTATTTGTTTTGTTGAGAAGCACATGTCTGGTTCTTCTGTTAGGAACAGCATGATTTCTTGTTGCAGTGTCAGCACGGGTTTTGTTTCGGGTTGTGTTGTTGTTTCCCCGTGTTGGTTTATTAGTTCTACTTTTATTGCTTTCCACTGTGTTGTGAATCGCGTGTTAGAAATTACCACCATTTCCACTTGGTCTGCGACTTGCAGGTTTAGTCCTGTGGTAAATTTTGGTTCGATGAAGACTTGTTCATCGTTTTCGGTTTGAGCGAAGGCGCAATGTTTGTCTTCCAGTACGTTTATGATGACGCCTTGTTTTTTTTGTAGCAGTCCATTTAGCATGATTTATCCTTAATGCTTTAGGCTCCCCATTTTGTTCCGAATACTTTTTGGAACACTTGGTTGAGCATTTTTTCCATTTCCAGTTTTTCTTTTGTCATTTTCACTCCTCTTCTGTTTCTATTTCGCCTGAACCATCGCATGTCTGGCAATGTTCGGCTATTTCGCATGGCTCGCCGATATCTCGGTCGAAGCTTTGTGGTTTATAGATTGTGACGATGGCGATACCGTCGTCACAATCGGGGCACGGTTGTTTATTCATCCCCAAACGATACCGACTATTCCGGCTAGGACGCCTGAGACGGCGGCCAAGATTACAAACTTATGTTTGACGTACCATTTTGGGGTGTCGTTTAGTTTTGCCCAAGGGCTGTTTGAGAAGGGGTTAACCAAGTTTTTCAGGATTTCTTCGTGGTTTTGTTCTTGTCTTCCGATGTTTTCACCGTTGTCGAGGCCGATATTTTCTTTTTGCGGCACGAACTTCATTTCTCCTTTCCACGCCATTATGTCTTGTTCGTCCCACATTTTTTTGGTTTTTGGCCCGCGGAGCGCGGTTGACGGCACTTCGACGGGTTGGGGGAACGTACCTTCTGCTGTTCGGCGGTATATTGTGGGTTTAGCTTTACCTGTGATTTTCATCACTTCTTCGATAGATAGTAACTTTGGCATTTTCATCTCCATAGGTTATGCTCGCTAACTATATGGGATGGTATGCGATACTGTCAAGTGTCAGTGTATTTCGTCCGAGCTTTGGTGCGTTTGTTCGTGGTCCGTTGTTTCGTGGATTGAGACTGACGCATTATGTATGCAGGACGACAGGACTTTCATTGCGGTTTCGTTATTTGGTGCGACGGACATGAGCGCGGTTAGCGTTTGCGTTAGTATTCCGCCGAGTGCTGCGCCCATATTTACATCGTTTTCTGCCAGTTCTTGGATCAGGTCTTGTGCGCAATCCATTGCGATCAGGAAGTCGTTTTTGGCTTCTTCTTCGGCTTCTCTGAGTCGCATTGATTTCACGTTAGACTTTCCTTGGCAGGTCGTATCTCTTAACGAAATCCTTTACTGAGGACAGGTTTATGCCTGTAAGTTCCGTTATTTTATTATTTGACATGTCTTTAAGTTTCATATTGTTTATGATTTTAGCTTTTTCGGGCCATTTATCAAAGGTAATTTTGGTCCTACCGCCTAACGAACCGCTTGCTTTGCCGTTGTCCCATGCTTTTTTCATGTCTTTTTTAAGCATGTACGGGTTTTTTTTGCCGTCAATTTTATTTTGTTTTATCCAAGCATCCAAATAGAGGGCTTGGTATTTTTCGGAATCCACCTTCATTTGCGCGGCTCCCACGTATCCACTTCGGCGTACCATGTGCCGGTTTTACCGCTTTCTTTGACTTGGACATTGATCCATTCGTCATTTCTTGATGACAGCCACGCCAACAGGTCTTCGCGTTTTATGCTAAGATTGCACTTAACGAAGTCGGGGGCTTTATCATTTGGTTTTTTGGCGCGTAGGCCATCAACGAAATCTGGCATTCGTTTCTCCCTTTTTTAAAAAAAATTGCCCCCAGCCGCGGGCAAGCAGTCTGGGGGCGTTTTTACTACGGAGTGCAACATGCCGTTGCAGTACCTACATTACATAGGCGTATGGGATAAGCAACACTTAATCGCATACATCTTCTTTATTTTCTTCAATTGGTACGTGGCCCGCGGTCCGCGCTTCTTTATACCAGTCGAAGACCAGTCGGAGTTGTCCGCCGATGGTTCTGCCCTCTGCTTTAGACAGGTATTTAATTTCTTCGTACACTTCCCGCGGTACAAGTACGCTTTTCCAACGTGTGGTATCCATTTTTTTTGCTCCAAGTCCCGCTTCATCTAGGATATTATAGGAGTATATGCAAGAATGCAAGAAAAAGAGGGTTTACTATGGATTATGTGTTGTTTGGACAGATGGACGATCCTAACATTGCGGCGCTGCGCCCGCATTTTGATTTATTTCTGGATCAGGCGAGTGATTATACGTGGGACATAAATACAAACACCCTTGTTTGTAACGATGAGCGCGTTAAGATGCGCGGTTTTTTTGGCAGGGCCAATGTGTTTACAAAGAACACGCATCAACGTTTCAACAATTGGCATCTTATGGCGAATTACTTGGACGCTAACTCGCATGTGTCTCGTTATAACAGGCGTTATAACCATGGCACACCTATCAAAGCTTCTAACTTGCGTCGGGCCGTGGCCGCGGGCCTTGAGATACCGCGCACGATTATTGGCAAGGGGCCTTTGGAGGGCGATTGCATATTTAAGCCGTTGACGGGCGGGGCGCATTGCATGTCCGGCAATCAAACGAGTTGGACGGGTATTATTCAAAACCGTATGCCGGGGGTTAATCGTCGGTTATTTTTGGTCGGGGATCAGCACTTTGGCTTTAAGTTAGAGACGACGGCTTTGGATTACCGTGACGATCCGCACGTTGTTGTGACCAAAGAGGTGTTTGCGCAAGATATTGCGCACAAAGTACGGTCCGTGGCCCACGGTCTAGGTTTAACCTTTTGTGCAGCCGATTTTATGGACGACGTGTTTCTGGAAATAAACAGCGGACCGATGTTTGCGGCGTTTGATCGTGTTGTTGATGGTGCGCTTGCGAGTGCTATTCGCTCGGAGTTGGCATAAAAAAACCCCCAACCTTTGCGGGCTGGGGGGAAGTTGACAAGTGAGAGGTATGTCGAGCAGTAAAGGTAGTTCACATGGACTCGCCCCATGATGGTCCCATTTCAATGTCACATTTACTCGGGACTTCAAGTGGTAGTACATTCTCCATTATTCTAGCAATTTCTTGGGCCTCGTCAACATCTTTAACGGACATTGCTATTTCATCGTGGATTTGGATGAGCGGCAGCTTGCCTATCTTGTAGAGAGCCACCATTGCCTTCTTTGTCATGTCGGCAGCCGACGCTTGGATCAATCTGTTCAGGGCTTTGTACGTGTAAGCCCTCTTCAGGCGTGTGGTAGGCCCGTAGGCGTCCACAGCGTCCTTGTAAGACATGGCTTTGTTCATTGCGAACGTATCCGGCTCCCACATTTCAAAGCGGCACTTACGGCCTCCCAGTGAGCGTATAGCGCCCGCCGAAGATTTCTCGTTCAGCCGGTTCATGACGCCGGTCATCAGTCCTTTAACGAACGGGACGCGCTCGTGGTATTGTTTGACCAGTTTTTTGGCCTCTTCAACAGAGATGTCCAAGCTTTCGGCCATCTTATTCACGCCCATGCCATACATCAGACCAAGGTTGATGGTCTTTGCTTGCTTACGCGGGATGTTTGTCATCTCGGCAACCATGGTGTGGAAGTCAGTTGAGGGGTCGGTGTTGTACGCTTCGACAAAATCGGCCGCCCCTTCCAGCGGAATGCCGCGTGTTTTGCCATATACATGAGCGTAATGGACCAAGATGCGCGGTTCTTGTTGCGAGTAGTCGATAGCCGCCCACTGGTCGCCTTCTTCTGGCAGGAACAAACTACGGATCATGGGACCAAGCTCTGGGTCGCGGGCCGGGATTTGTTGTAAATTAGGGTTGGACATTGATATGCGTCCCGAAACCGTTCCGCCATCATCTGACCGGATTTGGTTAATGTGCGAATGTATGCGCCCATCGGATCGGCAGTGTTTTATTATTGTGTTGATGAACGTGCCCGACGTTTTGTTTAGGTTACGGGCTTCAACAACCAGCTTTGCCACGGGGTGCGGGTTTTCGTTCAGGAACTGTTTAGTAAACGACGGAGCGCCTTTTTCTGTTTTGGGGTATGATATGTCCAGCTTATCGAACGCTTTTGACAGCGATTGTGCGGCCCATATCTCCACATCCGTCCCCGTGATGCGTTTAACTTCCTTCATAACTTCTTTTTCGCGCTTCAGAAGCATGTCTCTGGTCCGTTCGACGCGGTTCACGTCTATTCGAACGCCGCGCATTGTCATATCGACAAGGCAGGGCAGGAGGTCGAGTTCTATGTTAGCAATGCTCCACAGGTCTTCTTTACCTAACATTGTGGAAAAGTAATTCCAAAGCTCCAGTGTTAAGACGGCATCGACTTCGGCGTATGGCCCGACATACATTGCAGGCATCTTCCACATCTCGGCTTTTGGATCGACGCCAAACTCCCGCGCTGCTTGCACGAGTGCTTTCTCGGACTTAGTTTTTCCAAGGTGTTCGTATGCCAGCGCGTTTAGGCTGTAGCTGAAACGGTTTTCGTCAAGCAGGGAGGCTACCAACATGGTATCGATGATGCGTCCGTTGACCGTGAAACCCATGCGTTTGATCCAGCCCAGATCGTATTGGGCGTTGTGCATGATTTTATCGGCAGGGCATTCGAATACTTTGCGCAGCCATTTGTTGACCTGTTTTTCGTCAAGATTACCGCCGCCAAGGTGTCGGATCGGAATGTACCCTGACCAACCGTCTACGGCTACGGCATAACCCACGACTTCCCCGTCGCCTGTTGCCCAACCCGGACCATTCTTTTTCAGGTTCGGGTCGCGTGTTTCAACGTCGATTGCAATTTTACCTGCGCCCGTAAGGTCTGGTAGTTCGATGGGCGGAACCCATTCACTTTTGGGGGCGAACATAGCCATTTGCAAATTTGCCATTATCTTTTATTTCCTCAATAATTTCATCTACAGGGCGTTTGTCTCTTTCGACAAACTCTGACCCGAGGGCCGTGTACCCTGCTTTATCGATCCACGAATCCTGATGGTCGATTGTTTCGATTAACCGGCTGGTTTTTACCCAGTCCATCATCAGGGCAATGTGAGCCGGGGTTAAGTACCCGTGGCTGTTGATTGCCCCCCGCATGATGACGTTCCATCCTTCCGCGATACGAGCATGATTATCGTAAGCATCACCATAATCTTTTGCCCGGTCCCCGTTAATCAGGGATTTTGCTGCATCCAGCACTTCGTCTCGTTTCATTTATCGCCCCTCATCCATTTAATGTCTGCCAGCAACGCCGATTTTTCTTTTGTTGCGGCCTCTAATGCTTGTGTGATCCGCGCTATTTCACTGCGCTGCACGGCAATTTTAGATTGCAGGTTACTAATAGCTTTTTCCTGCGAGTTTTTCCCATCGATCACCCATTTAGCCATTAGTGTTCCACCTGATTAACGTAGCCGCAGAACACCAGTTCTTTAAGTTCTTCATCAAACTCGAACTTTGCGGCGGGTTGCGCCAGATCAGATTTGTTTGGGTCGTTCCACATTTTTTTAGCGCGAGCTTCACTAAAGTCTACTACGCCCATTTTTTTATATTCAGCGCGTTTTGCTATTTCTTGCGCCTTCCAGTCGTCCCATGTCATTTTCTTCATGTCTTCTCTCCCTTAAACAATTTACTTTCCCACTGGCACACTTCGTTAATGTGCGTGTGCCGTGTGGTAGGACGCACCATCCCAACCTTTTCAACCCATCCCAACTTTCGCAGGGATGTCATCATCGCGCCCCAAACGTTGTGGTGATGTGGGTCAGACATACCCTGCGCTCTGCAAAAGGCACAAATCTTACCACCTTCTACGAAATTGTGTTCCGACAGGTATTTTGCCGCATTTTGGTAATAGGCTTGTTTCCACTCGTCGTCTGCGTGGACATAAGCGCGGTCTATTTCAGCCTCAATAAATTCAAACCGCTGTTGTTCAGAGAGGGCTTCGGTCATAGGTCATAACTCCTTGTCGCGTCTTCTGGTTCAACAATATACAGGTTCTGTCGGGTTCGCGTGACCCCAACGTAGAACACTCGGTGCATATCATCTGGGTTAATCCGCATTGCATTGTCCGCAGCCGCACTTAGGTCCGTGAACAGTACAACGTTATCCGCTTCACCACCCTTTGATCCGTGGATCGTGGACGCTGTGATGCGGGGAATGCCATTAAACTTCTCGCCGCGCCGCAGCATTGCAGTGATATAAGCCCTGTCAATTTCGGGCAGCTTATCCATGGCCTCTGACCATATCATTGTGCCGTCGATTAGCAGCCCATGGTTAACCATCAAGTCTTGTATGTTAACCATTTCTTTGTCGTTGAGCCCGGGTATCTTTTTGTACCCGCGTGTAATGCGTGTTCCGGTAGACATGTAGCTGAAAATCTTGCGAGCCACGTCTCCAGATATCTCTTTTCCCTTGCGCATCTGCTCCCAGCCGTTGACCGCCTCAGATATCTTTTCGCTGATGGACCGGTGGCCGCGGTAGGTAAATAGGTGACCGTTTGATTTCAGGTCACTTGCTACGGGCTGTAGTTGATATCCTGCTTGGGACAGAATTAGCCAAGAGCCCTCGGCCATGTCCAAAGAGCTTATATGGCTTATGCGCTGCACCTTACCGCGCTCGGGTTTTGGTTCATAGCGTTTGGGAAACCTCCGCGTGATGCGGCGCACGACATTCTCTGCTAAGTTATGAACGCTCTGGGGCACACGGTATGACTGAGATAGCGTCTCTGATCCACCGGGCAGGTTTATGAAGTGATCCACATCTGCTCCCGCCCATCGGTAAATGGCTTGATCGTCATCCCCTGCGCAATACATCCGCTTGGAGCTATCGTCTAAGATATGAGCAATATCCCATTGCAGCGGGCTTAAATCCTGCGCTTCGTCTAGGAAGCACAAGTCAAATTCAGGTCGGAACGTATTTTTTCCAGAAACAAACTGATCTAACATGTCCGTAAAATCGTATAACCCTAAACCCTTTTTGTATTCGCGCAGGCATTTGTCCACGTAATTCACAGTATTCCAGTCGTCGTCCAGATTGCTCTGGTTATATTGTTCCCGAAGGTCTACTTTGCGCAACCTTGCCAAGTTAATCAGACCCAGCACCGGATCGTTGCTCGACACTACCGACGGCATGTCGTCGTCAAAGCTGGTGTTTTTTGCTCCACCTAGCGATATTCCAATCTTCTGGCCAAGCTCTCTAAAGTTAGCTTCCTGCATAACTTGCTCTGGACGGATGTCGGTCATGGTTAGGGCAAGCGAGTGCAACGTCCGGAAGTAAATCAGGTCTTTCTTGGCGTCCAGCCCGAAGCGTTCCGCAGCGCGTTCCTTGGCCTCGTTAGCCGCTTTACGTGTAAAGGCTAGGAAAGCAATACGGTGGGGGTGTGTGCCCGCAGCCAGAGCCTCGTCCACCATGTTCAACAGCGTGGTCGTTTTGCCTGTGCCGGGAGGTCCAAATATCCTAAACATCTTTAGACGTTTCACGTTTGTATATTTGTTGGACGCGCTGTTTTGAGATGCCGAACCACTTGGCAACCGCCGTCATGGTGACGCGCTGTTCATCGATGAGGCGCACAATCTCTGCATTACGCATAGCTTTTAAAACGTTCGTCATTAGAACGGAGCCTCTTCTTGTGACCCAAACTGTGGCGGATCAATGTTGATATCCACATTGTCGAAAGATGGTATCTGCCAAACACGGACGGCACGGCCCTTAATCTTCATCACAAGGCTACTGCCGTTGATGTCCCGTAGGCGCTGGGCGATGCGGTGCGATTTATATTCGAAGAACTTATTCTTCTTCAGGAAGTTTTCGAAGTCTTTGAGCCGGAAGTACGTGATGTTCATCTCGTCATCGGTCCAAGGCTTGCGCAACAGGATTTCTTCTTTGTCCTGTGCCACCTGTAGGTGGGCGCAAAACTCCTCCAAATAATCGTAGAACTGTCCGCTTATACTTGCGTCCTGTGCCACTTCGATGATGGCGCTTTCGTTATCCTTCATTTCGCTCAACAAGGTGCTGATGCGGCCTTCCCATTGGGGCTTGGCAACTGAGCGCGGCATGAAGTTAAGCTGCTCCATACATGCTTTTTGGAACGTCATCTGGTTCATCAGGGCGTCAGTGTCCATTTCTAGCGGCTCGCCGTTAACGTCCATAAACCACACTGGTGGAGTAGAGTTATACTTTCGGAGGTTCGCGATTGTAGCCCCTGCTACCGCGGCTCCTATGCCGAACTTACGTGTCCGACATAGGTCTTTGTTGCAGTGCGAATTGATCGGGGAGTCAGAACATTTGTACGCGTAATCTTTTCGCTCTACTTGTTTGGCAACAACGTTTACCTCTGAGAGTGGCAGTGGCGGAGATATGTACTCCATGTTGAAGCGCAGTATTTCGGACTCCCAGCTATCTGGGTACGCTTTCCGTAAGTAAACGCCGATGTTAAATAAACCATTGTTACGTCCTCCTTCGCTGATGCCTGATTTGCACAGGATTTGTAGACAGGGCGGACCGTCCTTGAGTAGGTTGGTTTCGCCGCCACCCACTACTTGTAGCTTAACAATTTGTTCAGGCGTTTGAACATGTTTTTCGTATAATTCAATAAATTCTTCTAACGTCGCAGACGTGCCGTCATCTAAGAAGCCGTAGCGCAGACCGTCTTCATGGTCGTAGTACGGCAGATTAAGGAAGTTACCTACATCACCACGGTCAAGGTGTAGCCTTATCTGCTTTGGGAATATTTCGCTTTCGCCATATCCGAGGGCCGCGGCTATCGATTGCAGGGCCTTCTGCATATCTTTGGCGTCTGTCCAATCGCTTGCGAACAAGAAGCAGTGCGCTCCGCCTGATTTAGAGCGGCACACTACCATTGGTATTTTTAGTTTACGGATTTTATTGACAAGAACTTTGTGGTCTAGCGGGTACTGATCGATATCAATACACCCCCACTTACAGCAATTGTCTTCGTTAATCGGTATGATGCCTAGTCCTGCACCTTTGCCAGAGAGGTGGTTGTCCCACAACTTCTGGTCCCGCGGTTCCCGTAGGATGCCCGCTTTGCCTTTGGCTTTGCCACCGGCACCTGTGTTCTCAATTTTAAAGTAGCCGTAGGCCTCTTTTAAACCATCAAAGATGGCCATAAATTTATCTGCTGACATTATTGCCCCCGCCCGAAAGAAAAACGGCGGGGCACAATTACCCCGCCGCGAACACTACTTAAAACGGTATATCGTTCGAAGTTTGTGTTGCTTCATCGTCCGAGTGTTTCACAACAACCTCACCAGCGTTAATGCTTGCTGCAAATTCTTTAGCGCGTGTATACATGTGTGCTTCGGACACGGGGCCCGCTACAGACATTTCCCACCCGTGCCATGACCCCTTGGAGTTTTCTTCTCCAATTGTTTTCAAGTCATAGACGTAGGCAAACCGCGGTGGTGTGAAGGGTCCTTTCGATCCCATCATTGAACGTGACGCCATGATGCTGTTCCACTTACGCGACTTTTTAAGCTGCGTAGATTTCATAGCAATTAGGGCTGTTTCCATTGAGCCGTCTTCCGAGAGCAAGACAACAAAGTGCTGGTGCGTTTCTTCGATGTATTCACCAGAGCCGTCCATTACATAGTCTTTGTTATCCTCCTTGGAGCGTTGCACCTCTGGGCGCTTGTCCGCGGGGGTGTAGATCGCGGTTGGCGCACCGCTCCCAACGCCCCGTGGAGCCCACTGGATGAACCTGCGCTGATACGCGCACGGGATGACCTGAATACCTGTCTTGCCCTTGTAGAGGGCTCCTGTGACGGTATTATAGATGTCCCCCTTGCGGGCATCCTCATTAACGTCCAGTACCGGATCATTTCCAGACAGAACTTTTAGAAATGGCAGGGCAAGGTCTTCTTGACCCAAATCCTGTAATCCATTACCGGCGTCTTCTTCGAACATCGCAGGGTTAAACTCCACGATTTCCGCTGTTTCTTTTTTTGCAACTTCTTTTGACTGTGCCATATTATTTACCTCTCTTAATGACTGCGCGTTGACCAACATAAGCTCCGAATAATTCCATCGGAAACTCTTCTCCTGCCTCGCACCTTTCTTTCACAAACGCCCGTAGGGTCTGCGGGTGAATTTCGGTTTTCTGCGTAGGCACAAAACCTTCTTGTTCAGCAAAAGCTGAAAAAGCGTTGGCTTTATCGTCCTCGCCACGGCCGAACTGGCATAAGACAGTATTTTTAATAATGTCATCGTACCCGTTATCCCGTAGCCAGTCGTAGGCTTGCGGACGATTGTTTACCAGTATGGAGGCTCCATACGTTTGTTTGACCTGAACGGTAGAACCGTCATCCAAGGCAAACGAAGATATGCCTATTTCTGCAAGCATCGCAGGCATGTCTTCATCCGTGAACTTCAAAAGCTCTTTCTTCAAACTCTTGGCTAATTGCTCAAGGTTTTCAATCTGTGCTTCATGGTCACGGATTCTTCTGGCCAACTCCGCCACCGTTTGGAGGCCTTGTTGATCTATCTTTTCGACAGAAGAGGCGATAGTGTCCTCAAAATCTTCTTCCATCATTTTTAGTACGTCGTCACTCATTCCGAGTCTCCTTCGTGGTTAAAGGCACCTATCGGGCCTTGACAATTACAGATAATATCTTATACTCTGCACTTGTCAAGCAGTTTTTAAGGAAAATAAAATGCGTGGATTTGATTACAAGACCAATCCGTATGACCACCAGAGAAAAGCGTTAGAAGCTTCGTGGGCCGAGGAGTATTATGCACTGTTTATGGAGATGGGAACAGGTAAAACCAAAGTTGCTATTGATACCATGGCGGTTCTTTACGAGGCTGGCAAGATCAATGCGGCTTTAGTCGTTGCGCCCAAAGGGGTTTATGACAACTGGGTCCAGAACGAAATCCCCGCGCATTTACCGGACCGGATCGAACGAACCTTGCTGCGTTGGACCCCCGCTAAGACAAAACGTATGGAAATAAACTTGAAAGACTTTATTGTCGGGGACCTTAACGGCATTAAAATATTTGTCATAAACATAGAGGCGTTCTCTACGTCTCGGGGTACAGATGCGGCAACGGCCTTCCTGTACCAAAATCCCAACAATATTGTGATAGTGGACGAAAGCACCACCATCAAAAACCGCAAAGCCGCGCGGACAAAAAACATTGTTAAGTTGCAAGAGTATTCAAAGTACCGCCGCATCCTGACAGGCTCCCCTATTACTAAGAGCCCCATGGATTTGTTCAGCCAATGCGATTTTCTTAAGAACAAGGCGCTGGGGTTTAACAGCTACTTTGCTTTTCAAGCGAGATACGCAAATATCCAGCAACGGACCATGGGGCACCGCAGTTTTCAACAGATCGTAGGATACCGCCGGTTAGACGAACTTTCGGAAAAGTTAGACACTTTTAGCGACAGGGTTTTGAAACAGGATTGCTTAGACCTACCCGAAAAGGTTTATGTCCGTCGGAACATAGAGTTTACTCCCGAACAAAAGAAACTTTATACGCAGATGAAGAAGCTGGCGTTAGCAAAGCTTGAAAGCGGGGAGCTTGCCACAACGGCCAGTGTCCTGACGCAGATCATGCGCCTGCAACAGATATGCTGCGGGTTTCTAAAACCCGACGATGGCGAAATAGAAACCATTCCAAGCAACCGTTTAAAAGAATTGTTGGAACTTTCTGACGAGGTTCAGGGCAAAGCTATAATCTGGGCCACTTACACGCACGACATCTTGCGTATTGAGGAAGAGTTAAAGCTCCGGTTTGGACCGGACTCGGTAGCCACTTACTACGGCGGTACGCCACAAGATCAACGCCAAGAGATCGTCACACGGTTTCAGGACAAGGCTGACCCCCTGCGGTTCTTTGTTGGTCAACCGCGAACCGGTGGTTACGGCATTACCTTGACGGCTGCCAACACCGTGATTTACTTTTCTAATAGTTACGATCTGGAGATTAGGTTGCAATCCGAGGACCGCGCACACCGGATCGGGCAGACAAACAAGGTAACTTATATTGATATGGTTTCGCCCGACACCATCGACGAAAAGATATTGCAGGCGTTGCGCAGTAAAATTGATATTGCGGGGCAGGTTTTAGGTGAAGACGCAAAGGACTGGTTGAAATAATGACTAAACAAGAACAAATATTAACAACCCTCGAAAACAGGCTGTCAGGCCTTCTTGCGGAGACTGAAAACCGCAACCGGCTAGGCCTCAAGCAAAAGCTTGAGGAAATCCGTAGTCTGCTAGAAATGCTGAAGGCTAGTTTATAGCCTGAAGTTACCCTGTGGGTCGGGTCCGCGGAGCGGGGGTGGTCCAGAAACTTCCCCGCCGCTTGCAAACGCGCTAGGCATCGGTTGCTCGTAGTCATACGCGGCGTATTGTTTAAACATTTGACCAATCCCTGTTTCTTGCGGCGGTTCTGGTCTAGCTTGGGGACGAATAAGAGGGGCAGCGGTTGCTTGCGCAACTTCGGGCTCTTGGTTCATCATCAAATATTCACTGACCTGTTGCGGCGTAGGGGTATAACCCGGTTGCCCAATTCCTTCTGGACGCGCTCGTGGTTTTGGGGCCGGGTCTTCACCTTCGGCCATTTGAAAGAATCCGTCCATAGCAGGCATTATTTCGCCTTCGGCGGCACCGTGGATTATAGAAACGTACTTTCGGGTTTCGTCAAAGGGCGGAACTCCGCCATACTTCCTTACATTTCCCGGGCCTGCATTATATGCGGCAAGGGCCAAGGGCACCGTACCAAAGTCCTGTAGCTGTTGCTTGAGGTATTTAATACCGCCAATCACGTTTTGTTTTGGATCGTTAGGGTCCACACCTAGTTCTTTGGCGGTTCCGGGCATAAGCTGCATAAGGCCAATGGCCCCTTTTTGGCTTACGGGGCCCTGACGGCCTCTGTTTTCTTGATATATGACGCGCAAAACTAGCTCGGGATCAACGTTTTGTTCGAGGGCTAATTCCATGGGATCAAACCCGTAGTCTTCCATTATTTTCGTTCTTACCGCGGTAAGTTGTTCCGGGGTAGCCGGGCCTTGTACCGCGCCGCCCTCCGCAAAGAGTTGGGCAGAAATCTCGGGCCCGCCGCCCATCAAATTCGTTAGATTATTGCCGCCGCCACCGTCTTCGCCCATGGCTTGGGTAGTAGCTAAGAAACCCCCGCCGAAATCGTTAAAACCTCCGCCACCGTCTTCACCCATGGCCATAGTGCTTGCCGAAAGGCCAAAAAAGCCGCCACTGCCGTCTTCGCCTATTGCACGGGTCATACCGCCCATAGCGCCCATAGGTGACCTTTCGGGGCTCTCAAACTGTTTCAGGCTGTCGAGGTGCATTTGTCCGCCGCCAAAACCAAAGCTTTCTTCCGCCCCAAAATGAGCGCGTTCAGCCTCGTCCACCATGCCAACAAAGTGGCCCACATCGCCATCGATGCTGTTTTGGACGTTCTCCATAGCTTTCTGACCGTAAGTGCCCATCAAGTATTCTTGGTAGTTTTTGAGAGGAGAGCCGCGCAAGTCGGCCATTTGGCTGCCGAACTGGTTTGGCATCGGGCCGCCGGACTGTCGTTGGCTGAAAGCCTGCTCTTGAAAAAGACCGCCAATACCGCTCATATCGGGTTGTTTAGCCACAGACATGGCTGGTTGCAAACTGGCGGCATACGGGGAAGCTATTGCACCACCCTGCGCGTAATTTTGTACCATACCACCATCTCCAAATCCCATGGCCGTGGAGCTTAGTCCTGCATTCCCGGCTAAATTAATATCTCCAGCTTGGAACCCGGCAGAGCCTGCCCCGTCCCGAACCAACTGCTCTCCAGCACCACTTCCAAAAGGCGCCCGACGTGTTTCCAATAACAGCTTGTGCTGTAGCACTGGCCGCCCCACGACGTTGTGCGCGGGCTTGGGACTCTTCAATAAAAACGTCTACGTCATCGCCTGAAAAACCGGGGTCGTCAGGTGCGACAGGAGCCGACCCGCCTTCAAAAACAGGTGCGGTACTCGTAAAGTTTCCCGGAGACTTTACCGTACCAGACCAACTCTCATACGGTGTTGTTCTGTCCGTAGCATTCCATTTTTCGATGGCCGCGTTATAAGTTTCGCGGTCCTGTTGCCATTGAGCAAGGTTCGCGTTCCACGGTTCGATCTGGTTGGTGTTAAAGTCATCCACCAGCTTTTGGTAATCGCCAGCTTGTGTTTTATACTGCCCCAAAGCGGTGTTGTAGATACCGATCCGGTTATCATAATCCTCCATGATCTTTTTGTCAGTGTCGTAGTAACGATAATCAGGAGACGCATAATTTACAATTGACATGTTAACCCCCTAAACTTCCAATCCCACTTTTCATCAACTGCGTTGTTGAGTCATTTGGGAACATTGCAGCGTACCTAGTCCTGTCAACCGGTCCAGAAGATTGTACAGGTGCCACTTGGGGTGGCGCAGCGGCCTGTTGGACAGGACTAGGCTGAGTAACCGCACCGGGTAAGGCGGGAGGTCCCTCCGGTGCGGTATTCAATGACCCTTCTTGGTCTGAAGGGGGTAAGGGTCTTTGTGGTTCAGACGGAACAGTAAATTTTTCTGTTTCTTCGTCTGTTTCACGAATTATTGAAGGAGGGCTTCTTCGTATCGGAGAGAAGCCTAAATCTTTAAGCATGTTTCCGACGCGCTCGGCGAGACGAACACGTTCTTTGTCATTACGCGGTTTGCGCATCATAGCTGCCAAAAGTGTTGGGTTAGCCATCAATTCGGACATAACGTCCGTCTGTAATGCCGCCGGAATGTCGTTAAATATACGACGCATTGTTTCGGCACCTTGACCCGCAGCGATAAGAGCGCCGGGGCCACTTTGACCGCCAGTAAACATGCGTTGTGCGCGAGTACCAATTGCAGAACCTGTAATGCCTAAGTAAAAATCAAACAAAGGTCCCGCACGATCCACCAGTTCCCCGATATCACCCGCTTTTTCCGAAGCTTCAAACCGAACCATTTCAGACAAATAGGTCTTTAGGTTGGAAAGTTCTGCTTCGTTCATTACTTTGTTTTCCTTCATCCAGTCCACTAACGATACGCGGCCTCTGGAGCCCTTTATAGGACGAAACATGTCATCATATAGGGTGCTTGGGCTAAAGGTCCCCGAGTGGCTGCCACCCGCCTTTGTCGCGGCCCATTCTAAAATGGAAGACTTCAAACCGGTCATGGCTTGTTCCCGCGCGTCTTCGGGGGCGTTTGTAACAACGCTTAAAAGTCGGTCCAACCCTTGGATCGGGGCTCTTGTGTTAATAGCTCGTGCAATGGCCGTTGTCGGGCTTTCTGTTCCATACACCCTACGGCCTGTATCACTCATCACAGGGTTCATGAGGTCATAAAAGCTTAATTGAGCCAACTCTTCCGCTTGGTTCTTTCGATTAATCTCAGAAGACTCTCTTAGAAGAACGTTTGCACTTTCGGCATTTTGTAAATCAAACTGTAACCCGGGAAATTGGTCAAGCACGTCTTTGTTTTTAGCAACCCACTTAGCCAAAGCATCGGGGTTTACCTCACCAGTATTGGGATCAAAAGCCTCTGACCGCGCATTCCGAAGGATTTGCTCCGTAACGCCGCGCAACGTTCCTATGGTTGTTTCCGCATCAGCCAAGCCTTCTTCTACCGCAAACATCCCGATTTCGTTAATTTGTTCAAGACGCAGATAGGTTGGATCATTTCCGCCCTGAAGGATGCGACGAGCCAGTAACTCTGGTCCCATGCTCGCGGCTCCCGAGCCTTTTGTTTTTGTGGCTTCGCCCGCAAAAGCCCGAGTGAACGTGTCATTAAGAGAGCGCGAATACGAACGAGCCATGTCATACGAGAACCGGTAATCATTTGCCTCCGGTCCCAACGATGCGCCACCTAGATCGTCTAACATGGCACTGGCCATTTCATTAGCAATCCTAGCGGAGTTATAATCAGGGTTTTCCCCGGAGGAAAAACGACGTGAATAGTTTAAGGCAATGCCGCGCAGTTCCGTTAGTTCTTTTGTTGTTAACGGATCGGTTATTACCCCGGTTCCGTCGGCCGCGGGTTGGTTACCCTGCATGACCATTAAATCAGCGGTCTTGTCTAGCGCATCCGCCAACTGACGTGTTCTAGGGGTAGACATGCGGCCGCGAGAAGAGCTTGCTTCTTGACGCAACCTTGTCAAAATATCTTGTTGTGTTGCGCCTTCGTTAGTCATCGCATCGACGATGCTACTTACACGGTTTTCATAGCTTGTACCCGCCAGCTTTGTAACGGCGTCGGTTGCCCGTCTTTGAGCCGTGACCAACTCTCCGGAAGCCGGTGCAGGCGCACCTAATCCCAACTCGTTTGTTTTACGATCAACAAATTGTTGAAGTAAAGGCATGTCGTCGGCAAGCTTACCTTGAAGCTCGGGAGAAACGCCCCTTACACTGTTCCATTTTGTTATGAAACTGGGAGTGTTAGTCGCTTCCCCCGCAGCGTTTGAAAAAGAAGTTATGTCGATTTCAGGGACAGAACCCCACAGTATTTTTTCTTTGCTTCGGGCTTGGCCTAACTGGTTTGTAATAACGTCAAAAAGTCTTTCAGAAAGCTGGATGTTGCTAGTTCCGTCTCTCGAAACAGTTTCGAAAGCTTTCAGTACGTTATCTGTGGCAAATGCCATGCGTTCATTTAGCTGTGCGCTAAACACGCCTTCGGCCAAATCCGCAGCCGTTTGAAGGGCGTCTTGGTCCCCTGTTTGGGACATTGCTAGAATTACGTTTCGCAAAGCTTTGATAGAGGCCTTAGAACCGGCGGTTCTTTCCGCGGACAGACCGCTGCCAAGCTGCTCTAAAGAGGCTTCAATAGCCAGCAAAGCAGGTGATCCGCCTTTTGCCCCCGCAGTTAGCATAATAGGTTTGCCGTCTTCGCCAACCAACAATTCGCCTAAATCGTCTCCGGCCAAACGTTGGATTACGGCTTCTACGTCTTCGCCTTCTGCTTCCAAGATATCCACGATCCGCTCAACCGCTTTTCTTTGACGAGCGGATTTAAGCGGGGACAAAACCGCGCTTGCGCCGCCTTGTTCGTAGGTCTGTTTTACGCGACGCAATGCCGGTAGAATTTGATCGTAATTGTTTAGAACAGGCGCTAGAGGACTGGAGGCAACAGTCGTTCCGACACCCCCCACTGTTTCGAAGAAGATGCGGGCTAACGGATCACCTTGGAAATACGTTTCTGCTACACTTGCTCCGCCCACTTGACCAACACCCGAAATGGCTTCTGCGGCAAGAAAAGGAGCAGGTGCTGCGCGGGCCGCGGACCCTGTTCGAGCCAGCATGTTTTGAGCGCCTTGAAGCAAACGAGTGGACCGAGACGGCGTTACGCCGTTTTCGGCTAAGTTCTTTACAAACTCGGCCGTTCCAACCCCAACGTTTTTACTAATCATGAAGGGAAAGGGCAGCCAGCCTAAAACGCCTGCGGCGGTTTTCCCGGATTCATAGGCGGCTGTTTGTCCCGGAAGCATCGGACTTTCTGGTCCCATTAACTGGTCGGTAAGTAATTCGCCGCCTTTATAGGCGGCCAAAGACCCCGCTATACCCCCCACTAAAGCAGCGGCCCCTTTTGCTACAGGGTGCGCAACGGGCACTTTTGCGCCAACTTTTGCGCCCGCCATAAAACCGCCCAGAGACGTTGTTGCGGGACCGACTTCACGTTTAAAACCGTCTAGGAACGTACCGGCTTCAATGGGGTTACCTTCGGTATCTTGCGCCAGTAAGTTTATTATTTGGTCGTTTGTAAGGCCTCTTTCTGAGGGCGGCTTGTCTTTTAAAGGTCCAAAAGTATCAAACAACGTGGAGTTACCGCTTAACAAACCTTGATAAGCGCCACTTCCTAAAACTTCTTCCGCCAGCATTTCTGCCATAATTTGAGACGGGTTTTGACCTTCCGAGGAGAAGTTTTGCACATAGGCATCAAACTGAGGCTTGTCAAAAACCACCGGGCTATAATTAGGTCCTACGGAATCCGCTGTTACGACTTCCGGCGCGACTACATCATCTGGTCCCATCAGGGTTTTCCGTTCTGTTGGTTCATAATGTGCTGCCTAAATCCGGCGGCCGTATCGTTATCAACTTTTCCCGTAACGCTGCTTGGAACAGTGGCCAACATTCCTAACAATCTATCAATCTCAAAGTTGTTAGAAAGAACCGCTTGGCGGGTCTTGTCGTCTTGAATGCCGTCGTTAAGAGCCGTTAAATTTGCGCGTCTTTGTTGTTGTGCTAACGCCTTCATTTCTACCAGCTTACCTGCTTCAGACTCCGGGTTGGTAAAAAACTTGTCTGGATCAGGAAATAAAGCCCCGACCTTTTCCATTTCAGCAACAGGAAACCGTGGGTTAACTACCAAGGCTGATCGCCCTAGAATGGTAAGGCCCCGCAAGAATTGACGGTTTGCTTGGGTTCCCGAAAAAGCTTGACGAGCTTGTGGGATAAAGCCCCCAAACACGTTATCGGCAAACACTGCAAACCCTGCGTAGGGGCCCGTACCGTTACGAGCCGCAGACATTGCATCACGCATCAGGGCCGCATCTTTGCCGGATAAATTCTGCGGGTTTTCGCGGGTTCCGCCGCGGGAGACAATTCCTAGTTGTTCGTCCATAGCCTCTAAATCGGAGCCGGCCCTTAAAGCAACTCTTTGTTTTGCCGCAATATCGTAAGCAATTGTATCGCTTAGTGGATTCACGCCGGTAGTAGGCATACTTTGCGCTGTACCGTCCGAGGCTACATAGGTTCTTCCGCCGTCATAGCTTAGAACGTTGCCCAATCCTTGAATAGCGAAGGCTTTGGCCGTCGGAGCGGTGTCAGAACTCATGTTAGAAACATTGAATTTCTGCGTACCGCCGGAGTTGGCTTCGTTGGCTTTTGCAATAGCGGCCGCTCCACCCACGGTGGTTGCGTCAACCACCTGAGTAGTTTGGTTGCCCATATTGCGAATAACTTTGAAGTCGGGTTTGGTAGGTCCGCCTTCCGCTTGAAAGACGGACGTTGCCGTATTGTCCGCAGGATTAAATAGGACCAGATCGTTGTCCACAACCTTGAGGCTTGGTGCCAGACGATCCGCTGCCGCTTCCGCCTCGGTAAACGCCTGCTTACGAAGAGCCAAGCTTTCGTTTGCAAGCTGAGTAATCGTGCCCAAATCCAGATTACCTTGAGAGATGTCCAGACCACGCTCTTTAAGACCGTTTGCAACGTCATTTTGAAGCTGTGTAAGCAACCGATCCTTCTCAGACTCGCTACCAGTAAAGTCCTGCATGTCGTTTTGCAGCAAACTTTTAAAGTCTTGAGCATTGATCTGCAAGCCTTCACGAGCCGCACGATCCAACGCATTTTCCGTAGCCGTTGCCAACTGTTGATTTTGCGCCGCCGCCGAAGCAATGGTGCCCTTGTGGGCTGCCAACGCAAGGTTAAAGTCGTGCCCTTTGTCCATCTGAGCCAATTCGTAACCGTTTTTAACACCGGCCACTTGTAGGGTATTGTCCAGATCAACTGCTTTTTCGGTTACGCGCAAGCTACTATTTAACTCTGCCAACTGTCGACCCAGTTCTGCACGTTGAGCAATAGTTTTCTCATCATTTGCAAACCCGAGGGCCTGACGTGATGCACTAGCCGCGTCAATTGCCTCCTGCAACTCACCTTTAAATTCTTGTGAAGACAAGCGTTCGGAAGTTGTAAAGTCAAACTTTGCGCCTTGAAGAACTAAATCGTGAGCTTCCGACAAACGCGCTTCTTTTACGGTTAATTCATCCCGAAGTCTAATTTGGTCCTCGGTCAGCGTACCCTTTAGGTTTTCCAATGTCCGCCGACTTTCCGACAAATCCCTTGCCAAACGTAGAGCATACCCTTGCTCTGTTTCGCCCGTTTCGCGCTGGAAGGAAAACTTATTGCCCTGCAACAGTAGCTCTTGAGCGCGTTCCGCCGCTTTTTCTACTGATTTACTTTCCGCTAAAGCGGCCGCCGCGGAGGCATCTATCTTAGCTTGATTTTCTACTCCCAGTTTAGTCTGAGAGGACTGCAACGCTGCCATGTCTAACTGGCGTTTTTCCGCAGCTTGGCCTTGCTTAAACTTTAATAGTTCACCCGAACGGGCTCCGATATTACCTAATACGGGTTGCGCCACTTGTGCCAAACGCTCCGCAGGGCTCATCTGACGATCCCCGGGGGTGGCAAAGGCCAATGCACCCTGCGCAATGTCAAACAACATCTGCGATTGGGTCATTTTCTTTTGTTCGTCGTAAGCCGCTTGTTGCTCGTTTCCGCCAATAAGCTGGCCATAAAGAGCCCGGTCTTGGTTAAAAAGCTCCAAGGCCCGTGGGTCAGGGGCACCGGCGACACGATTAGTGTTCTCTGGTGCAAAATACTGAACCGCGCCGCCTTGTCTAAAATTTACAGGTACAGGAGCCTCCTCGGCACCCATATTAACCGTGGACATAATACCACCGGCCATGTCCCCCTCTATAGGGGTATTCATTGCGTCGGGAGCTAACCCGCCGATTCCTTGATCTACCGCCGCCATTTGCATGACAGGTTGGATCAGCGTTAAAACCGAGTCTGGCGTTTGTTGGGCATCTTCTTCGCCAACCATTTCGGCCAGTTCCATACGACGGTCTTGTAGGGGAGCTTGATCCCCTCGAATGGCGTTAATCACACCTTCGTAATCTTCGTTTTCCGCCGCGGCGTCGATGCCTTCAAACTGTCCCGCAGCTTGCCCTAGCATTTGTTCCAAAACCGCTGGATCGATGCCCGCTTGAGCGCCCATTCCTTCGGCTTCGCCCATGCTGCCTGCTTCAGGCTGGGGCATTCCGGCCATTGCCATTTGTGGAATTGCAGCGGGGTCTACCGCTTGCTGTGGTGCTGGGGGCATCATTGGAGAACCGCCCGCCTGCATATACCGAACCTGTCCGCCGTTTGCAAACATTTGTCGGCCCATTACACCTCTATCCATCATTAAAATAACCCCGCATTTCTAGCGCCTGCCGCTGCCGACAGACCCGCTACGCCGAGCCCCAAAATACTTTGGGCTGGCGATACTGAAGGTGCCGTAGTTGCCGAAATACTTTGTTGAGACGACGGAGCGCCCTTATAAATATCTGACAAGAAGGACACCCGTTGATATGGCTCGTAAGCTTGTTGTAGGTCTGTTTGACGCTGGGCTTCCAAACCGGCTTGATCTTGGGCTTGGAATTGTTTGCCCACGTCGAACAGGAACCCTTGTTCTTTTTGACCCATGCTTTGACCCAATTCACCGAGAGACGCTTGACGTAATCCAAGATTACCAAGTGCATCGCCCTGTGCCAAGCCCAATTGTCCGTATTGTGTGCCAAGTCCGCCAATGCCCTCGCCCATCCGGCCTTGCAATTCGGAGCCTTGTAGACCCAAACCGCCTGCCGCTTGTGCGCCCTGCATTCCCATGTTGGCTTGCGCCTGACCAAGCTGGCCTTGTTGACCCGCCATCTGACCGGCAAACTGCTCGCCCGCAAGAGCGGTTTGACCCGCTTGAGCGGCAATTCCAGCCTGCGCTTGAGCCCCTTGCAGCCCTAATTGGCCTTGTTGGCCAGACATCTGACCAGCTAATTGAGCCGCATTCATACCTGTTTGGGCGGAAAGTTGCTCTAAACTCATGCCCGTTTGAGCCAAAGCTTGCGCGTTGGCAGAAGCCATTTGCTCCGCGGACATTCCAATGTTGGCCGCGGCCTGCGTACCCTGTATGCCGAGTTGACCGGCTTGACCGGCACTTTGCTGCGCCAATTGCTCCGCGGACAAACCGAGTTGACCGGCTTGCTGGGAAGTCTGCGCCATAAGTTGTTGTGCCGACATTCCAGTGCTGGCCTGTTGCTGAATGAGTTGACCCGCAAGCTGTTCTGCGGAAATACCCAATTGAGCGGCTTGTCCGGCTAATTGACCTTGTAACTGTGCCGCGGACATGCCCAATTGACCCGCCAATTGCTCGGCTGATTGACCCAATTGACCCGCCGTGCCTAAATTCTGAGAGGCAAGCTGCTCGGCCGCCATGCCTTGCTGGCCTGCCGCTGTCTGCGCGGACAAACCAAGCTGACCTAATTGCCCCGCTTGTGTGGCCGCTAACTTTTCGCCTTCAAGCCCTAATTGACCCGCCGCAGTAGCTGCTTGCGTTCCAGCTTGAGCGCCTTGAGCGCCGAGGGACCCGGTAAGTTGCGCCGCTTGTTGGCCGCGTCCTTGCTGGGCCTCGTATGCGGTTTGCGCCCGTTGTGCAGCACTTTCAAAGCCCGCTTGACGCATCCCTGCGGCAGTCCGGCCTTGTTGTTCTAACACGTTTCTTGCCATTTCGGCTTCTTGAATACCCTGTCTTGACCCGCCAAACGCTCCCGCGCCTACGGCCTGTGCCCGCTGCCCTTGAGCCGCGATGTCACCTTGACGTTGGATGTCCGACAGAGCCTGTTGAACCGCCGCATCCTCGTACTGGTTCATAAATGCGCCAGTGGAATTGGGGTCAAACGCTCCTGTTGTTCCAGCCAAACCTGCAATGCCTTGCTGTGCGGTAGAGGTTCCTAAAGCGCCTGCCTGCTGTAAAGCGGCGGCCGCGTCACTGGTAATACCTCGGGCACCTTGAACGGCTTGTTGACTTCCAGCCAATGCGTTTTCATACGCGCCAATACCGCCGACACCCGCTTGTTGGGCCGCGGTCCGCGCTGCGTCAGAAGAGGCTCCTAGCCCCAAAGCCGTACCCGCTGCACCCAAACGAGCGCCTAGCCCAGCATCTGCCGCGGCCTGAGAACCCATTCCTGCGGCAGCGCCCAAAGCTTGGGCTCCGCCTGATGCAACGTTACGTGCGCCCTGAATGGCCCCGGCTGTTCCGGTTCCGGCTGCGCCTGCTACGTCTTGCGCACCAAGAGCCGCGCCTTGCAGGCCTTCTTGCCCCGCTTGCGCTTGAAGGCGGGCTTGATCCGTGGCTTGATTTAAGTTCTGACCGGCTAACGTAGCGGCATCTAATGCTCCTGCACCTAATGCCCCGTAAGCTCTAGCTTGGTCAACAGACTGACCTAGTTGTCCAGCTAACGTGTTTTGAACGTTTGCTCCACCGGCTCTTGTGGCATCGGCAACTTGCCCAGCCATGCCTGCGGCACCCGTCATCCCTTGTTGGGCAGCACTAATTTGACCGGGTATAGCGTCATAAGCAGCCAATTGGTCTGTTGTGGACTGTCCCGCGGCTAATCTCGCGTTATCGGCAGCGGTTCCAAGGCCGAGGGCCGCGGTATCTGTAGCAGATTGACCGGCCCCAATTGCGTTTGCAATACCTTGTTGAGCCGCGGAAACTTGTCCCGGTACGGCGTCTGCGCCTGCCCGCATGTAGTCTGCGGCTTCTGTTTGGTAGGGTTGTGCGCCAGCCATGACACCGCCAATGGCGGTTTGGGCGTCGCCAAGCGTGTAACCGGCCTCCTCTAAGTAAGGCTGATATCCGCCAATCCCTGCTCCTGCGAGTTCCCCAGCTTTGATTTGAAGCTGGTTCATCTCCGCAACCATGTTCGGAGGTATTGAGACGCCTTGGTCTGCTAGAGCTTTAGCGGATTTAAGTAAGCCTATTTTGTAGGCTTCAATATCCGGAGCTTCGCGGACTATCTGTTCTGTTGTTTCGACCATTACGCTGTCGCCCTTCCACGGTTCTCAAGGTTACGCATAACCGAGTACATGTTTTTTATTCCGGAGTTCATGTTGCCGCCACCCAAGCCTTTTACGGCATCGGTAGTCATTACAAATTCACCCGGCATTAACATGGCTTTAACGCTGTCTTGATTTGGAACACCTTCGTTAGGCATTATACCGCCATTTCGGCGGGGGAATACTTGGCCACCTTGAGCAAGTGTTTGGCCAACGAATGGGCGAGCAAATGGCCCGCCCGGAGTGCTTCCCTGCAAGAAGTACGCGTTTGGATCAAGCTGTGCCGTTTGCATTTGTGGCTGACCCGGCTGTGTGCCCGCGTTTATTGCAGGAGGCTGGTAAGTGCTTAAACTTGCTATGCCGCCCATCGCTTCTTCACGAGCGCGGCGGTCTGCTTCAGCCTTGCTTATGTAAGTCCCTGTTTCAGGGTCTAAAACCCGGTTGCCAAGGTCTGCAATCATATACTGTGACGGATCGGCATTAACAAGGTCTGTGCCCGTGATGACGTTGCCCTCTTCATCGCGCTCAACAACTCCTGCTTCTTCCATCGGAGGCGCGGTAAATCCGCCCGCCGCGGCTACACCGGCTGTTCCGAGCAATGCTGCGGGGCCGTATGTACGCATTAGTCCTGCGCTAACCTGACCAGCCTTTTCAGCGGCCAAGGCTAAATCCGCCGCAGTGGCCGTATTTATATTTTTGCCCATTCCGGTTAAGAAATCAGTTGCTGTCGGAGCGCCCGCGTTTGGCATAAAGGCGTTTTTCAGGCCTTCCCCAATGCTAACGCCGTCGTTTGGAGTAAACACTTGTTTAATGCTTTCGGTAAAGCCCGGGGGCTTGTAACTTGCGTTCACGGCCGCTTGTTGTTTGATCTGATCCGTGGTCAACGCTACGCCGTCTGCGGCCACGTTGGTCGCGCTCGTTACAGCATCCGTTGCCACATTCCCCCCATCAACCGTCACTAATTTTGAAGGGTCTACCGCCCCGTCAACCAAATTCATAGAGTTTGAGCCCGCAAAAGACGTACCGCCCTCGGCCGTTGGGCCCGCTTTCATGTTAGCAAAAGAAGCGCCCGAGAAATCTCCGGTCAGAGCTTTTCCAATCCCCGACATACCGGCGGACACGTTACTCAAAGCCGCCGCGTTTTGAACGCCCGTCATAAAGCCGTTGCCGCTCATGGCGCTGCCAACCCCTGCGGTAAGCCCGCCCATAGCACCCGCCATCAAGCCCGATTTAAGAGCGTCCTTTATACTACCGCCGTTAATCAACGTTGCAATTCCTGAACCCAGTGCCGCGCCGTAAATAGGTCCTAAGAAAACCGTACCTATAATTGGTAAAACAATCGGAGCAATCTTTTTAACTACTTTAACAACGGCCTTAACGACTTTTTTAATGCCTTTAACAACGCCTTTAACAATTTTTTTCACCCATTTAAAAAAGAACTCTGGAGCGCCTGTGTCGGGGTTAAGGCTGTTTTCCTCAGAACCAACAACATACCGCTCGGGGTTTTCAATGCCTTGCGCCTCAAGAAACGCAAAGAGGGTGTCCTTCATTTCAGGATTGTCTTCAAGAAATGCCGCCGGAATAATTAGCTCGCCCGTTTGAACGTGAGCAATCGTATCGTCGCCTTCGCGGCCCATGGCCGCCATCTTTTTGGTCAAAGCTGGAAACTGAGCAATGCCCTCATCGCCAAACTCTTCCGTCCCGTCTTCATCCGGGCCGTAAACCTCGTCCGCTTCTGCGTCCGACATCACAAAGTCTGCAATACCACCTTCAGGGACTTCCATTGCATCAATCTTTTTTGCAGCTTCTGCCATTATCCCGCTCCACCAATGATGCCTTCAGGCATTGTAACTTGTATATTTGTACTTCTTTTTTCCGAACCTGTCCAACTCTGGTTGCAATCCGGGCAGATGCCGTCAGGGTAAGACGCAATTTCTTCCGCAGAGTCTACAACATTTTCACAGTTGGCGCAATGAACCGTGTCTGTGCTGGCCGATGGACGCCACTTAGAACCGTCCGACATTGTAATAATTGTATCAGTCATGAGATTGTCACCGTTACTGTCCCGACAGAGCCTGTCGCTTGTGATCCCCTAACATAGGGGGAATAAATTAAAGGAACCCGAAGTTGGCCCCCGTGTTCAAATACCGCACCGGGCTCCAGCCCGCTGTCGTCCGATTGAAGAGCCGTGAAAACGGTAAACGTGTTCCGACCCTCTCCCGCGTTTTGCATGTTTTGCATGTAAACAGAATAAGACCGCAAAACCTCCGCAAAGTAGGACTGGTCATAGTCCTGCGGCGGAATAGGAAAATAAGGTAGGTTTAAATTCCTAGACACTAGCGCCTCCCGTCGGGTCTAACTTCCACCCGAGGAGAGCCGAGCCGCCAGCCCACTCCCGTATCGTCCGTATCTATCCTAAACGCAAACGAACGTCCCCGAAGCCTTACAAACACTTGATCTGTAAATTGCTCGACAGGAACAGAAGCCGTTTTAGCTACCGTATTGCTGTTGGAATTAGAATAATTTGAGCCCGGGAAGTTACGAACCTTCAGCGTCATAGTTGCCGTGGGCGTCGGGTTAGAAGAATTTCGGAAAGTTAAGTCAGGAATAAGCCGCCGCATAAAGACAAACTGTTCGCCCTCACCCAAACTCATCTGACTGCTTTCAATATAAGAAGAAATAGCACTGGCCGGAGACGTGCTGCCGTCGTCAAAGCCAATCTCTTGGAAGTACAGATAATGGTCCGATCCCGCCGCAATAGGGTCCGAATTAACCCCGCGGTCAAGCCAAACCGTCCGTGAAAGAGTGCCATAATACCAGATTTGCTGCTGGTAATTGTAGGTAACGTAGCTGTCGTTTTCAGTGCTAGACGCCGAGGGGTAATACCACGTAACCTCAGAAAAAGCCGTGTTGGTAGAAGCCGTAACTTTCTGCAACTGGTCGCTGTTTATGTTGCTGAACACATAATCACGGACCGAGCAAGGAAGGAGCTGTACCGAACCGCCATAAACATAAAACTCTTCCGCGCCCATCCAGAACACTTGGTCCTCAACAGCAATCGCGGCCAACGGACCCGCAATAGTCACGTTTGTAGATATTTCGTTAATGCCAAACGTAAACGGGGGGCCTAAATACTGCATCGCGTGAAGCGAAACGTCCGTAAATACCAGCACTTGTTGCCGAGTTTCAATGGCCGTGACAATCTCAGAGCCCGACCCAATCCGTAAATCTCCCGCCGTATTAGTGGCCAAAGACTGCCACTGAGTGACGTTTTCTTGGTCCGAAAACCTAATCAAAAGAGGGTCTTGAACACCCGGTTCCACCTCGGAATCACAACCAAAGGCAACAACATGGCGGTCCCGATCCGAAACAAGGACTTGTTTCGCCACAATAGGCACCCGGTTAGCCCCGGGCAACGACGCAAGCTCCACGGCCCGCGTGTTTAAACCGTTACTCTTGTCCCAATAAAAGATGCCCCCGTTGCGCACGTTAATAATAAGGTCTTCACCAAAGTTGTCGTGCGACCATATCCGAAGAGTTTGGCCCGAAGCGGACAAAGAAGTGCTAGACCCCCACGCGCCGCGGGACCAGACCCCCGCTCCCCAGCCGTTTCCAACGATCGTCGTGTCGAGCCCCGTGTTAATCTGATATGCGCCGATACAGCCCGTGCCTCCGGTGCCGCTGTCGGCGCTTGTGGCGAAAACATAAGTAGCATCTAGCCCTGAGGTCGTCGTAATGCTGTTAATCGTGCTGACGGTGCGAGCTTCTATTTGATAGCTGTTGTCGTTTATAACCTGTGTAACTTCGTACTCTTGGTTAAGAACAGTGGCCGTTATTACGCCACCTAGTGTAGTCGCGGAAGAATATGTTACAAAATCATTGACCAAAGCGCCGTGGTTGGTGTCAGACACTATCAAAGTAGCACAGTTTACGGCGGCACCCGAAGTGTGCGTAGCCGCCGTGGTGCCGTTTACGCCTCGAACACATCCCGTTAGATTATTCCCGACCAAAGCCGCATAAGTGAGTATTTCACTATCTATTTGAACCCGGCCCGACTCGGGGAAACCTGAACCAGACGACAACGTTATAGTTGTATCAAGCAATGATACATCTGCGCCTAGCGTGTTTGCGTTTGCCAGAAAAGTTACGTCTCCAGCCGCCGTTGTAGTTCGGATAGGCGTGATGTCGTTATACCCGCCACCTTCGTTGATGTAATACTTCAGGTGCGTCCCAACGCCCAAGTAATTAGACCCGTCCAAGGCCAACCAAGGGTGTAACGCCCGACATGTCCCCAAAAAAGCATTAGAAGACTGCTTGATCCAACCGCCAATTTTTTCTGGAAAACCAAACCGGAACCGCACTTTGTCCATATCAAACCACCCACCCTCATTTGAATATGACGTGGTTTCACGGTTGATACCGGGGCGGAATTGAAGTTTGGTCAGCGGCATCAGCAATCTCCAGTTAGGGGGATTATACACAAAAGGTAAGTTTACACCAGTGTTAGGTCACACCATTAGCTCGAAGTGAGGACCGTCTATAAATGGGCGTTTTCCTTGGCTGCGGCGCTCATCAACGTAGCTATTCATAGCATCTTCCATAGTGCCCCCGTGGAACTGAGCGATATTTGAAATTGTCCATGCCGCGCCCCAGCGTATAGGAACATCTACTTCCCTAGCCGCTTCGGCCATAGCGTCAGCTATATCGTCGTACAAATTTAATTCCCAAGATGCCCTTGATCCGATATAGGCCATTAAATCAACGGCATGTCCGTCAAGGTGCTTACTTTTCATGGTTTGAGACGCGCCTTTCTCGACCAAGGCTCGTTGCTCTTCCAGAGTTCGCATCCCGCAGATAACACCGAAATCAATCTTGCTGCGGTGGATGGCAGAGTTGACAACCGCAATCAGGCGCTCGTCTAAGCCTTCCAACCTATCAAGGCTGCGCTGTGATAACTTATACATTAGACTTATCCTTTTTTAAGATATTTTGAAACGGCACGGTTTCCGAACCAGAAAGACATGATGGCAGCAAACAGACCAGAGGTTTCTGCGGTCCACATTAGCGTAACCGCAGCGGCCCAGTTGCCACCCTCGTCCATAACTTTAACCATAATTACGATTTGTACGGCAACGAATAGGCCAAAAAAAGCATAAGTGATGACAGGGCGGACAGACCCCCTAAGTGCGTTAACAAAGCCTCCAGCGTCGATACTATCATGTTTGTAAAGCCCCTCTGTCTCTTTGATGTCTGCCTGCTTGTCTAGCATGTTCAACTGAAGCTCAGAGCGTTTGCTCATAAGTTCCATTTCGAGCTTCATGCTTTCCATCTTCTGTTTGTGTTCTTGCCCCGCCTTAAAGAAGTTCAAAACTTCTGGAAGAAACGAACTGCCGAAACCTAAAAGGCTACCCAATAATGTCATCATTACTTAGACTCCTTACTCATCCAAATACCAAACGAGCCTGTAAAAGCCCCTGTAACGACTGAAATTAGACCCGCTTGTGATACTGACAGGTCCGGTTGCGATAGCGCCCATTCTAGGCAGCGAATGTACATTACAGTTGTTACCAGCATCATCAAACGTGGTAGAACTTTCCATTCATCTAGTTTAGTCGCCATCTTCCAAACTCCTTGCGTAAGCAATAGCGTAGTTCTTGTTGTGCGTTATTATAACAACTTTTCCATGTTTGTCATATACAACGTAATTACCTCTTTTGTTGCGATATAGCTTCAAAGCAATACACCGCTGTAGTGCTGCCAGTTATTAAAACCACAGCGTCTTCTTTTGCCTCTTCGCATAGCATTTCAGTAGGAAACTGCCCCAGTTGGTAGTGGGTTAAATCGTTGTTCATGAACTGAAACCAGACAAGAAACCACATCACCATTTCCCCTGTTGTTTGCCCATGAAGTACAGAACAAGGGCCAAACCAGCTACACCAGACAGGACAATCAAAGTCCCAAGCGTCCACTCAATAACGGCGCGTTGTAGCTCGGCTTTGCGGTAGACTTCTTCTTTGCGCTGCTTGCGCATTTGCGCCTCAATGTGCAAGACCTCTTTCCATGCGGATGGGCCGTAATGCCAACTGATAAAATTTTTAATTTCAGACCGCATTTCTTGCATCTTTTTCTTTTGGGCAAAGATTTCAATAGCGGTAGAAGTGTCCGACCCCTTGAAAGAATACCACGGAGGATTCTTGACTTGCTCTTCGGCAAACCCAAAATCAGAAAAAGCCTTGCCCCAAGTGGACAATTGGCCCGTCATGTCTTGGAGTTCGCGGCCAACGGCAATACCTTTTTTTATCGCGTTATATGCGCCTGTGGCTAAACTGACAGCCGTAATGGGGTCTATCATGTTAGTACAAACTCCTTCGGGCAGGCGTAGCCGGGGCTTACCCTGTATACGCGGTTGTACCAACTGCCGTTCTTGGGGACGTTACTACAGTCGTAATAACAATACTTAAATAGCACACTCCCCGCGCCGTTTATGAACGCTTGGTTGAACCCAACGAACACCAGCACACACAGCATTTTACTTCTCCATTAGTCGGTCGATCTTTTCCTCAAGCCTGTCGAATTTACCCATGATCTGCAAAAGAACCTGATTGCTATCACTCTTGGTGACATACTCCTTCGCCATCTCTTCGCGCGTTCTGTTCAACAGAATGGTGACGCGCTTTATCTCATCGTGCTGGGACTTAATCCACCACCCTAAACCGCTGATTACTGCGGCAAATACCATGTTCAAAAGCGCGTCCATTTCCATTAGTTTACAACTTCCGCTTCTTCAGCTTCTTCTGGTGCTTCCAGAGAGTCAGCCAGAATCTTGACGAAGGCTTCACGCCCCACGTTGAGTTGGTCTAGGTTAAAACGGGCGTTGTCCATTTTACGACCAAGATCGTTTACGTGGTTAAGCAGAACCTTCTGCTCGTCTGTCATGTCTTCAACAAGGTATTCGATGTCGTTGACTGTGATTGGTGTTTTGTCATTTTTAGCCATCACTAAGTCTCCTTTAAGTTTAAGTTAAGCAGCCCAAGGATTTCCAGAGGCTTCAGTTGGGTTTTGTAGTTTGTCTATCTTTGCAGCAATAGCCGCTTCTGTATCATCTTGTGATACATTCTCCCAGACCCAAACCTGCGCCATAGCTTCTGTTACATCAGCGTATGGTGTGAAGTCAGGTTGAGATGAGTCAGGGGTTAACCCTACAGTGCCATAAGATGACGCTGAGTAGTCACCGTCTACGCCAGTGCAGCGCCAGTGAATTACGTTAATGCCACCTGTTGCGATGTCGTGTTCGCAGTTAGCGATAGTCCATGTGTTTATAAGTGCCATTTAAACGGCCTCCAATGCTGTTAGTCGGGCTTCCATAAGGCCGATTGTGGTTAACGCCTCTTGCAAGGCTGCTGTGAGTAGTGGCACTAGTTTGGATTTATCAATCCCCTGCATGTCTGGGACGGATCGTGTTCCCATGACGGCTTCGTCTGTCTCGGTTGCAGGTGTGACCTCGTATTCCTCATCACGCATGGCGTCTTTGGTGCCAGTTGCACACTCTGGAACGACTGCCTGTGCTTCGTGCGCAATGAAGCCATCGACACGGCTGTCGTCTACAATCCAAGCGAAGTTAACTGGCTTCAATGCCATGACACGTTCTGTTGCGCCTGACATTGGAATAACGTCTTTTTTGAGGCGGTAATCTGAGCTTTCGTTGTAGGCTGTGGCAGAACCTGTGACTGAGATGGAGCCCACGATGTTTCCAGCATAGTAGAACTGCGCAACAGGACCAGTCGATGTATGTCGTCCTACGTTTAAGGCAGCGGCCTCGCCTACAACCGAAGAGTACCGTCCGTCTGAACGGATAGATATACCACTACCGCTAGTATTGTTAGATGGGAATGTGTCTGAGGGGTCACCCACAAGCAAATTGCCGCCAGTGTCGAGGGTAGCAGCAACAGCACCATTTATGCCAAACTGGATGGGGGCATCGGCGGTTGTGCCGATCAGCATGTCGTTGGGGGTGGTCCCTGTGTAGGTTCCGCCGACACCATCCTCCCCAGCAGCATTAACGAAAGAGATAACAGCGTTGTCATCTGTGCCATCTACGCCAAAGGTAATACCAGCGCCGCCCGGCTCGCCAACAGTATTATCTCGGTCACCATTGAGATCAAGAACAGCATACCCATTAGAGTGAACAGATAGCTTACGTGTGTCTGTTGAGGTTGTGCCTGTATCCGATAGGATAACATCACCGACAACATCGAGCTTCTCTGTGGGGCTATTCGTGCCAATCCCGACATTACCTGCGCTGTCGATGCGCATGGCTTCATTGACGAGCTTTGTATCGGTACTTGCGTCACCATACCTAAACTGCAAATCGTTATTATCGAGAAAGAACTGCCAATCCGTAGCCGATGAAGAAAAATCTTCAAGCACGATATTAGGACGGAACTGTGAGATTAACGCATTAAAATCATCACTAGCACCTCCTGACGGTTGCAGATGTAAAAGCGCACGAGGGCTGGTCGTCCCAATCCCCAACGACTCAGCACTCGCATCCCAGAATAACCTTGGCGTGCTGCCTGTGTCCTCGTAGAAGCTGATGTCGCCGTTGTTCTGGATGCGCATGCGTTCTGTGCCGCCCGTGGAAGCTGCCACCGTATCAGCCGCCGGAAACCACACGCCTGTGTTTAGATCGCCTGTGTTTGTAATACTGGGAGTTGATGCCGACCCATCTGCAAACGTACCTACGCCAGCCGTAGCAAACCCACCGTTAAACACAGCCGCAGCCGTGGTGGTCAGGACGCCTGTTACTAGGGCAGTCGTTGCCATGTTCACAGCACCATCAATGTCCACAACGTCTAGGTTGGTTGTACCGTCTACGTCTAGGTCACCATTGAAGTCTACATTACCTGCAACAGCAAGTGTTGTAGCCATATCAACAGCGCCATCAATGTCTACAGCATCAAGGTTAGTAGTACCATCAACGTCTAGGTCAGTGCCAACAAACAGTTTCTTAGCTATACCAACACCGCCGTCAACAATTAAAGCACCTGAAGTTGAGCTAGTTGAGTCAGTAGTCAGATTTAGGTTAACAGCACCGCTTGTATCAAGAGTTGTTACAGACGCAGTAGCAGCAGCGCCAGACCCAAGAATACCGTCTAGTGTACCAGTAAATCCAGTAGCTGTTATTTGGTCAGTTGCAGTAACACCATCAACAAACAAGTTAGCCCAACGAACACTGGTTGTACCAAGATCATCAGTGCTGTCTGTGTCTGAAACAATGTTTGAGCCACTTGTAATACCACCCGTTGCTACCTGCGCAGCCGTGGTGGTCAGGACGCCTGTCACTAGGGCAGTCGTTGCCATGTTCACAGCACCATCAATGTCCACAATGTCTAGGTTGGTTGTACCGTCTACATCTATGTCACCAGAGATGTCTAATGAAGCAAAGACAGAGGTGCCTGTTGCTGTAACGGTGCCAGTGATGTCTACGCCTGTGGCGTTTACGTTTAACCGCTGTGTGCCAGCGACTGTCAAACCAACTTCGTCTGCCGCAGGGAAATACAAGCCTGTGTTAAGGTCGCCTGTTGTGGTTAAAGACGGTAGTAAATTAGTCCCGTTATCCATTGAGATAACATCATCTACACTAACAACTATATCAGTCCCACCAGTCGTGTTGCCCTGTGCTAGAACCTCGGCAAGAGTGTCGAAAGAGCCGACCTGCGCGTCAACATACGCCTTAATAGACTGTTGTGTGGACAAGGCTGTCGCGCTGTCGGAAGCCATGTTGTCTTCGTCGAGGATATTGGTAACAGACACCGCGCCTGTTCCAGAAAGATTGTCAAACTCAACCGTACCTGCGTCAACCGTACCTGTTACGGTCACGTCTCCACCGACTGTTACATTTCCAACTACATTTAACGCATCAAAATGAGCATTGTTAAACACGTTAGCCGCTACCGCTCCGGCTCCCGCGCCGTCGAAGTAAACAACCGCAGTAGTGCCAGCGGGTACTTCGTAGTCATTGGAAGCGTTATAAGTGCCTTGAAAAAGGATTATGCTGCGAGAGCCAGACAAGCTGTTGCGCACATAAATGATCTTCTCAGAGTCATTTGGCGTCAACTGAACGTATGCTGTAGCGCCTAAATCAGTGCCGTCTGTAAATGTAATCATGCGATTACGGCCATTTGAGGCTGAACCGTCACTAACCGGAAGGTTGTTCGGTGAGCCGGAGTTTCCCGCGCCAGCAAGTGCAATAGACACCTGACCGTCGAGCGCGGTATCTACCAGTTCAAAGTTTGTGTTAGTGGTCTCGCCCCATGTACCGGACTGTTCGCCAGTGCCGATGAGTTCGATCCCGTTATTCAGGGTGTATGTACTAGGCATGTTTCGATCCTATGCTGCTATGTCATCCCAGCTTGGGTTTTGAGACGGTGTTTCGTCATTCCAAGCAGGGGTGGAAGATGGTGTTATGGGAGTATAGCCCGGATTTTGATCTGGATCAACTTTGTTCCAGACAGGGCTTTGAGAAGGCGTTAACGGAGAGTATCCGGGGTCTTGATCGGGGATTATTCCGCCCCAAACAAGAACAGGGCCAACTTGGCCCGTAGCAGTGACGCCTGTTACAAGAACGTCCGCATTTGCGTTGGCATCGACTTGGCCGACTTGGCCTGTGCCTTCAACGCCTGTTACAAGAACGTCAACGGTGACAAAAATGCCGACTTCTACTTCACCGACAGAGCCGGCGGCTTCTAGTCCAGTAGGATTAACATCGGCATTAGCGGTAACGGCAACAGAGCCAACTGATCCGGCGGCTTCAAGGCCCGTAACAGGCGCTAGGGCATCAGCTTCAACAACTACTGTGCCAACCTGACCCGTACCGGCAATTCCAGAGGCGGGAACAACTGCGGTGCCCGTTACGGTTACAGTGCCAAGACCACCCGTACCAGAAACACCTGTGACCGTAACATCCGCGTTGGCCTGCACAACCACGCTACCTACTGCGGATGAACCGGACAATCCCGTTACAGAAACATTAGCGTCTGCAACAATTACAACAGAGCCAACTTCCCCATTAGCTGCAACGCCATCAGGTAAGACATTGGCACCCGCAATCACTGCGACAGAACCTACTGCGCCAAGGGCCTCAACCCCGGTGGGGTTAACATTAGCGTCTGCAACAACCGTTACACCACCAACAGAGCCGGCGGCTTCTAGTCCAGTAGGATTAACATCGGCATTAGCGGTAACGGCAACAGAGCCAACTGATCCGGCGGCTTCTAGTCCAGTAGGATTAACATCGGCATTAGCGGTAACGGCAACAGAGCCAACTGATCCGGCGGCTTCAAGGCCCGTAACAGGCGCTAGGGCATCAGCTTCAACAACTACTGTGCCAACCTGACCCGTACCGGCAATTCCAGAGGCGGGAACAACTGCGGTGCCCGTTACGGTTACAGTGCCAAGACCACCCGTACCAGAAACACCTGTGACCGTAACATCCGCGTTGGCCTGCACAACCACGCTACCTACTGCGGATGAACCGGACAATCCCGTTACAGAAACATTAGCGTCTGCAACAATTACAACAGAGCCAACTTCCCCATTAGCTGCAACGCCATCAGGTAAGACATTGGCACCCGCAATCACTGCGACAGAACCTACTGCGCCAAGGGCCTCAACCCCGGTGGGGTTAACATTAGCGTCTGCGACAACAGTTACGCCACCAACAGAGCCTGTGGCCGCAAGGCCAGTAACTGATGTATTTGAGTCCGCCGTAACGACTACAGAGCCTACATTGCCAGTGCCAGCCACCCCAGTAGGGGTAACAACAGCCTCCGCGGTGATTGTGACCGAACCCGGAGAGCCTACAGCCTCCGATCCTGTAACATTCACGTTTGCCTCTGCGACAACAGTTACGCCACCAACAGAGCCTGTGGCTTGCAGCCCAGTCACAGGAACATTGGCCTCTGCAACGATTGTTACAGGGCCAATCTGTCCGGCTGCACCCGCGTTCGTAATAGAGTCTTCGCCAAAGGCGAGTTGACCCCACGTCCCCCGGCCCCAGCCGGAAAAGGGGACGATAACGTCAGTCATTAGGCTATTCGAAGGATCGCGTTAGAAGCATCCGCTGTTGGGAATACGACAGTAAAGTCACCACTCGTAGATGTCTTGTCTGAACCAAAGTCCAAAATAACCACCGCTGGATCACCCGCCGCTGATTCATTGTAGATCAGCGCACCACGGGCCGTAATCGTTGAAGACGCCCATGTTGTGTCTGCAAAATCAGTGAAAGCCGTAGTTCCAGAGCTTGTTGGATCAATCCGCGTTAGCGTATTGCCGCCAGCTACATAACCTGTCCCTGTTATTTCGTTAGAGGTGGTATAGGCAGCAGTTGCCGCCGTAAAGGACGCGTTGTTGTCATACAAAGCAATCTTAAAGGTGTCTCCACCGCTTAATAGAAAGTTATGCACGGCCTCAAGAATCTCTTTCTTAAAGCTCGTACACATGAAGTTACCTGTAAAGGCCATGTCACAATCTCCTTATAAGTTTGACATTTGTTCGGTTTAAGTCGCCTATCATGTCTTTTCTCGCAGAATAAGACCTGTTCGATAAGCGTCAGTGACCTCTTGTGATTCACCGAAGTTTTTGACGCGAGAAAGCGCCTCAGTGAACCTCTGAGTGTAGTTTTGAACTAGATCGGCCTCACCCTTCATGAAGGTATAAGCCTCAATCAGAGAGCCGTACAGCATGGACACAGAAGCATTAGTGCTCAACCATGTGGTTCCGTCCTCAGCGCCAGCAGTTGCCGCCGTAAAGGACGCGTTGTTGTCATACAAAGCAATCTTAAAGGTGTCTCCACCGCTTAATAGAAAGTTATGCACGGCCTCAAGAAGCTCTTTCTTGAAGCTCGTACACATGAAATTTCCTGTAAAGGCCATGCCTAAGTCTCCTTATCGTTTACAAGTTCAAGTTTCATTGTTTCGGCCTAATTAACATACCAGTCCGATATTCATCTGTTACTTCTTTACTTTCGCCAAGCATTTTCATGCCAGATACGGCTTCGGCAAATCTTTTTTCGTACATAGCCATCATATCAGCCTCACCCTTCATAAAGATGTAAGCTTCCATCAAGCTGCCGTACAACAAAGCTATTTCCGCGTTTTCACTAAGCCACGTGGTCCCATCTTCCGCGCCAGCCGTCAAACTAGCAGGCCGGTAAAAGTAATGTAGTTCTACGGCCGAAGAAGCGTCTGGGGTAGGGCCCAAAACAAAGTTATCTACGTCAAAAACAGCATAATAACGAGGGCTGCCCGTCGTCGTCGCGTCCGGATTAAAAGATTGGACAAAATCCACGTCTTTAAAGTCCAAAAACACATGGTCTCCGCTCGCATCTATAAAAGAAAGCGAAAAAGAAGCCAAATAATCACTAGGACAAGCCAAATATTTGTTAGAAGCGGACATTGATCCGCTCACATTCTTTTTAAACAGGCTTAATTGAACGTTTTTAAGAATCCGTTCTTCCGCCTGCGTGATAAAAAGAGGCAAATTGTTGACGAAAGTGGTTTCTTCGTTCTCAGTATAGTCCTGAATAGCCTGTTTTAATTGTGCATATGTAAAGCTCATGTCACCACCGTCACTGATCCAACCTGTCCAAAGCCCGTTGCGGGCCGGAGGGCGGGGTTTTCTACCAAAGGCACACCAACATAAACGTCCATGGGCTCTACCCGGTCAGGGCGAGCGTTCTGTAACGCTTCGGGGTCTGAAACTTTACGAAAAGGCCCTAATTGGGGCTGTTTAGGCTCAAATTCGTCCGGGCCAACTAGCAACCCGTTCCATTCTTTGCGCATAAGTCGATACCGATACCGTTGCCCGGATCGGTCCGATATAGCCCATGAATTTTTACCGGATGCAAACTTAGACATTAGCCCACCCTGTAATATTGATAATTAGGAACGACGTTAAACGACGAACGATCCCGATCTTCTGTGGCTGCGCGGTCAAACTCTTCTTCATATACTGCTTTCAGCATTTGAACACGGTTAGGAGCCCGCTTTAAAGCGATATAATAAGCCAATCCCGCCGCCAAACACGGATAAAACCTAAACGGAAGGTCCATGGTGTTGGTGTATATGTCCGCATCATCCATACGGGTCAAAGCGTCATAATACACAACATCCGTGGCATTGTCCGGAACAGGCCACAAGTTTAAAACCGGCGTAACTTGCCGGTCTAAGAAAAACTGATTTACGCGGCCTTGAGTAGCTTTGTTTGGGATTGTAAGAAACCCATCACGGCTTAGACGGTCCAAAGAATAATCTGTCCCGTCGCGTTGAACAATGACAGACAATACGTCAATAACGTCATTGCCTAGTTCATAAGAACCATCACCAACAACCATTGCTACGGTCCGCTGCTTAATGGTCCATTGGTTCAAACCACGGTTAGCCCAATCCGCAAGCATAAGATTTAACGACCTTTTGGCCGTCTTTAGGTCATAACCGGTTCGTACCTCTAAGCCGCAACGCTCAAAAGCTTCTTCAACGTACTCAGCTACGTCTAAATCAAAATCTTTGCTATTAGAGGTAGTCATTACCGTTTCCTATTCGTCTTTGCGGTTTTAGCCGACAGCTTGAACGCTTTTGCCGTTGGAGCGCCCTTTGCGCCGGGTTTTCGCATCTTCTCGCCCGAACCCGCAGCAATGCGGGTTCGTTTAGCTTGAATGTTCGAGTATAAACCGGGCTTCTTTCCCATCAGGCATTCCTTACTACACAGCTTTTGTTGCCGACTTTACCGCCGCTGCCAAATTTCTTGACCATACCGCCGCCACGCATTTTCTTAACCATGCCGCCACCGCGCATCTTTTTAACCATGCCGCCGCCACGCATTTTCTTAGGTTTCATCGCCATTTTTTAGCCCCCTATAAAGGTTTTCCCGCTTTGCATAGATTTCGCGAGCATTATATTCTGCGTCATAAGTATCATAGTAGCCCTTTTTTGACAACTTGTCTGCCGCTTCTTGCAGTTTTGACAACCGTTGCACAAAAATCAAGGAATAAGCTTCTTCCACGGTAGCGTCGAACTCAATGTCCGCTACAAAGTCGCTCGCGTCGTCTTCTGGGTGAAAACCCATAACCCAGATGTCTTTATCAATAAACATCCCCTCAGAAATCACTGTGTTCAAATCGTCCAAATATTCATGGAAAGCTTCCGGGGCCGTTTCAACCGTTAAGTCTACAATGATGGCTAATTCAAAATTGTCATCAAAGCTAGAAACAGTGCGGTACAAAACTTGGTTACTACTTTCGTATTTAAAAAGTACAGCAACTTTTTCGTCCAGCCACGCTTGTTTTGCATAAGGACACGGCGGAAGGTCGTTAAAATACGGGTTGCTTTTTTCTAAAACTTCTTCGGACCACTGCATTAACTCGGATACAATGCTTGCCTCTTTAGGGTTGCCGAAAAAGGAAAGGTTCATTTCTACTTCACCACGCTTTGCAGGACCAGTATCGGGCGCTGAACTTGTCTTTTGCCGTATCACACGAATGACGGGCTCGAAAGTTTTTACGACGGCCGGGTTGGTCTTTTTTAATGGACATCTTAGGGTCCCCGAACCGGACCAGTTTGATCTCAGAGCCTTTTTTAGCTAGGACGGCGCTCTTTTTTGATTTGCCGGGAGTTCTTTTTGGCTTATTGAAGCCCGAAAAGCTCTCCCCACGGTAAGTTATTCTTCCGGAAGGCGTTCTAGTTATGTCTTTCGTAGTAGCCATACATCATCACTTTTGAATAAAAAGAGTCAAAGTAGTATTGGCCGGGATAGTAGCGTAAAGACCGTGGTAAAACAAAATGCCGTCACCCGGTATTTCCATCCCAAACAAACCAGCGTCTTTTTCGTCTATTTCCAAAACCTCGTCACCAGACGCCGCCGCGGCGTTGTCATAAATAACAACATCCCCCGATGATCCCGACGAGTGGTTGATTAAAAAACCCGCCAGACGCCCACGGCCGGTAGCAAACGAAGCCGTCGAATGACTGTGTACCGCTTTTACCTCATTGCCTGCCATAAAGAGTCACTCCTAGCTGTAAAATACCGTTGCAGACGTACATGCGGTGAACAACGATATGTAAATATCGGTTACACGAATACCTTCGTCCGGAATGTTGACGGAGTGCGTATCAGAAGCATTTAAATCCATGTCCAAAACAGTTGCACCCCCGTTGCCGTCGGTAACCGTTAGGCGAGGAGAGCCCGTGGTTGTTTTTATTTGAATTTGACGAATACGTGCGGGACCAACCGCAGCAGAACCCGTCGCAGCCAAACGTTTTGTTCGAATATCAGAACCAGCCATTTGTTAACCCTTTTTCTTAACAGGTTTATCCGCCCATATATACGCTTCATTAACATTAGGCGTAGAAGGGTCGTCTGCTTTAAGTGTGCCGTTTTTCTTTCGGGCTCGAACTTTTTCCACCTTTATAGGTGTGCCGTCGGAGTTTAACCCCCGACGTGCTAGTTCTTCGGCCGAAGCGGTTGTAAACCTACTCATGACCTACCCCTTACGCGGCTGCGATTGTAGCGCCTGTATCAGACCGCTTCCAATCAGTGCCGTTAGAAAAAGCTAAGATAGCAGCGCCCGCAGCGCCGTTAGAAACATATACCAAAGTGCCCGCGCCTGCATCAGAAGCGGATGGGGCATTTGCAACAGTGTAAGTTGGAACTTGGATGTCGCCAACAAAACCGTTTGTTGAGGTCACTGGACCTGAAAAAGTAGTAGAAGCCATTATAAGCACCTTTTTGCATAAGGATTCGCTTCGTAGTCTATGCAACGTCAGGAGGGCAGAACCTGTCTACAAAGCTAATATGTTAACCCTTAAAGAAGTATACTCTAGGTTTGGCAAAAAAGAAAGGGGCCTCGAAAGAGGCCCCTCCTTGCAGTACAGAATGAGGTTCTGTTCTTATGCTGCGCCGGGAGTTCCGTACACGCTACGCCAATCGGATACACCGAAAGAATAACGCTCACGCGCCTTAAAGCGCATGTTACCCGTATCAAAATCGCCTTCCATCGCCGTTTTAATAGGCGAACGGTTGAACAATTTGAAACCATTTGGAGCATCAGTTTTGATGAAGAATGCGTCTGAGTCTGTCAAGAAGTGGTTAACCACTGCCCCGTCAGGAATCATACCCATGTTTTTCATCGCATTGTTGTCGTTGTCGGCAGTGCCGGAACGCAGGTTGGAGTTCATTACCCGCTCTGCAATAAATTGCAGTTCTTTCGGAATAATCAACTTCATACCACGAACAGCAATCTTCAGACCACGCTCATCAGTCAAACCGGCAATGTCGATCAACATCTGTTCCAACGAAGTCTCGTTGAGGTCGGCAGCAACTGCCAAGACGTTAGTCTGATTACCAGAAAGCGATGGGTGGGATGCTGAACAAAGTGCTGCACCGTCGCCAATCGCAGAAACACCAGCCGTGAACGCATTGTTCAGGATAGAAGCCGCTTTGATTTGCTTTGTCTGGGCCATAGAACGGGCCAGAGCTTTGGTGTAGCGAGATGCCAGACGATCATAAAGGTTATCTTCGATAGCCTCCTCAGTGATCGAAAATGCCAACGCAATGGTTTCGTGAGTGTAACGAGCGGTATATGTTTCCTGCGCATCGTCATAAGTAAGGGCACCGCCCTCGCTTTTAACAGGTGCTGTGGAAAATCCGCCGAGCATGACCTCCTCCTCAAAAGCTCGGTCTGAGCTTTCTTCTTCGAAGATTTCACCATGCTCGTTTTCGTAACGATTGTATTCAAGGCCGAACAAGGCATTAAGGCCGGGTTCTAGCTCTTTCGCTAATTGTGCGCGAGAAATAGCCATTTATTAAGCCCTCCTTATAGACCTGTTGATGTCGCGGTAGTCTGCGAATCAAACCGGCTGGTTGGTGCATTATAATGAGCGTTCAAACGAACAATCAACGGAATACCAGCGGCTGCATAGTCGCTGTTACCCGCATCGTCCATGATGCCCACAATACGCAATGGCAGAGTAGCCGTTGCAGCAATAGTAGACACGCCCAAAGCGGAATCGGAACTACCGGTGTCAGTAGAACCTGTGCGAGCAGATGTACCCAACGACGCGTTCGCAAATACATGCGCAAGAGCCGTTGCCCGATCTGACAGAGTAGCGTCAGACGCAACTTTGTACAGTTGGTTAGGGTTGTCTGCAACAAACGCCTTTACAGGGTGGTTTGTATCGACGCTTACCGAACCCGAACCGGGCCAGTAATTAATGAAGACTGGTTTCTTTTGAACCGAGTCCACGTATTCTACGCCCATCAGGACACCCAATGCTTGCGTAGTACCACCATTAGTAGCACCAGCTTGATCTACCACACCGGAGCTCGTAGGAACTACGATACCGTACTGGTAGATTGCATTAGTGTTGTTGGAAGCGATTTCATACTGGGTTACACCAGTAGTATTAGCCGCAGCGCCAACTAGCCCGATAGGACGAAGACCATAGGCAGTATTAGAATTTGCCATTAGATTTCACTCCTATTGAGGTAGCCCTATTTCTTGGGGCCACCGAAGGTTACACGAGATTGACGATCGGGTTTAGCAATCGTCATGGTTGAATGTGCATTCTCGCGCATCATATCGTGATCGACAGCTTGCATCTGATCCATATTTCTACGAGAGAAATACGCTGTTCGTTCTGCAATTGTTTCGACAGGAATACGAGCGAGAAGCAACCCGCCAACTCCAAACACACCTTCATGTTTACCTGATTCAACAACAGGGGATTCAAAATCAGGATACTCGTCCTTACGGACCAATTCCCAACCTTCCCTCATTTTAGCACTGATGTTTTTAGTATCATCAAAACCGCGCGTTTCGGCGCGTATCCAACGATGCTTAAAGCCATCAGGGGCAGGTGGTGCGTCTAGCATAGACGGTGGGGCCCAAGGCTTACGAACAGCCTGTTTCTCCCGGGTTTGGTTAGCGCGAGAAGTACGGTTAATTGCCGAACCATCGTTTTGGTTGTTTTGTTCAGTCATCTTCTTACTCCTTCACGTATTTCGCATATTCTTCTAGCGGCACACCCAATTTTTTCGCTATTGCGACTTGGCTCGGGGTGAGACGAACCTTTCTCCCAATGCGCCCAGATGGTGTTCTTGAAGCGCCAACAACCGTTTGAGCGGGCCGTCTGTTCGCGGTGTTTCCGGCATTTACAAACTTACTTGAAATGCGACGGTCAAGTTCATTATAGTAGTCATCGCTCGTCGGGTCAAACCCTTCGTCTTCAACGAGCTTTTTATGTATTCCAAACGCCGCATACGTCATGGCCTCGTCTTGGCCAAACCAACTGTTTTTCATGGCCCATGTCTCCGCTTTGGGATCAGGGCGCTTGGGCGCTTGGGCAGGCATAGGCTGACGCGATTGGTGCTGCGCAGCGGCCTGTTGCTGTTGTCGCGAACGATCTTGTTGCGCTTTTGCCTGTTCGGCTCGGTCTTGCTGGATAGCCAACTTAGTCAAGTTGCGCTGGGCTTCCACCGAGGCCTTGCTGTCACCCATCTCAATTGCACGGGCTAATTCATTTTCAGCCTGTTGCACCTGAGTGTTGACACGGTTTGTATATTCGTTGACGTAATTCGTATCCATGTGGGACATCCGGTTCTTTAGGCCGGTTGCCTCCGTCTGGACCGCTTGAGCGTACTTAATCGCTTCTTGCTCGCGCCGTTCAGCTTCACGCATCTTCTTCGTCAAACGATCAATTCGTTTTTGAGTTGCCGTCTCCGCTTTGGAGAACTGGTCATCACGGTCATCGTCTTCCGACGAAGATACCTCACTTACAACCTCAACCTCAGTTTCTTGGTTGTCCCCAACGTCTAGTTCAATCGGGTTTTCACTACTATTAGCCATATTTTACCTCGTTTACAAATGCTGGATGTCTTCAGGGTCCAAAATAGTCGCAAGAACCTCGTCGTCATTGAGGATGCGGACTTCTCCCCCATCGATCTGTAGGCGCGAACCGGCATAACGGGCAAACAATACCCACTGCTTCTCCGCGCACCACGCGCCGTCAGGAAACTTGTCACGGTCTTTGTAAGCCAAAGGACCGACTTTAAGGACATAACCCACCTGTGTGGATATCTGGCTCTTCTCTTGAATTTCGGTAGGGATAAAAATACCCCCGGCCGTCTTCGCCTTACCTTGGTAGGGCAAAATGAGAATACGCCATCCAGTAGGGGCAGGCATTCTTTCCAGAAGACTTGCGTCTAAAGCTTCTGGGTTTAAACGGGGTTTTTCGACATAAGCATCAGCTAAATTAGCCTTTGTCGTTTCCGCCATAGCCGCCACACCTTCGGCAGCCGCAGACAGATCAATTCTTGTTGACTGGTTAGTCATCGGATCGCTCCTGTTTATCTAGCAGGCCCTTGAGTTCCTGTTCCACGTGATTTAGGCACTCTAAGTTGCCCATAAGCTCACGATATTGCTCCATTGATTTGACGTTTCCAAAAATCATCAAATCCGTAACCCCTTGCCGTCTTTCTCTCAAGATACGAAAAACCGCTTCGGCTACATATATTTCATCCATTCCCACCTCGCATAATATCTAACATTATCAGATATAATCCTAGCACAACTTGTATAAGATAAGCTAGGACTATCTGTAAATTTATGCGATTTACGGAAAAAACAACGTTAAGAACCGCTGCCCATGTAACTCGTGCCGCGGATCGCGGCTCCCGTGCCACGCGTTTTCATCTTACGCACGTTGTCCGTGGCCATCGGGGCGGGGGCTGTTTTTCCGTAAGGAATGCGGCCTTGACCCTTAATGTCCGCGTAACCAACCGCTTTTGGCGGATCACTCGGCGCAGAGCCGTTTACTTTAATTTTACGATCTTTCATAATTTAACTCCTTTGGAAGACGCTTGTACGGGGACCCGAATTATTTAACAAATAATCGGTGTCTGTAATTAGGGATTGAAGGTCCGGGCCCTGCGCTTGTTGCGGGGGCATGTACGGGGTGAAGGGCTGAATAGAATTAGTAGGACCCATTGGGGTGCCGCTATACGCGCCGTATGTCCGACCTTCTACTGGAGGAGGCGGCGGAGGCGTAAATGCGGTGTTATCCGGGGAGGGTGTAAACACGGGGTTAACCACCGGTGGAGGTGTAACAGGGGCAGGGAGCATAGGGTCCACACCGGGAGGAAGGGAAAAAACGGGCGTATCAGGGGCAGGCGCTTGTTCTAAAAAAGATACATTGTATTTTTCATTGGTGCCCGGCCCAAAAAGACCGGACTCAACATTCTTGCGTTGAGTTACCCCAGATTGCGCTTCCCGACCTTTATCGTCGTAAAGAACGTATCTAACCATGCCGCCACTGGCGCTAGGGGTAAACTCCAGTCGTTGACGCGTATCCGGAGCCACATCGCCACCTTCCGCAAACTTCTGCGGATAGGCGTAATTTAAACTCTTGCTCATCATTGCGTTTGCCCTCGCTGTTTAAGTATCTCACGGTCCATGGCCGATTGAATACGAGCCGCCGTCTGCTCTTCCTGAGACTGCAACCGCTGCTGGAACTGCTGTCCGCGCATCTTCTGGTTCTGCGCATCCAACTCCAGCTTGGCCTGATCGATCTGAGTGTCCGCCTGATCTGCCGTCGCCTTCTGCTGCAACTCCTGCTCTTTAAGCTGAACAAGTGGATCAGGAGCGCCAGCACCCGAAAGCTCACCAGACAATTCTTTAAGCTGCTGCAAGCCTTCCGCAATTAACTGAGCCGTCATCTGCTCGACCTGAAGCATCTGCTCCTCGTCCGCAGGTTGACCACCCTGCTGCTGAACTTGCTGCAAATACTGAACCGCCGCTTGCTCGCGGGACGCAATCTGCACATGCTCCATAACGTGCTTCTGAACAGCAACCGCGACAGGAGGCATACCGCCCACAATCGGAGAAGTGCCAAACAACAAGTGAGCCGTAATGTGCGCCTGATGGTTCTGACCCTCAAACGCCTTCAACGGCAACATGTCTAAAGCATTAATGTTTTCTTGCGCCGGATCAACAGGCTCATCCGTATCCGCCGGTATAGACTTCAACAAACGATCCGTGTCCGTAACACCCAAAGCGTCGTACATGTCCCTAAAGACTTCGTGCATGTTGTGTATCTCAGGAGCCTGAGACGCCAACTGCAACTTAGTCTGAGCCAACATAATACGCTGCGATTGACTAAACACATTCGGATTGCTGACCGGTATAACATCTACCCGACCATCAAAATCCTCGCGCATAATCGTCTCATCACCGCCCGGAACCGAATACGGATACTCCTGCGGCAAACTCTCCGACATAACACGGGCCAAAATCCGAAACTCTTGGCGCATCGCATAGTGCAACCGCTTGTGAACAGCACTCATAACACGAGAGCCCTGCTCCATCATAGCCATCGTTGTGCCGACAGCCGCGTTCTCGTTGCCGTCTCCAACCTTCAAGTCTGTAATCGTCGCAAACCGCTGACCAGCCTGAACAACAAAACCCAACAACTGGAACAACGTCTGATCCGGACCCTTAAAGGGCAACGGCATAAGACTATCGCGGATAGCCCCACCCGGAGCATCCACATCGCGGAACTCACCGGGCTGCAACGGTTCATCATCGTCTCTGATCCGTAGTCCACGGGCCTTGAAACCCGCAGGGAGGTTGGACAACGTACCCGCGTCAATCAACTGTCGCAGTGCCGAAGTGGCGGTCCGTGACAGACCCCCAATCGTGTGTATCAAGCCAAGGCCGTAAAAACCAAACCCCGGCAAAAACTTAAAATGCGTGAAAAATTGTATCTTCTTTTTCCGCTCATCTTCCTCGGTCCAATTCCGACGAACAGACAAAACCTGCCCGTTGTCCATGGAAAGCGTAACAATATAAGGGACCCGGATGCCCGTAGGCTCGCCGTCCTCGTCAAGCTCCTCATAACCCTCAAGGTCCAAATCAACGTGACACTCAAGTATCGTGCAGTCGTAATCAATCGTACCCGGCTGTAGGCCGTCAATTCGATCTATCGTGCCGTCAAGCCCCGTAACCTCACGCTGCGCAGGAATAACGTCAACATCATCCAAATAAATCCCAGCAATCTGACGCTTGCGCAAATCATTCAAAGACATCCGAACAACCTGAGTAATATTAGGACACGTCTCAAGATCAGAAGTTTCATACGGAACAACTAAATTCTCCGCAGGAACAAACTTACTGACCGCACGGCCCATAGCCTCGTCGTAATACGTCTTCTTAAACGTCGAACCAGCAAGCGGTAAATAAAACAACATCTGATCCATGTCAGGAGTGTAATCCTCCATGACATTCGTAATGTAATAATTCATAAATTGACGAACACGCTGCGATTGAGCAGCCTTGGCCCGCGTCTCTTGGCCCATAACAACAGTACGAACAGGACCGCTAGACGGCAAAAGCTCATTAAAAGCCTGCGCCTGAAACTGTGTGGCAGCCTCCGCAAGCAACGGATGCGTAACACCCGAGGCCCCACGAAACGGCTGCGTCCGCTCCTCGTAGTTAAAGCCCAAAAGCTCCAAACCACTCGAATACGCATCCTCCCAGTCCTGACGACTGGCCTTGTTCGCGTCATACTCGCTCAATAAATCACCCGCAATGCGCTGCAATTCACGATCCGGCATCTCTTCAGCCAAGTTGGCATAAAAATCCATGTCCTCGCCGCGCTGGTCTTGGGGATCGAAATCAACCTCAACACCGCCGTCGTCAGTCTCACTGATTTCTATCTCGCCAACGTCCTCGGCACTAATCATAGCCATAACGTCGTTCTGTGAATCAGGAAGCTCAATCTCCATCTCAGCCTTTAGGTCATCCTCGTCAAGCTGCGCAGGAACATTGTTGTCCATTAAACTACCCGAGTAACCATTTATTTCTTCAGCCATGTAATCCTCCTATTTGACCAACCTAAACGCCGTAATTACGGTACTTACGAGGAGATATCCCCATAACGCCTCTAGTCGTGTCAAAATAACCTTCCTCGTTGCGAGGGAAAAAAACATCCGGACCCTCAGACGGTGATTTAAAGTTCCGTGGGGCGCGAGGCTGATCCGCCGATGGCGTCATACGATCCTCCTCCGAACGTCCCATTATCTTATCTAACTGCTTAAATATCTCAGCGTCAACCTGCTGGGTTAACTCCTCAACAGTCGCGTCTATTCCAGCCTTCATAAATATCTGACGACCAATCGCGTTGTTGCGCTGGTCCATAGCAACGTCACGCTTGTTCTGACCACCACCCATAAGAATCGGCGCAAAACGATCCATAAACTCACTAAAGTTTCCAGCACTCTCCGCAGTATCAGGCCCATACTCCGACGCCATAACAGCCGAACCTAACAAATGACCCCGAGCATCCTCTAACTCAGGATACGTCGGCAAATCACCACGGTCCTCGGGCCGCGCATGACGGACTTCTTCAGAATAAAGGTCCAAATCGGTAGGTATTATCTTCTCGCCCGTCTCCTCGTCAAAGACACTCGGATAGCCGTACTCGTCAATTAATGTCTCCATAAACTCAGGGGAGGTGCCGCCAACACGGCCAGACTCACGTAAATCTTCCGTGACGTTCTTTCCACGTATCCGGTCCATGATAAGGGACCCTAAACCTTTTTGGTCCTCAAACTCCGCAAGCTCTTCTTCAGACATAACAGGCGCATCGTCGCCCACGGGGCCCCTGAGATCAGCAAACTCAGGCCTCGGGCTTTGTGACCCCGGTGCCGTGCCCGTCAACGTTTCTTCCAAGTACATAGGACTGCCGCCCCCCTCGAAATACATCACGTCGTCAAAGCCGCCAGCCCCAAGATTTACCGCAGTACCATACATCCAGACGCCCTTCATCTAATAATACAATCTCACTTTAGCAGAGTTTTCTTCATCTTCCCAGTCATCTGTTGGTAATTGTACAAAATTACCTTGTCTATAGCGCATAAGTGCCTGCGTCATACTATCAACCAAATCGTCATGCTCCCCATTCGGAAAGGCCGCAACCTCCTCAATTAACTCCTCCGCCCACATCTCGTCAGGAGCCCAAACCATCCCAGCCTCAAATAATGGCGCTATACTATGCGCCCGAGTAATCTTGTCATTACCACGACTTGGAGTGAAATTCACAACAGGAATCCCCATAGCACGTAACTCCTGCGTCAAAGGGGTCCCAGAAGCCTTCGCCTCAACAATAACCGTGTCAGGCTCCCAAAATTTATAATTTTCTAAAGCCTCCTGCTTTAATTCCGGAAAATCCCAACGCCCCTTCTTACTATCCAACAAAATTAAATTAGGCCCAGAACCACCCTCATTCGGATAAAATACCCCCCACGTTGTAATCGCACTAAAGTCAGCAGTCTCCCGCTTACTAAAAGCCGTATCGTAACTTTGAATAACATATTCCAACTGAGGAACCTTATCCTGATCCCAAACACGCCACCACTCGCGCTTGATAATCGCATTCTCCTCGCCAGTAGGATTTTGCTGATATTGCGCATTCCACTTGCTCGGAGGAATCGAAGCCTTGACCGCAGTCAAATCCTCCAAACTCCAATACTCAGGCCAACAAGAAGTCCCGTCCTCAAAAATAGCAGGTAACTCAACAACCTCCCACTGATCCGCAGAACCATCCTTCGCTTGAGCCCGCAGCAACTGACCCGTCATATCCTTCTCAGACCACCGCGTCTGAACCAAAACAATGCTCCCCCCCGGCTGTAAACGCTGACGAGGACCACCAGTATACCAATCCCAAGCGTCCTCAAAACCCGTGTTGCTCATCGCCGTCTGCTCCGAATGAGGATCGTCAATGATAATTAAATCACCACCACGACCAGCTAAGTTCGAACCAACACCAACAGCATAATACATCCCACCGTCGCTCGTGTCCCACCGACCACTCGCCTTGCTGTCCGCAGCTAACTTTACCCCCGGAAACACATCCCTGTAATCGTCACTCTCAATCAAGTTCTTCGTCTTGCGACCAAAGTTAACAGCTAACTCCGTCGTGTGCGTAGCCTGAATGATCTTCATCTTCGGATTACGGCCCATCATCCATGCCGGGAATAAATAACTCGCAAACTCACTCTTCGTGTGCCGCGGGGCCATGTTGATGATAAGTCGCTTTAAGTCGCCATTTGCAACCCTTTCCAACTTCTCAGCAATAATCTTATGATGACGGCCCGCAATAAAATCAGGCCAAACTGTTTTTACAAAAATTAAAAAATTATTTTGGCACTCCTCGTTCTTCATGATCTGCGCCAAACGTAATTCTAATTTTAATTTTTTATCCTCTAACATCGAATTTTGAGCAACGTTCATGGGGGACCCTACTTAATTTATGGTACGCGGTTCACGGCCAATGTTTCACGTGAAACATATGCGATATTACGGGCTATTATAGGACAGTTAAGGCTCGTTGGAAATAACTAATGAATATTCGTGAGAAACATGGCCCAAGCCCTCGGTACGCAAACCCCGGGCCGCGGGTTTCGGGCAGGTTTTTCGGCGCAAAACCGGTGGTTTTTGACCCGATATCGGAGGGACCCGAGCAATTTGCAGGGATCGCGGGCCGCGGATCGCGGTCCAGCTACGCGGGTTTTGATGTCGGGCCGGTGTCGATCTGATGTCGGGCCGGTGTCGATCTGATGTCGGGCCGGTGTCGATCTGATGTCGGGTAACTTTCACCGGCCGGGGTCCGGCTGCTGACATCAATTGCCCGCGGATCGCGGATAACTGGCACCGGCTGCGCTCTAACTGCCACCGGCTGCGCTCGGCTAATCGGTGCCCGCTGGGCTCGGTCCAGCGCCCGCGGATCGCGTCCCGGTGGGTTTGCGCGGTGCGTCTCGGGCCGTGGCCCGGC
>Ga0222676_1000057_pt1 | contig 52616 bp, 44 predicted proteins | sample AntAcemetagen870_FD_179815 | JGI IMG/M metagenome (GOLD analysis project Ga0222676, IMG submission 179815) | Saline water microbial communities from Ace Lake, Antarctica - #870 | ecosystem: Environmental > Aquatic > Non-marine Saline and Alkaline > Saline | place: Antarctica: Ace Lake...
GATACCTGTATGTCCAGTGGTACCTGTGATACCCGTACGGCCAGTGATGCCAGTAATACCTGTTTCACCGGTGATACCTGTATGTCCAGTGGTACCTGTGATACCCGTACGGCCAGTGATGCCAGTAATACCTGTTTCACCGGTGATACCTGTATGTCCAGTGGTACCTGTGATACCCGTACGGCCAGTGATGCCAGTAATACCTGTTTCACCGGTGATACCTGTATGTCCAGTGGTACCTGTGATACCCGTACGGCCTGTGATGCCAGTAATACCTGTTGCGCCGGTAATACCCGTAGGCCCAGTGATACCCGTACGGCCTGTGATGCCAGTAATACCTGTTGCGCCGGTGATACCTGTGTGACCAGTGGTACCTGTGATACCCGTACGGCCTGTGATGCCAGTAATACCTGTTGCACCGGTAATACCCGTAGGCCCAGTGGTACCCGTACGGCCTGTGATGCCAGTAATACCTGTTTCGCCAGTCCACCCGGTAGAAGCAACGCCAGTAGGACCGGTATGGCCAGTAATGCCAGTAATACCTGTTGCGCCGGTGATACCTGTGTGACCAGTGGTACCTGTGATTCCCGTACGACCGGTAATTCCAGTCCATCCAGTTAATCCTTCAGGTCCAACTAGCGCAACAGGTGAATATATCGGCCATGATGCATCATAAGATGTTGGGTTCCATAACACAGCCGAATAAACATTGCCTGGTCCGTAATCAGTTGATACTACTTTAAAGTAACCTGTATTAACATTGTTATCAAGAATAGTTACATAAGTGCCTGTAGTAATATATTCAACATTATCAGTGTATGTAATCCAATTTACGCGTCCTGTATTTCCAGCTCCAATACTTAATGCCGTAGCTTCTGTCGTGATAAGAGGCCCGGGTACTCCAGGGGCACCGGTAGGACCAGTGATACCAGTAGAGCCGCGCCCTGTAGGTCCAGTGATACCAGTGGGACCATGCCCTGTAGGTCCAGTGATACCTGTAGAGCCACGCCCGGTAGGTCCAGTGATACCAGTGGAGCCACGCCCGGTAGGTCCAGTGATACCAGTGGAGCCAGTGATGCCAGTGGAGCCACTCCCTGTAGGTCCAGTGATACCAGTAATACCAGTATATCCAGTTACTCCAGTCGAACCAGCTACACCAGTAGAGCCAGTGATACCGGTAGAGCCGCGCCCCGTAGGTCCAGTTGCACCGGTAGAACCAGATACACCAGCAGAACCAGTTACACCAGCAGAACCAGTTACACCGGTAGAACCAGCTACACCAGCAGAACCAGTTGCACCGGTAGTACCAGTTGTTCCTCCACGTACATACCCTATATTATAAAGACCTGTGGATAAATTGTCTACTTGACCTTTAGAAATAAATTCTAACCCAATTAACACTCCAGCATCAATGCCGCTACCATTTGGAACATTTGATAAAACTCTATAAAATACATAATCATTCGTTACACCCCTTCTTCCGATTTTAATTATACTATTCACGATAATGTTTTCCAACCAACTTTGTAAATCAGACCCATAATCATCAATATTATTTATTTTGATTTGAGTTAAACTAGTATATGTCGCATCTGTATTATTAAAACTATCCCCAGTTTTAAAGTTAGTAGGTGTAGGATTATCGGTAAATGGATTTGTATAATTCCAAAGAGAAGAATTACCATCCAACCCTTGAATACCAGCATCTCCAGTAGGACCAGTGTTACCAGTAGCGCCAGTAATACCAGTAGGCCCAGTTCTTCCAGTGATTCCAGTGAATCCAGTAGCACCTCTTGCTCCAGTGCTTCCAGTGCTTCCAGTGTCGCCTTTATCACCAGTATCTCCTATGGAGCCAGTTGTGCCAGTAGCACCTCTTGATCCAGTGATACCTGTAGGACCAGTTCTTCCTGTTGTACCCGTACTTCCAGTAAACCCAGTAGAACCATACCCAGTTGCACCAGTACTTCCGGTTAATCCAGTATGTCCTGTTGAGCCAGTGATTCCTGTAGGACCGGTACGACCGGTTGTTCCAGTGATACCAGTGATACCTGTAGCCCCAGTCACTCCGGTTGACCCGGCTATACCCGTACTTCCAGTTATACCGGTAGGTCCTGTGCGTCCAGTGCAACCAGTTGTGCCCGTATCGCCAGTATTACCGGTAGTCCCAAATCCGGTGGAACCTGTAATTCCTGTCACACCAGTTGCACCAATCATACCAGTTGCACCAGTTGCACCAGTTGCACCAGTCCTTCCCGTCATACCAGTTGTACCAGTTATACCTGTCGCTCCAGTAGCACCGGTTTGTCCAGTAATGCCTGTAGGTCCGGTTCGCCCAGTAGTACCCGTGAGACTAGAACCTGTGGGCCCAGTATGTCCGGTAATTCCAGTGTGTCCAGTGATTCCAGTATGTCCTGTGATTCCAGTAGAACCAGTAGTTCCGGTTTCTCCACTCGCACCAGTCGCACCGGTTTGACCAGTAATACCTGTTGCTCCAGTACGCCCCATTGACCCAGTTATACCTGTAGGGCCTGTGCGTCCTGTGAATCCAGTAGCACCCGTTGCCCCAGTCGCGCCAGTTGCCCCAGTCGTGCCAGTTGAACCTGTAACTCCTGTATCTCCTATACGTCCGGTGGCTCCAGTAACACCTGTCCAACCAGTGATACCTGTATCACCGCGCTCGCCAGTTGGTCCAACAATACCAGTATGACCCGTCATGCCTGTAGCACCTGTCCATCCCGTATCTCCTTTTCCAGTTGGTCCGGTGATACCAGTAGTCCCCGTTGTACCGGTGCACCCAGTTATACCAGTAGGTCCAGTGCGCCCAGTTATGCCAGTAGGTCCAGTGCGTCCCGTATAACCAGTGTTACCTGTTTCACCTGTACTGCCTATTCCAGTTGGACCTGTTATACCAGTATCACCGGTAATACCAGTAGGACCAGTGCGTCCAGTATGACCAGTAGCTCCTCGGCCAGTTGGTCCCGTAATGCCAGTAACGCCTGTCCAGCCCGTGTCTCCTTTTCCAGTTGGACCCGTAATACCAGTTTGCCCAGTACTTCCAGTAACACCCGTCCATCCCGTATCTCCCTTTCCAGTTGGTCCTGTAATACCTGTTTCGCCTGTATCACCGAACCCGGTTGGACCAGTAATTCCAGTGATGCCAGTAATACCAGTGAAACCAGTAGGTCCGGTAATACCAGTAGCACCAGTAATACCAGTAGCACCAGTGATACCAGTAGCACCAGTGATACCAGTTATTCCGGTAGGACCAGTACGTCCAGTTATACCTGTTATTCCAGTTACACCGGTGTATCCAGTTGGTCCAGTGATACCAGTTGCACCGGTACACCCAGTTATTCCAGTGTCGCCAGTGTATCCAGTTTCACCGGTGTCACCATATCCAGTTACACCGGTGGGACCCTGAATACCAGTTGCGCCAGTTGCACCAGTTATACCCGTGTGTCCAGTTATTCCAGTCGTACCAGTTATACCCGTTGGGCCAGTGCGTCCTGTTTCGCCTGTATCACCGAACCCTGTCGGACCAGTAATTCCAGTAAACCCCGTCACGCCAGTATCTCCAGTAACACCCGTCCACCCTGTACTGCCCATGCCGGTAGGTCCACGAACACCAGTATGCCCTGTTTCACCAGTATATCCAGTTTCTCCAGTATCACCATATCCAGTAGGTCCGGTTATTCCAGTAAACCCCGTCGGGCCAGCAATTCCAGTAGCACCCGTAATTCCAGTAATTCCAGTTATACCGGTGATACCGGTAGGTCCAGTTATTCCAGTAAATCCAGTAGGACCGGTACGACCAGTATACCCAGTTGCACCTGTGATACCAGGCGGCCCCGTAATACCCGTATCACCTGTTCTTCCCCGCACACCCGTTGGACCAGTGATACCAGTCATACCAGTCCACCCAGTGTCTCCTTTGCCAGTAGGTCCTGTAATACCAGTAGCACCGGTCACACCGGTCCATCCAGTTCTACCTGTCATTCCCATAGGTCCGGTACGTCCCGTATAACCCGTTGGACCAGTCATCCCTGGATTACCCGTGGGACCAGTATACCCAGTTGTTCCAGTAGGACCAGTTACACCGGTCCACCCAGTGTCACCCTTTCCCGTGGGGCCGGTATACCCAGTTTCACCAGACCAACCAGTTTCACCCTTAGGGCCAGTTGCACCTTGATCTCCAGTCATACCTGTATCTCCGGTACCACCCGTAATACCAGTAGGCCCAGTACGCCCCGTCCAACCTGTATCCCCATATCCGGTTGGACCTGTCTGTCCAGTATACCCAGTTGCACCAGTGTTTGTTGCAACGCCCGGAATACCTTGCGGTCCTCGGGAACCAGTTGCGCCAGTATCACCAGTGCGTCCTGTAGGTCCAGTAGCACCAGTATTCGTTGCACTGCCAGGAACACCTTGTGGACCGGTATGACCAGTGGGTCCCGTAGAACCACTGAAGCCTGTCACACCAGTATGTCCACGTTCACCTCGTCCAGTAGGCCCAGTTATACCAGTTATGCCAGTATATCCAGTAGGTCCCAATGGAACCAATGTGGTACGAATAAATGAGGGACTAGAGCTCTCAAAATAAATAGATAATGAAGGTTTTTCGGTTGATTGTGTAAATGCTTTTATTCCCACAAGCAAACGTGTCTCATAATTACACAAAGAAATAGGCTTATCTATATACAATGGAATTACAATCTCATGAGAAGTTGTCAATGAAACAACGTTAATAGGTTGGCGGTGCGAAACTGCAAGTGGGTTAGGAGAAAATACGCCTGGCACATCTTGTGAATACAATGTCCATTGTAAATCAATGATATTAGGAACCGCAGTTCTTACCCATATATGCATGTCCCACTTACCAGGAGGAATAATGTTTGAAGACAAAACATTAGGCATAATGCCAAATTGAATTTCATTCTCACTATAATAATCACCATTCAATGGTATTGCTGGAGAACTTGTTCCCATAATATCAGCACCTATACGAGTGGACTTTATAGTGGGCGTACACGTATCGTATATAATTGAATCAATATTGTAGAAGTTCACTTCGTTGATTTCCACTATTTCATCAATATTCATAAACAACACAATACCCCCAGAGGAACCAATTGCGCCTTCAGCACCTGTCATACCAGTGTCTCCGTCTGTTCCATCGTTTCCACTAGGTCCTATTCTTCCAGGAATACCCTGTCTACCCTGAGGACCGGGAGGTCCGGGTGGCCCAGGAGGACCTTGGCGACCAGGCGGACCGGGCTGGCCAGTAGGTCCGGGTACAATGCAGGCTGAGTTGGATGGAGGTGGGCAACTCCTGTTGTTACTTTGGTTATTAAGCCCTCTTATAGAATCCATATAATTGTGATAGCCCCTATTACCACCACTCATTGTATATATATTAGAATATATAATATAAGTTTTACAATTGTGTTCATTAAATAACTGGGAACATAAGCAATGTTAATCCATAATATTTTTTAAAAATTATGGTTTAATAATTATCTAATATACTCGTGTCGTGACTACAAATATAAAATAAAAACTTCCACCGGTCTTGATTGTATATCAACTTCCAGACATTGATTTCCCACATTAAACTCTTCTTTTGTTCAATTATAGAGAGACACTCCTTCTTTGTTAAATCGGCAAACTCCAGTAAGGAGGAAATGTTTCCTCCAAAAATGCTTCCCGCAAAACACCAACAAATATCTTTATACAAATTCAACTGATAATTGTGGTCTGGGTTCCATATAGCAGCAATTCGTATATTATGTGGATAGTCTAAATATTGCAACCTAGTCACTTTTTTGGTAAACTCTTCTTGCGATATATCCATCATGTGTTTAATCCCCAAGTCCATCCAAATAAACTGCTTTGCGTTGTAGTTGTTCATCTGAATGGCTTTTCTGACGAATTCAGTCTTATAGCACATCGTAAACATATACTCAATAGTATCCTTAGATGGATTTTGTGTGTTTAATTCAAAGTTTTCAAGTTGCTCCTTGTATCCATACAAATAGTTGCTCTCTTTTTCAAAAGGAATTATTGTGGTGTATTCATTAATGTAGTCTTTGAAATATCCAAGAATTGACTTGTCTACAAAAATCACCTTATTTACTGGAACAACAAGCAATTGTTTTGCCAACATAAAATACTTGTCGTAGTTTCTGTCTTGACGATAATTTATATTTATCATAAAGGCAGAGACAATCGTTGCACCAGCACCATCTTTCATTTGTCGGGCAATATCCATATTACAATAAACATACATTTATATTACCAAACTAACACATTAACTAAATATTTGAAATACCATCATAGCAATTATTTCACTTATAACAATTTAAATAATATAACAAGTATAAATAATAATCTATAATGATGTATATTAATGACGACTGAAATATCTAAAAAAACTAAAAGTGGCATTGTTGAAAAAACTTGGGGAAAAGAGATTATATTTGCAAATAATTCTGAATATTGTGGAAAAATTCTTAGTTTTGATGCTGGAAAATGTGGGTCAATGCATTATCATGTTAATAAAAAGGAAACTTGGTATGTATCAAAAGGGGAATTTATATTTACATGGATTGACCCTGAAACAGCTACTACATATAAAGAAAATTTATACCCTGGTGATGTAATTACAAATGAACGAGGTCATGCCCATCAGTTAAAGGCTATCACAGATAGTGAAATATTTGAAGTTTCTACAGAACATAAAGATAATGATAGTTTTAGAATATATAAAGATAGTTAGTTATATAAAATATAATGGATATTTTATATAGTATACAAACTAAAACCCCACATCTCCTAGTAGTAGGAGATATTATGTTAGACAAATACATATATTGCAAAGTAAATAAATACTCAAAAGAGACTGATATACCCATACTGGAAGTTAGTAATATTGAAAATAAGTTAGGTGGTGCTGCAAATGTATGTAATAATATAATTAATCTTGGTTTTTCCTGTTCTTTGATATCTATTATAGGTGACGATAACGAAGGAGATGAATTATTGCGTATTATAAATAAAACATCTATTAATAGTGTACTGAATAAAATTTCGGGAAGAATTACAACTACAAAAACTAGGCTATACAATCAAAATAGGCAAGTAGCGCGTTATGATACAGAAATTAAAGACGTTATTGACGATAACGTAGAAAATTCTATTTATACACATATTTGTGAAAATATTACTAACTATACTGGAATAATCATATCTGATTATGAAAAAGGTTGTTTAACAGATACTTTATATAAAAAAATAATAAAATTAGCTAACGATAATAACGTTAATGTATGTATTGATGCAAAAAACAATAATAATAACAAAATAAATAATTGCACATTATTCAAACCTAACCGACCTGAATTCGAAAAAATAACCAATTACAGCATAAACAATATTGATTGTATAATTTTTGAAGATAAAATAAAAAAATTAAGCAGAGAAATCAATTGTAAATATTTATTAGTAACAATTGATAAACTGGGATTTATATTGTATGATGTTTATAGTGATTTGTTTTATAAAATTCCAAGTTCAACGACCGATGAATCTCAATTGGTCGATACTTGTGGAGCTGGAGACACTATTATATCTATAATTACATTACTATTATTACTATTTAATGGAAACGATAAACATATATCTTACTATCTCACTTTTTTAGAAAAATGTGCCGATCGTATAATACACAAAAAGGGTACTTGTACAATTGAATTATTTGATATTGTAAATATTTCAAAAGATAATAATATTATCTTACATCAACATTATTTACCAATGATAAGTAACATAAACAAAATCATGAAAAAAACAATCTTATTTACAAATGGTTGTTTTGATATATTACATAGCGGTCATATAGATTTTTTAACTGAATGTAGAAAACGTTGTGATATATTTATTTTAGGTTTAAATACAGATGAATCAATAAAGAAAAACAAAGGTAATAATAGACCAATTATTGATCTAGAACATCGCATATATAACTTAAAAGCATTAAAATTAATTGATTTTATAATTACATTTGAAGAGAAAACACCAAATAATATAATACAGGACTTAAGACCTACAATATTAGCAAAGGGAGATAAGGATTATACCTTAAACGACATAGTTGGTAAAGAGTATGCAGAAAGAACCGAACTAATTTCTACAAAAGAATATTATGATACTACCAAAATTATAGACTTCATTTTAAATAATTATTCAAAATAATTCTTATAAACAACTACGTAAAAATAAAATATAAGCATAAGTAATATGAATGCTTATTTCCTAACACATCTAGGGTTAGGAGATATTTTTTATTGTATTGGTGCGGTTCGCTATCTTACACAATTCTATGAAAATGTTTATTACTTATGTAAGGATAAATATTGTCCTAATGTCAGGTTAATATTTGCAAACACACCAAATATAATATGTGTTCCTGTAAGAACTGATATACCAGAAAATGTTGCATGTTATGACATTTTGCATGATAAATATGAACATAACGATGTATTTATTTGTGGGTTTGCTCATAAAAATCATCACGCGTCTAAGATTACAAACCAAAAATTTCTCAAAAGCGAACTTATTGAAAATAAATATAATTTAGATTGTGATATGATAAATAATGAGGTATACAAGTTTATTATAGATTTTTACGCAGATGCACACTTAAATCTTAGCATTATGTTTGATTATTGGAAAATTGATTATTCCGAAAAATCTAAGGACTTGTATGATATGGTTAAAGAATATAGAATTATTTTTTTACAAACATGTTCTTCCAATATGAAACGTTTAAATATTAAAAAATTACTAGAAAAAAATCTACACGATACCAATACAATTATGATATCTAACGATGAGAATTTGTATGAAAATGAAGACCAAACTATAACCCATATAAAAAAGAAACATGAGATATGCAAGTCGTTTGTATGTAATAATTTTATCTATTACATTGACACACTCATGAATAGTAACGAAATTTATATTATTGATTCATGTTTTGTTGGACTCGTGCTGCCGTTATACAAACGAAACAAGTTAATTGCATCCCCTCTAAGAATTATTATACGCAGGGCAGCGGATACCATTGAATTATAAAATGATTATTTTCTTATTATAGTATTAGAACATGTGGTATAAGTATCTGAAACTTAAGTCAGGACCCATATTCCGGTTCACGAAAAACAAACCTACCAACAAGGTAATATTACTGGGGATTTCTTTCTTTGTATTTGCATTTATGTATTTAGTTTTTTGCCATGATGCGGAATTTGGCGGCATCAACTTGCTACAAGATCAGTTAAAAAAGGAACTGGTGACAAATTATGTAGAAAAGGTGAAAAAGCAGGAGATCTCTCAGTATGCGGAGAAGAAGATAGCCGCCAAAATAAAAGCGGGAGATGTGAACCCAGAAAAAGACAAGATGTTAAAACACGTGGTTGACCCAGAGGCAAAAAATGTAGACAAACAAGTCACCGAAAAAAAACTCTTCCAGAAGTTCTATGACAGATTTTATTTTTCGGTAATGACAGGAACCACCGTCGGGTACGGCGATATATACCCTGTATCAAACAAGGTGAAATTTTTTACTATGGTACAAGTAATGGCCACTATATACATTCTTGTTTCTTAAGTGTTTCATGCTAAATGCTATTCCTATTGACATTGTATTTCGCGATAGTTTTGAATAGTCTGATTAACGTCGGCGTTGGGGTCACGACTAATCAACTCTTCCAATATTCTAATAAGGTCAATGTTTTCCAACATCTCTTGTTCTGTTGGCGAAACTCCGTCATTTGCCCAATACACTGGTCCGCCTCCTGCAACACGAGGTACCGAATCTCTCACATTATCTGGGTGCCGGCGGCGACGATGCACCGGATGTCTTTGACCCCAAGGAGATACCATCACTATTAAGCTATTTTATTTGCATACAATTTTATATGCAGATAAAATCATTTTTTATATTTACGTGCTAGGTAAGCTAGCAAGGCATAACTTGATTTCACCAAGCGACGCCACGTTATACTTTACCACCAAAGGCAAATCGTTCTCCAAATAAAGTTCTATTTGAGAACATAGGTTGGTGCACTTGATAAAGTAGCCCAGATTTTTGAGGGAAAATTCGCCCTGAATGACCTTGCTTGAATCTTGCTTCAGCACGAAGCCCATGCCTCCGTCCGACTCGGCGCGAGTGATTTCTGCGGAGGCAAACTGCCCAGAACACTTGAAAATAAGCTCGTTTCCGACAGATTTGATTTCTAACTTATCTGAAATACATGACAAGTCGCGAATAATCTTCTGGAAATCGGAAGAAGGTAGATTGATGACGGAGGAGAACTTAACGTCAGGGTATTCAAGCTCTTCGGGCTCGGGTTCAATGAGGCGGAGCTTTTGAGTCTTGCATTGCTTAATCTCCCCGTTCTCAAACTTTAGGGCCAAATGAGAAACGACGCCATCATTATAGTCATTATTTTCAATATAAATGGTAAGTGTATCATCGTTATCAATGGAGTTAATCAACTTGAAGAGGTGGAACATGTTGACTCCGATAATAATGCGCTCCTTTTTGCATTCATAAAATTCAAAGTTCTCTGCAGCCAAGTATAAATGGGCTAAGATGGTGTGGGATTTGTCCATATTGATAATACGGATTCCGTCAGGTTGAAATGAAATATTTGTCTCCAGCAAGATATCCTTCAATGCCGTCATGAGCGTACGAAACGGAGATATCTGTACAGTTTTGATTGTAAGCACGTTGTTTTCGGTATTATTGGACAGAGAATCAGAATTTAACGCATAGTCCGCCATTATGGTATTTTTGACGCATAATCTTTAAATAGTTTCTTTTTTGTTAAACATAGTAAATAGTAATCTGGTAATTTAGTATGACACTTGTCACATTCATTATCCCCACTATCGGAAGAGACACCCTAAATCGTGCTTTGCAAAGCTTATATGCGCAAACCAACCCCGACTGGAAGGCGATTGTTATTTTTGATGGAATAGACCCCAATATTGTCGCCTCCGACGAACGGGTCACCATTACATCCTGCGAAAAAGCCGGCACATGCGAAGTGGTCAACGGATTGGAAAAGACCAACGGAGCAGGGCATGTTAGAAATTTTGGCATAAATATGTGCACAACCGAATGGGTTGCATTTCTTGACGATGATGATACCCTAGCTCACACTTATTTGGACACTCTGTGCAATGAAATGCATCTGTGTTATCATGTAGATGTAGTTATTTTCAGAATGTTGCATCCAGAGTACGGGGTATTGCCTAAAATATCCAGCACGCAATTTCAGAAATACGAGGTGGGAATTAGCTTTTCCCTAAAACGCCGTATATTTGAGGACGGGTTGCAGTTTATATCTTCCCATGATGAAGATTATTCCTTGTTATGTGACATAAGAGAGAAGGGATATAAGATAGCCATGTCGCCATACGTGAAATATTTTGTACACGATGTGAACCATACAGAACATTACCATGAACAGGGGCGACGTATGATAATAAATCGTTAGCCAAGTAAACGATATAAAAAGAATTTTGTACATTAGTCAATGGATTCTAAAACTAATTATGATGCCATTATAAATCATTTACTAGAAGTGTATAAGGGCGACGAGTATATGTTGCAGCGCGTAGATTTTCACATGAAGAATATGGAACCAATGCTTACAATGGATTATCAAAATCATACCAAGCGGATTATGCGAACCACAATACTTGAAAACGAGAAGGCAATGTTTGTAAACGTTTTTTTGAGTAAACACCGGTTTTATTACCTACAAGATAGTCAAGTTGGGTGCTTTTATGAGTATGATGGTGTACATTATCGGGTAATCAAGGAAGACGACATACAGCATAAAATATTAACCAATATTCCACAAGATAACACGCTGCAAGATTGGAAATACAAAACGAAAAACACCATTATTAAACAGATCAAGACACAGAGCTTGTTCGCAAATACACCCGAGTCGTCCACAATACAGAGCGTGCTTAAGCGTCTTACTCCTGCAGTTTTTCCAAAGAGAGACGCCGCAAAATACTTCCTAACGTTGATAGGCGATAATATAATGAAAAAAAACAAGGACCTTATCTACCTTGTGCATGGAAAGGCGAAGCATTTTTTCACCCAACTGGACCATTTAGCGTATATCACCATTGGGCAGTCAAACATTATGCGCAACCTTATCAAATACCACGAAAGTCACGTCTATTCTAAATGTCGGCTATTGAACATTGTAGACGATGTAGAGGATGTGTTCAGCGTCGACCAGTCACTTGATTTATTTTGTGTTGCATGCCATTATTCCAACCGATTTGGGGGTGCAGACGAGTATCTTATCAAGAAGGCAAGCGACGAATTTAAGCATTACGCGTTCTATTTAAAGGACGCCACAAAGGAGGGGATAGTAAATAAATTTTGCGAAAACATGATTATAAATGTAGATGAGCAAAGTACGGGGCATTCTAACGGAGCCATGATATCATGGAAAGATATACATTATTTGTGGAAGACCTATATTTCAAACACACATTTGCCCAATATGTTGTATTCCACCACCTTAAAACAGATACTAATTCAAAAATATAATTATAGTGGGTTACATGATGCATTTATAAACATCACCAGTAAGCATCTGCCTAGAAGCCGCAGCTTCATTGATTTTTGGGAAAAACACGTACACGTTGCTGAAAACGACGAACTAGAAATTGACGAATTGTGTCATTTGCTAAAGACAAAAGGCATCGTATTGGATGAAAAGGAGATTGTCAATCTTATATGCCATTTCTTTCCGAACGTAGAACTACTGAATGAAAAATATATACCCAACATACGATGTGATTTGTGGGACAAACCATCAGACATTGATGTGTCGTTAGACCAACTAAAACATGCCTACAAGGCTAGAGAGGACACTCCGTTTATTTCATTTGAAGATGCATATGCGCACTATTGTTCCACGTTTTCCTCCAAAATGATAGTGAGTAAAGCATACTTTGAGAAATATGTAATAACAACATTAAAGGACTACATAGAATACGACAAGTTTATTGCACATGACTGGTGCAGCACATAGCGAGTAATGATTATTGCGAAATAATCATTATTTAGTTTTTATGTTAGTAAAAATATTAAGTTCTCTCGGACATACCTCATCGCTTCTTTGTTGAGCGACGACGACGACGACGGCCTCCGATGAGGCCCTTGACAACGGGGTTATTGTCGTACATAGAAGACTGAAGGTTCTTCATCATATTGGCAAGATTACTTCCGCCGGCTTGTCCCGCGACCTCTTGGATGGCTACTCCGCTGGTTCCAACGCCTTCTCCGTCATAGTTGGAGGGGGAGAGAGGAAGGTGTCCTGCGAATCCTCCGCGTCTCTTCATGGTGCGGCGACGACGTCCACCGGCTTGTCCCGCGACTTCTTGGATGGCTACTCCGCTGGTTCCAACGCCTTCTCCGTCATAGTTGGAGGGGGAGAGAGGAAGGTGTCCTGCGAATCCTCCGCGCTTCTTCATGCTCTTATTTCCCTTACGTCCGTTCAATAGAACATACCCAAACTTTCCCTTCTTGGCGCCATATCCATACTTACGAAGACGTTGCTCCTTCTTTGCGGTCTTGTGCTTATTCAAGCTGACAATGCGTCCAGTCTTATTGTTGAAAAAAAGGTCTTTCTTGGTAAGTCCGCCGCTAGTGTGATGTGCGCTTCCGTGTTGAACTTCGCGTCTGGAACCCACGACATGGTTGTAGTTTGCTCTTTGTGCCTTAGACAGCCTAGTCATTATAAACTAACACGAGAAAATATATTTTTTTTTGCTAAAACTGGTTTCTTATGGGAGGCACGACGCCTCCTGGAAGACCCTGTTCGAATCTGTCCTGTTGGGTGTTTAATACAAATTGTGTCCGCCCTTTTCTCACACCATTGGAACGCAATAACGCCGACCGCTGCATATTTCTAGATGTTGTGCCTGGCGTCAATGTGCCAGGCAATTTTTTACTTATATTGCAATTGACCCCCACTAGCTGTTTGTAAATTTGCTCTTGCGTGGGCGTGTACAATCCCTTAACCTTTGGAACTGGACAGAATCGCGGGATACTTCCACCTCGTCCATTTTGTATTTCGTTATCTATATATTCACAAAAACTAACTTGCACAAATTCATTATCGCCCATGTAAATATACGATAAAGTGACAAAATAAAAAAAAAGTGAATCCATATAAACAGAGTATTTCATTGTATCATACACACATGTCCGCAAATACGAACACGGAGCTCGCCGAAAAGTATCAGCAAAAAACTGATAAAGAACATATATTGGCCAACCCCGACACCTACATCGGGTCGGTTGAAAATGTAGACTCCGAGTTGTGGCTCTACGACCCAACCGCCAATAGAATTGTGCAACGCTCCATCACGTACATCCCCGGACTCTACAAATTATTTGACGAGGGTATCGTCAATTGTCGCGACCATGTAGTTAGGATGAAACAGGCTGTCGCAAACAATCAATCAGAAGCATTGCCTGTTACCTATATTGATATTAGTATTCAAGACGATGGCACCATTAGCATGACCAATGATGGCAACGGCATTGACGTCGCAATGCATCCGGAATACAACATCTGGATTCCCGAGCTCATATTTGGACATCTTCGCACCAGCACAAATTACAACAAGGACGAGAAAAAAATTGTAGGAGGGAAGAACGGATTCGGGTTCAAGCTGGTTCTTATATGGTCCACGGAAGGTTCTATTGAGACCATTGACCACGTTCGCGGGCTTAAATATGTACAATCATTCACATCTAACTTGGATGTGATTGGTGTGCCCAAAGTGACAAAGTGCAAAACCAAACCATATACAAAAATCACGTTCAAGCCTGACTTTGCGCGATTCGGCATTACAAACTTGACACCAGACATGAAGAACCTTCTCGTCAAGCGCATATACGATGTTGCGGCGGTCACCGATAAAAATATCAAGGTCAAGTATAATTCACAGCAGGTGGCCATCAAGACATTTCAGCAGTATATTGACATGTATATTGGAGACAAGACAGAATCACAGCGCGTGAGCGAAGACCACGAGAATGGTCGATGGGAGTACGTGGTTGCACTGAGCCCCACGCATGAATTCCAGCAGATTTCCTATGTAAACGGCATCCACACGTCAAAAGGTGGGAAGCACGTTGATTACATTCTCCAGCAGATTATACGTAAATTGTCGGCATACATTGAAAAGAAAAAGAAGGTCGTTGTGAACGCCAACTCTATCAAAGAACAGCTCATATTGTTCTTGCGGTGCGACATTGAGAACCCTGCATTTGATAGTCAAACCAAGGATTATATGAACACGCCCAGTTCCAAATTCGGGTCGTCGTGCGTTGTCAGCGACAAGTTCATTGAAAAGATTGCAAAGATGGGGGTCATGGACGCGGCATGCGCGCTGACGGAGGTGAAGGAGAACAAGGCAGCGAAGAAAACGGACGGCACTAAGACAAAAAACGTGCGAGGCATACCCAAGCTGATTGATGCAAACTGGGCAGGCACGGACAAGTCAAGTCAGTGCACCATCATCTTCTGCGAGGGAGATTCGGCCAAGGCAGGGATTGTCTCTGGGCTATCTTCGTCAGACCGCAATATATTTGGCGTCTACCCCATGAAGGGCAAAATCATGAATGTGCGTGGCGAGACCACCAAGAAGATATCCGATAACAAGGAAATTACAGAAATAAAGAAGATTCTGGGTTTAGAGACCGGAAAGGAATATAAGAACATTGAACATGTGCATAGCTCACTTCGGTATGGTCGTGTATTGTTTATGACCGACCAAGACTTGGACGGCAGTCATATCAAGGGACTGGGGGTGAATTTGTTTGAAACCATCTGGCCAAGTCTTACCTTAATTCCTGGATTTATTGGGTTCATGAATACACCCATCTTGAAAGCGCGGAAAGGAAATCAAGAGATGGTCTTCTATAACAATGGGGAATATGAAGCATGGGCGGAGGCACAAGACGCCAACCTCAAGGGATGGAACATCAAATACTACAAGGGACTGGGTACAAGCACCGGAAAAGAGTTTCGCGAGTACTTTGAAAAGAAGAAGATAGTCGGATTTGAATATAACTTGGAGACCACCAAGGATGCGATTGACATGATATTCAACAAAAAGCGCGCAGATGATAGAAAAGATTGGTTGTCTGCATATGACAGAAATAGTTACTTGGACACGTCCAAAGAAAATGTTACCTATGACGAGTTCATTCACAAGGAGCTCATCCACTTCTCCAAATATGATTGCGATAGAAGTATTCCTAATCTTATGGATGGATTAAAGATCAGTCTTAGGAAGATCTTGTATGCATCATTCAAAAAGAATCTTACCAGCGAAATCAAGGTTGCGCAGTTTTCGGGATACGTGTCCGAGCAATCGGGATATCATCACGGCGAGGCATCACTGAATGCCGCTATTGTTGGAATGGCGCAGACATTTGTGGGGTCAAACAACATCAACTTGTTGGTGCCAAGCGGTCAATTTGGAACAAGGATGCAGGGTGGAAAGGATAGTGCCTCGGAAAGATACATCTTTACTTATTTGACAGACATCACTCGTAAGCTGTTTCCGGTGCTAGATGACCCGATTTTAAAGTATCTAAATGATGATGGTCAAATGGTGGAGCCTATTTACTATGCACCAATTATTCCCATGATACTTGTTAATGGAGCCAGAGGAATTGGTACTGGGTTTAGTACGGATATATTGTCGTACAACCCACTTGACATTATTGGCATACTTGAAAAGCTCTTGAAAAACGAACAACTAACTGACGTGATGGAAGCCTCGCTTATGCCTTACTATGAAGGATTTACGGGTATTGTGAAGAATATCTCCCCCAATAGATATCTTGTTACAGGCAAGTATGCAATTATTGGCACAGACAAAATATGTGTGACGGAGCTTCCTGTGGGATACTGGACAGACGATTTCAAAGCACATCTTGAGCATTTGCTAGATACAACAGATTCGTCTGGCAAGAAGATTGTGCATGCTATCAAGGATTATGATGATATGAGCAAGGACACGAACGTAGAGTTCATTATTCAATTCCAGAAAGGAAAACTAGACCAACTAGAGAAATCAGAAGGTGACTATGGATGCAACGGACTAGAGAAATTACTAAAACTATATACGACCTATACGACCAACAACATGCATCTCTTTGATCACGAGGACAAACTCAAGAAGTACGACAATGTCGTGGATATTATTCGCGATTATTACACAAAGCGTCTAGAGATGTACGATACACGCAAAATGCACATGATAACGGAATTAGAAAAAGTCAAGAAGGTCTTATCGAACAGAGCACGTTATGTAAAAGATCTGTTGTCGGATGTCATCGACTTACGACATAAGTCGCGTGACCAAATTAATGTCATGTTAACGGAACACAAGTATGATGTGTCTGAGACAGATAATGACTACAAATATCTCACCAAAATGCCAATGGACAGCGTCTCCAACGAGAATGCTGAGAAACTGCTCAAGGAGATTGAAGAGAAGAAGAATGAACTGGAAAGCGTTCAGTCAACCACAATACAAACAATGTGGCTCAATGAACTGGGTGAGTTGCGTACATCATACAATACATACAAAGATTATAGAACACGAATTATGATGCCAGACGACCAAGATAAACAGAAAAAGAAGCCAGTGAAGAAGAACATTGTTGTAAAGCATAAGTAAGTAAGCAATCAAGCAAGCAAGCAAGCTCATTGCTCATTGCTCATTAACTACCAACCTAACCTACCTAAAAAAAGTGTTTCAAGAACAATTGTTTATCATTTTCTTTTGACAGAATTGGATGAGCCATGGGCACGTACATAGAACTGGCATCGCTGAGATATTTAATATACGCCTTGGCTTCACTAAATACTTGAGGTATGCAGTAATTTAATACCATTGTATTGAGAGAATGAATCTGATCTTGGATTTGCGTTGTCATATTCGCGGAGTATTGAAGATAAATCGATCGCATGATCACTTTTAATGTGTCGCAGTCTTGTTCACCGATGACATATTGATGGTTGGATTGGTCATATACGCCTTTTCGTATCTCATTTTGTATACGCTGAATATTCTCTTTAGAAAAATATAAATCAGATAGTTTAGAATTATCCCACTGCCCCTCAAGAGCATCTCTATAAGTTGTACATTGGTGTGCAGGTATTTTATCGTACAATTCAAACAGGTTACACGTATCTGGTGTTTTGATATCTATTCGTCCATTGGTAGTATGATTCATATATAGAGCTAACAAAAAATTATCTTCTATAAATACATTATATGCCGACATTCCAAGACTCCGTCATTTATACATCAGTAACTTTATTGATTATTATACTCGTTATTGTTGCTATCAGTATACATATGTCCAAAAAGGATGCTAAATGGCCACCCGTTGTATCGGATTGTCCTGATTACTGGTACGATAATGGAACAGGTGGGTCAATGTGCACCATAAACGATAATAATGTAAATCTAGGAAATGCGACGTCGCCTATGGATTTTTCAACGTCTACATATACTGGGCCAAATCAAAATTGCAATCGGTATAAATGGGCGTTAAGTAATGGGGTAAGCTGGGATGGAATTACGTATGGTGTTCAAAACCCGTGCACAAGAACTAAACTATAGGCGTGTAACAGCAATAGTAATTATTATTATTATTATTATTATTATTATTATTATTATATGGATGATTGTATAATGATAGACATGCGTGCTTTAAATAAGACAATCACATGTGTCCATGTAAAATGGATTATTTACTCGTTTATTCCCAGACAACAATTATTGTGGACGACGAAAAAGGATTATACTCAACAGCACGAATGCATTGAAAAAATAATGAGAGATAAATCAATATATGATACCTATATGCGGATGATAATAAGAAATGACATGCACTTTGTGTGTGAGATTATACTTCGGTCAAAGTCTTGCAAACGAGGCTGGGAGAATAAATATAAATATGGTAATACAACGTTCACAGACTATTACCATTTTATAGATGGTTATGCGTTTGACAACAATGCCACAAAAGTCCGAGATATTTTATTTACTAATGTGTATAGAAAGAAGTATAAAAAAATCCGCAGAGATATAGAATGGAACACCTAGACATTATTACTATATTAGAGAGACACCGACATGTTGATGAAATAACATCTATTCTCAAAACGTTTGAAGAAAATAAACACATGACAAATATCAAACGCGGTCTTTATGTGTACGGGCATCCCGGTAGTGGAAAGTCGCACTTTGTGAAAGAGGTGCTTACAAAACTTGACTATGACATTATTAACTATGATGCAGGTGATATACGGAACAAAAGTATTATGGAAACCATCACTCGGCATAATATGGCCGATAGAAATATCATGTGTATGTTCCAAAGGAAGGTCAAGAAAATTGCGATAGTCATGGACGAAATAGATGGTATGAATCAAGGGGACAAAGGAGGCATCAATACATTAATCAAATTGATACGCGAGAAAAAGACAAAAAAACAGAAACAAGAAGAGATTACGTATATTCCAATTATATGCATAGGCAATTACCACATAGACAAAAAAATAAAGGAGCTGATGAAAGTATGCAATACTATAGAAATTGCCAAGCCAACAGACACCCAGATAATGACAATTATCGGTAATATTATTCCCGATATATCAACGGAGCATACGAAAATGGCAACGGCCTTTATACAAGGAGATTTACGGCGTGTTTCTCATATTTACACCATGTACAAAAATAATAATAACACCTTAACAAACAATCTGGTAAACGCAATATGTCAGTTAAAATCATACAACGAAGACACCAAAAATATTACAAAAAATCTTATTAACCACAAATATACTATTCAGCAGCATAACAAGATAATGAACGAAACCGACCGAACCATTGTGGGGCTCTTATGGCACGAAAATATAATAGATGTATTATCCAAGCTAGATATCAATCATTCCATCCCTCTATATTTGGATCTTCTAGAGAACATATGTTTTGCCGATTATATAGATCGCATCACGTTTCAAAAGCAGATATGGCAATTCAACGAAATGAGCTCTATCATAAAAACATTTTTAAACAACAAGATTTACCACGAGTACTTTGAAAAGTATAATATCAAGAAGAAGCCCACATACAACCCCACAGAGGTGCGGTTCACAAAGGTACTGACAAAATATTCCACTGAATACAATAACACCACGTTCATCCAACTGCTGTGTCATCAGTTGGGCATGGATAAAAATGACCTATATGCCTTTTTCTATACATTAAAAAATTCGCCAGACAATCATCCATTAACCAACGAGATTATGTTGGAATTATTTAACAACTGCAACATCAACACGTTGGATGTCAAACGAATTTTTCGATATTTAGATAGGTCTATTAAGTGTGTGGAATCTGAAAGCGCACTAGACGAAGAATAATTTTATCTTTTACTTGTATTCATAAAATTATTATTGTTCCTTCAGAACGCGTATCTCCTTTTTGCATTCCACCAAATCTTTTATGAACTTGGATATCTTTGTTTCCAAATATTGATTACTCTCTTTTAATTTTTTATTTGTATCAACTAGTTCCTTTGTATTTTTTTCATGCAATTGTTTCAGACTTTCAAATTGCACATTTGCTTGTCGCTGAAAATCCTCGTGATGTTTCTTTAGTCGCATTGTAGACTCTTCTCTTGCATTTTTAACTATGTTCATGTACATTTCCACGTCCTTCTTGTTGCTGGGGTCCCCTGGCTTATATGCCTCGAGTATTTTATCAATATCATGCAATATGAAGTTGCGTATCTCATTGTCCTTGACAATGTCTTCTACCTTATCACTACTTTTTACAATGTACTTACTCGTCTCCTTCAACAACTCCTTTTTGTCAAAAGAGTTGTGAATGTGAGAAAACACAAGGATCGTCTTCGCAGGGTCTAGCTGCGCAAGTGGAATGGAATAATTTTTCAGAAATAACTTTTCCTCGCCTAGACAAGAACTTACATCGTATGTCGTATTATTCAACAATTCTCGTTTAAACGCAAAGGTTGCCGCGGTTGCGTGATTCTCTCCGTAAGGTCCGCATGTATACATTTGTTGAATATGCTTGAAGTACACATGCATCTTACTTGACCCGCAAATAAGGACATTGCGGTTATTTGTCAGTGTTTCTACCGCGTGACTAACGCGTTCTGGGGGGTAGTAGTCATCATCGTCAATATACACTAGAATGTCACCAGTCGCCTTTGTGTGCATAAGGTTTCGCTTCTCTCCTAAGGTCATTTTGGTATCATACTTGTAGTATTTAACAAATGGGATATGAGATACCAAATCTTCAATTTTATCCGTACCATCGTCCACAATAATCCATTCCATATTTTCGGCGGAATATGTTTGTTGCTGAATGCATTTAATCAAATAAGGGATAAACGGACGTCGGTTGAATGTAGGTGTGCATAAACTCACAAATGGAAGTTTAATGGTGTTTTTCGCCATATCTATATTTCCGCCAACTATTTATATTCTTTACTTGTGATTATCATGTTGTTATTGTGTCTCGTAAATGTCGAAGTCTTCTCTCCAGCTCTCCGCCACCTTTTTGAGTAGCATTAGCATTAGCATTAGCATTAGCATTAGCATTAGCATTAGCATTAGCATTAGCATTAGCATTAGCATTAGCATTAGCATTAGCATTAGCATTAGCATTATCTGTTGGCGTGTTGCTATTTGTTGCGGAGCTCTCCATGTTTTCGGGAACCGCCGGAATCTTGTTTGGGTTCGGGATGGGCGCGGGCGATGTTACTGGCGTGGACATAGGGTTCCATTCACTCATACTTTGCAGTTTGTCCATCGGGAGGTCAGCCTTGATAGAATCTGCTGTGGAGTTTATTCTATTTACAAAGGCACCATAATTTGCTTCGGCATTGCTGTCTTTTGCAGATTTGGTCGTTTTTGGACAATATTTCAGATTTTTATTGTAACTGACAATTTCGGATGTTGCTGCAGGAGGTACAGCAGAACCCATGTAGTAGATAACGCCAATAAATACAAGTGATGCCACGCTCGTGCTAATGGCGACTGGTAAAGCTACATACTTTTCCTTGTAACCATCAATAAGTGCCGTTGATAACCGAAATGCAATCAATATAACGATCCAGAACATCTTTGATTCAAGCATTCCCTTCAACGATGAAAAAAAGTTGTACGCCTTCTCTGCCTTGGGTCCGGTTACATAAGTAGCGCTCATGAAAAATGGCGTAAGGAAACAAATTAGACCAATTATATACGGGATGGGCGTGAAAATAATGACAGTTGACGTAATCCACCCAAACCACAAAAATAAGAGCGATTCTAGGAAATTGGGCATACTACTAAATAAAGAGACATCTCGCCAAACAGGCTTGGTGCTATCCTTGAATTCGTAGTCGGGGTCATTGTTCATATTACGACGCAAAAGTAGGTGATAATTTGTGAGAAATACAATGAGAGAACCAATGAATCCAACGGGAATAATCAGTATCAACATCACCTGAACAATGATTGTTCCCGTCAAAAATAGGAACCATTCGGGCATCCACTTGTTGAGCTTTTCAAACATCCAATTAAATATTCCGTAAAAAAGCACATATATTTTAGTAAAGGACGACATGGTATACTTTGCATACGACCCGACATTGGGGTCATACTCAATGTTTCTAATATAATCAAGAATCCCAAAATGCATGGTCTCTTTAGTGATGGCATACTTTATCTTTGTGGAGTATGGTATGCTGCTTCCACCAGAATCAATCCGAATTTCATCAATATTGGCAACGGGCGAATACGATTGAAAATCTGGCGATTTTAATTCGCTTTTTCCGTATGTAGGTTTATATGGCATACAATCAATATTGGTAGGCATAACATTGAATTGTGCTACTTTGCTCGCAAAAATAACACGGGCTCCAATGACAATAGATATGAGAACAATGACAATAGTTTTTAAAAAGTCAGATGCGATACGCCCCCAATCTGTCTGTATTTCCTCTGGCTGGTCAGGGGTCTCGTCGGTCTGCTCAGGTTTCTCGTCAGGTGTCTGGTTAAAGACATTCCTCAGTTTTTGCATGACACTAGGGTTCTCGTCAGGTTTTGCGTCGGTCTGCTCAGGTTTCTTGGCAGAGTTCTCGTCAGGTGTCTGGTTAAAGACATTCCCCAGTTTTTGCATGACACTAGGGTTCTCATTTGGTGTTACCGAGTCTTTTAATTTGTTAGTTTCATGTTGTTTGCTAGAATTTTTCAAGCCGACACTTTCTGGTACACTTGATATTTTGGTAGACATGTGTTCTGTTATATTTAATTGATATAAAAATACCTACCAACAATAGCAAAATATTATGTCTACATAATATATGGCAAAACCAAGATCATATATTTACCTCGTACTCACAATCTGCTTATTTGCGCTTCTTATGAGGGCAACCACTTACATGTTTCGCAATCATTATATAAGCGAGGCTTTTACAAGCGAAACTACCCATGATGTAGACCTTCCGCTGACCACAACAACTAGCTGCCAAAATATGTGCGGACCGCCTGGCAGATGTTCCATAACCGGCACACAATGCCTATCCGACATTGATTGTTATGGATGTCAGCCAAATACGTCTCCAGATTTATCCAACACGTTTCTTCGCGAAAATAAATTCATTATCGGCGATGACGCTGGTGGCAAGAAATCATATTTAGCACCTAGGTATAGTCCGCTAACACATGATTCTGTCTACAATGCAAAGCCTATGATCAGTGATCCTTATGCGGCTCCCCCCAATGCATACATGGGATTTGATGTATGGACGTCTAAAGCCGCAGATATGCGTGAAATATACGATTTCACCTATTTACCATCAGAGGACACGCCTTATATTTCTACCTATCCGATGAGATATTCTGCTACAGGCCAGTTTCGCAACACCGGTCCGTATGCATCCAATGCATCGTTGAAGCCGTATTACGATTCTCTCCGTACAGATATTCCCAAAAAAATGTAGGTCTGATGTTATATGTACATGTATATCTCTATCTCTCTACATGTAACTTAAAAATAAAAATGAATATATAGAATACTTTATACACCATAATCAAGATGAAAATTATATTGCACAACCTATATGATGTTCAGCCAGCAACTACCCGACCACATGTGAGATGTTCTTAGATATTACGCTCGTAAGAACAATGCCTTTGCAGAAGCGGAGATTTGATTTTTGAAATTACTTCGCCCTATTATATATATTGAGTAGTACAAAAGAATGAAGATATTTACATAGACAGACGCATTATATGCATATTGTTTGAGAACGCGATGTTCGCGCATCTCGTCAATACGATTATAGTTTGTCTTTTTGTACAAAGAAATTAATAATAATGACAACCCCACCATAAATAATATCGCTGCTTCATAGTACGAGCGTCTGGATGTTTTACTTTCACGTATGGATTGTATAATAAACACATTTACTGCAGCTAAGAATGAAATGCTAAGGATACCATCGTTAATTTCTTTTATACGAAGATTTTCACCCTCTAGATTTGTCATGCCTTCAGTAGTGTTCATGAAATCTAATGTATAATAAACACTAGTCACCAAAAAAGCGTATGGCAACCAGATGGAGTCTTCGGTTTCTACAATAGACCGCAATATTAATGAAATCACCAATATACTAGCACATATAGTTATAATAAAATCGCGGGGCATAAAATCAAAATACTTGTTAGCATAATGCTCCTCTACATCAAGTAGACTATACGCAATATACATCACCCCTGAAAAGATATTGTCGTCTTGGACCTTTGTAAATTTTCCACCAATTACGTTGCTTTTTACGGGACGATTCACATTATTATCTACAGTATAATATGCGTATACATTGACACCACTCGCGTAATGTTCGCTCAGATATATGTTATTTAAAAAGTCTGGATTTGGGCTAAATATGGTAAATAAAAATGTGTAATTGGCCTGTTTTAACAATTCAGTATACGGGAGACCAAGCAACTCATGAACCTTGTTAGCTCTCAATAAATACTGATTTTTTACCCCATAATTGGCATGGTCATTTTTAACTCTTTCAAATATAAAAAAATCGTATACATACTTCCCGACGACTATTGTCGCGTGCTTATTATTGTAATCTATCCAGTCGCTGTACGTCATATTCTCAAGCATGGTCAGCCTTTTTTCTATCTCTTTTGAAAACGCCTTATTAAGCTTGTTTTTGTTTTCAATATTCCATTGCATATGTTCCGTTTTAGTTCCCACAACACGTGACCTCCAATTTTCTATATATATTTTGATAACATACATCTGCAGTATCATCAAACACGTCCACACAAGTACAATAATATACGTATGTGTCGTAAATGCAGAATATATGTTGGGATTCATAATTATATTATATATAGAAAAAAATAATAACTGGCGCCATTATGTTGCATACATAAGCCCACAATTACCACCAACAAAGGTGATAACGTTGATTCGTTCCTCAAAGAAGTGAAGGTCAAATGTGTAATCGTATATTCGCCATGTTGGTTTATTGATACCAATGATTTCGCCGCTATCTGGGTCGCATATGGTGAGTACTTGCGCAAGTGGGTCCAGTGCCGGCGTTATTGTTGTAAATTCCAATTCTATTTTATTAAACCTATTCATGTTTGTTGCCCCTGCCGGCTGATTGTCTCCTATGAGTGCTGCGGAATTCATACTATAATTGTAGCAGTATAATCCATCAGGCGCCGCCCCAGGGGTGCGAGTATATTTTTCAATATAATTATATATGCCCGCAGGCTGTATGTTTTCGCGGTAATCTCCGTCAAAGATAATTCCCATGCTCTCTAAAATACTAGCTCTATTTTGAGGCTCATATGCCCCCGTAATCATAATTCCAGTTAAGAGTCCGCCTGGGTTCACGCCTGGCCCGATTCCAACATTGACTATATTGCCAGATGCATCCACTTCTTGGATGTTGTAGCTACCATCTGTCGCGGCCGGCGTAATATCCACCGGCAAGTATTTATAAGGCCAGTTTGTATAATTGCTCCACTGATTTCGCAGGTTGGCGTCGCTGCGCTGGAGGTAAAACAAGTAATCAGACACGAGACCCAGCGAGTTTATTTCCACCTTGGACGACCCGACTACATTGTAAAACAATTGTTCGTGTATTTGTTTGAAAATATACTTCTGTTCATTCTTGGCAAATAGCCGAGACTCGTCGTTGGAAAGAAAGCAATATGTAGAGGTGAGGTGTATATCAGCATTCCAGACAGCGCGCGTGTCTACATAGGTTTCTTCGGCTAAACTAACACTAGGCGGCTGCTGGACAAATCTATACATTTGCATATGAGACAAATTAAAATTGGGCGCAACGTAAGGAAAATCGTATTCTGGGTCAAAAACGTCGCGAATAGTAAACATCTGATTTATGGGTCTAAACGTAACCCTTACCATAAGTTCATTGTATTGGAGCGAAATAAGCGGGAAGGCGCGTTGTGATTTATTGCAGAACCACGCACTCACGGGTATGTATAGGGTACGTCCCCGTATGGAAGGTTCAATGCCGGTGTTTGACGGGTTGTAAAACGCATTGGGATAGGTATTTACCCTCGCACCGCTATTTCCAGGGTCGGTTATCTCGGCATTATTACCAATCATATTTTCAAAGAGAATCCGCTTGGTACCCGTTCCATCGCGCTGGATTTGTCCTAACAAGTAGTCTCCGGAAAATTCTTGCAACTTCTGGTTGCCGCATGTAATAGTAATCTTGGATATCATTTTTGCCCCAATATGGTCAATCCATTTAAACTCGTATGGCACCCATTGGTTATCCGTCTCCTCTGTGGGTGGCCATATAGGGGACCAAATATTGGGCAAATTCAGCGTAATATACGTGTCCATCAATAAATCAGCATACCTGGGTATTTTAAAATCAAATGTGGACTCCTCTGTCAAGCTGAGCATTCTTGACCCTTCATAGTCTACGCGAAACTTTTGAAGGCCGAAATTTGTCGTTTTAGCATAGGTGGTTTTAAAAAAAGTTTTCGACGGATTGCCATATAATATTATAGATTGATTACCTTGACTTACAAGTGATAATAAACCTCCAGCCATACTATTAGTATATAAAAAGATTATTTAACCTTTTTCTATATATAATAATATCTAATTATATTAGTAATATGAATAATAACGCCCCAAGCTCTCAAGCTGGTTCAAAAGTGAAGAATTTTTTTAACAAGGTACGACATGTAAATGTGCAGAGCGTTATGCAGCGAATGAGAGAAAACTCGTTTATTACCATCATGTACGTATTTATTATTGTGATATTAGTGTCCATGTTTTTCACGTATAGATGGAATCAAAATTTGGAGAGTAAAGAGTGCAAAAAATTGGATGGCATATATTCCGAAATAGATGGTTCTCTCTCGTCTATTGTCTATAAAAAAGTTTCAAAAAATGCGACTAACAACTTTGCATACAAATTGAATGAGTACTATATTAAAACGGCCTACAATGCGTGCAGTGTAGGCAACTACAAAAACAGCGCAGTCTCTCTTTGTATATTGAAAGACATCTTGAAACAGGGTGTTCGCGGTCTGGACTTTGAAGTATATTCCATCAATGACAAACCAGTTGTCGCAACATCCATGGAGGACAACTTTTACGTCAAAGAAACCTTTAATTATGTCCCATTCTCAGACGTGCTTCAGACCCTACGAGACTTTGGGTTTTCATCCACAGGCTCGCCTAACCCCGACGACCCCATTATCATCCACTTGCGATTCAAAAGTACAAACAATAAAATGTTTGCTTACATCGCGTCTCTGTTTGAAAGTATGGGAGAGTATATGCTGGGCAAAGAATATAGCTTTGAGAATGACGGAAAAAATTTAGGGGACATGCAGTTACTAAACTTCAAAAAGAAACTCCTCATTATTGCAGACAAATCCAATTCGGCGTTCATGAGCAGCGAAAAATTAAAAGAGTACGTCAATCTCACAAGCAATTCCGTTTTTATGAGAGCACTGCGATATACCTCAGATGTTAAATATACCCCTGATATGGACGACATGAAGTCGTACAATAAACGTAACCTTACCATTGTTATGCCCGACAATACACCTAATCCAGATAATCCAAGCGGTCTACTTGCTAGGTCATTAGGGTGTCAAATGGTGGCCATGAGGTATCAGCTCCCAGACTCGTTATTGAAAGAAGATACCAACTTTTTTGACCAGCATGGCCATGCGTTCGTATTAAAACCAGAGGAGTTGCGTTATGTGCCAGTATTTATTGAGGAGCCAAAAAAACCATCCAAAAACCTGTCTTATGCCCCCCGCGACCTGTCCGCTTCGGACGGATTGTACAACTTCAACGTTTAAATTTTTTCTGCATATAATTTAATGACAACTACTACATGTAGCAAGGGTCTAACATTTGCAGAATGCGAACTGGCTATTCTGCGTTCTTCTGTAGATAAGGCACAGGAAAAAATTGCAAGACGCGTGGTTGCATCGCCAGCCATCAAAGAAATGACAAAAATCGTAGAGGAATTCATTAAAAAGAGGGGACTCGTTCCATACGGAGGCATCGCCATCAACAACATACTGCCCAAGGACGACCAATTCTACAACGAAGAAACCGATATTCCCGATTACGACTTCTTTTCACCCGATGCCATGGACGACGCGATTCGGCTGGCGGACATTTATCACAAAAAGGGATATAGCAATGTAGAGGCCAAGGCCGGACAACATTTTGGAACATATAAAGTATTTGTGCAGTTCATTCCCGTTGCGGATATTACTTATATCCCGCGGCAACTTTTTAACACCATTAAAAAACACGCCATCATAGTGGACGGCATACATTACACACCGCCCAACTATCTACGAATGTCCATGTTTTTGGAGCTAAGCAGGCCTGCGGGAGACACCAGTCGGTGGGAAAAGGTATACAAACGTCTTCGCCTTTTAAATAAACACTATCCGCTTAAGGGTACTGGGTGTGGCGATGTGTCATTTCAGCGTCAAATGGAATGCAAAAAGGAGCAAATAGAGAAAATTTTTGCTACCACAAAGGAGACTCTGATTAACCAAGGGGTTGTATTTTTTGGTGGATACGCATTGTCCCAATACTCCAGTTATATGCCCAAGAAACTACGAAAGAAGATAAAACCCATTCCAGATTTTGACGTTCTTTCCAATGAACCACAACGAACCGCCGAAATTCTAAAGGAGAGACTGCACGACGCAGGTATCACGAATGTAGACATAGTGGCACACAAAGCTATTGGCGAGGTCATCCCTGAAAACTACGAGGTTAAAGTAGGCAAGGACACTATTTGTTATATTTACAAACCAGTGGGGTGTCACAGCTACAACGTTATCCATATGGGGGCTCGCGAAGTCAAGATTGCCACCATAGACACGATGTTGAGCTTCTATTTAGCCTTTTTATATGGTTATGGAAACTTTGGAAAAGAGTATGCCGAGAGAATATCATGCATGTCGCAGTTCTTGTTTGATGTTCAGCAAAAAAACAGACTTTCTCAGAAGGGACTCTTGCGCAGATTTAGCATTACCTGTTATGGTCACCAAGAATCCATTGAAGAAATGCGCGCAGAGAAAACGGAAATTCTTGAAAAATTAAAAAGTCAACGAGGCACGCGCAAATACAATGAACATTTCTTGTCGTACAAACCAGGGGCATCCACCACTTCAAGCTCAAAGAAGGCGGTAGCTGTATTTAATACGCGCAAAAAGCGCCCATCCTCCTCCCGCAGCACCAAAACTAAAAAATATCGCACAAAACACCCAAAAAAGAGAAAAACCTTACGAAAACGTTAAATCAATATACTATTGAGTCAAAATAAAACCTCTGTGTATACTAGCACCATGCCGAAAGAATACGAAGCTAAATTTCTGAACATTGATATTGACGCGATAAAAAAAATACTACGAAAACACGGCGCGCGGAAAATACACGACCCCGTCAAGTATCGTAGATATATATTTAAGCGATGCGAGGAGAAGGGAGACAAGCCAGGGTTTGTGCGCATTCGCGACGAGGGAAACAAGGTCACCATGACTACAAAAGTATTTGAGAACTCAAAATTTCCTCAAGAACACGAGGTGGTCATTGGCGACACGTTTGAAAAGGGAGTTGAGTTCTTGAAAAGTATCGGGATTGACGAGAAATCATACCAAGAAACCATCCGCGAGAAATGGTCCCATCCACTCGCACATGAAATAGCATTTGATATTGTTCCAGGCTTACCTGTATACATGGAATTGGATTGCACCGACGAAACAAAATTGAACAAGCTGGTTGAGTTGTTGAAGTTGGACAAAGATAACATGCATTATGGGTCGTACGATAAAACATTTACGGAATATTACGGAATCCCGTCAAGCGTGATTATTCACAAGACTCCCAAACTCACGTTTGACCATGCAAAAACCGAACTGAAACCGCGAAAGAATCACAAGTTGTTCAATGAGGTGGTGAAGCTGAACAGAGAAATAACCCCAGTACGTAGCAGCCGCAAATACTATAAAACATACAAAACGCGCATATACGATAAATTTCTGCAGAAACCGCCGCCTAATAAGACATTGCGTCGCAAAACAAGACAAAACACCACCAAAAAGAGGAAAAAAGTAAAATAAATGAAGTATATTACCGAAGGTGTATATATCATACTAACGTGATATATACATGACGACTATCTATAGAGTACCAGTTGTGCAAATGTTTGGCAAGTTATACAAAAAAGCGAACAAGTATTTTCTACCAAGTGTAAAAGATAATAACCAACTAGGGTCTGTTGTCCCGCCACGGCCACCGCATACACCAATCTTTTCGGCGGTGGAACCGGAAGAAACTACCCAAGTGTCTCAGGATGATTACATGCATACACCCATCCCATCAAATAGAACCATTCTATCTGAATATAACAAGCGCGATGGGTATTTTCAAGTAGTCGGACCGGTCGTTACAAATGCCACCAAATACAGACCCGTTACCAGAGAAGAACAACTCAGTGAATTCAATATCACGTTAGGCATATTTGAAGCATTTGTAAAAAAAATGTCCATAAAAAATGGCGTTTCGAAAAAAAAACAAAACAAGTGCAATGATGCTGACAAGGAAATGATTATGGACACTAGCGTAGAATGGATGTCTATGTCAAAATATACCCATTTACACATAAGAGAGGTATACGTCGTCTTTATATATGTCTACTACATACTGAACCTGCTTGAACAAACATCAGATGCTCTTAATCTGGACGATATTTCCGTGCTTTTCAATAAAGATACATTTCAAATAGCAACGGATATGGTATCGGATATCACTATACGCGATATACAAACCACGAATAATGAAAATATTTCAAGCATAGTGCGGCGACGATTTATGGGGTTAATAAGAGTACAGGAAACAAATAATGAAATAAGTACCATAACATAGTGGCACTAATAAAAACAAGTTGTTTGAAAACGTATGCAATTAGCATAATATAGAATGTTGAAAATATGCTGGCGGTAGCGAGTAGTGATACTTTGAAAAAAACGTAGTTGGACATAAGCATTAAATTATAAATGCGACCATATGCATTATACACAATTACATCTTTCAACACACGTGTGTTTAGAATGACACAGCAATTCATGGAACATATGGAAGTCTCCTTAATATGGTAATACGAGAATAATTCCGTTTTGCATATCATACAGGTTCTTTTCGGTATGTATAAGTATATTTCTCTTCTTAAATCTAACGGAAGTTGATGTACAGAGGTTATGTTCATTACAGATACATACAGATATTATAATATTATCACATGTTACACAATTATCTACTTTAAATTCAAAAACTAATATATATAAAAACGGGGCTTAAAGAGCGTGCAAAAAAAAACGCCCAAAAGTTTTTTGGGGAAATCAAAAATGGACATTTTTATGTCCCAAGAAATGTCCAATTCTGGATTCCTTGAAAACTTTTTGAAAAAATAAATTTGTGACTGACTTGCAATTTTATCGTCTCAAGGCGTTTGCCAAAACGAACAATTTGTGACGATAAAATTTTCCGAAAATATTGCGGATTATTTAGGGGATTTTTTTGTTACCATATATTAAGGAGAAATGGTAACAAAAAATCCCCAAAAATCCCCAAAGTTTTTTAGTTGTGAAAATTGTAACTATATTACGTATAACAAAAAGGACTATACTAAACATATATTGACACGTAAACATCAAATGGTAATGAATGATAATAAAATGGTAATTGAAAAATCCCTAAACCTATTTACATGTGGCTGTGGCAATACATACAAACATAAAAGTGGATATTGTCGTCATAAAAAGATTTGTAAAAAATTCCCAGATTCTATTTATGACACAGAACCTGAAACGATAGATAATAACAATATATTGCACTCATATACTGAAACCAACGATAGTAGTAAAGACCAAGACCCTAGTTTAATAATGATGTTGGTGAAACAAAACAAAGAGTTCAAAGACTTGATTATATCACAAAATAAGCAAATCATCGAGTTGTCCAAAAATGGAACTATGAATAACTGCAACAACACCACTACCATGAATTCCCATAACAATACCTTTAATTTGCAGTTTTTCCTGAACGAAACATGTAAAGACGCTATGAACATTACCGATTTTGTCAATTCTCTCAAGTTAACATTGCAGGATTTAGAACAAGTCGGTGAACTTGGGTATGCAGAAGGAATATCTCGCATGTTTGTTAAGGGGTTGAATGACCTAGAAGTAACCAGAAGACCAATTCATTGTAGCGACTTGAAGAGAGAAGTATTGCACATAAAAGATAAGGATATATGGGAAAAAGACGACAATAAGGATAAACTAACAAAGGCAATCAAGAATTTATCCAATAGAAATCTTATGCTTCTTGACGATTGGCGTGGAAAAACCCCAGGTTGTACAGAGTATAATAACCGCAAAAATGATATGTATTTGAAAATGGTGGTAGAGTCTTGTGGTCCAGCAGACACAACGGCAGAAAAGAAGGAATTTGGAAAGATTATCCGCACGATTGCCAAGAATACAATCATTGATAGAGAGATTTTGTAAATTTTTTAAGTATCAAAAATAATATATATTAAAAGGGGGCTTAAAGAGCGTGCAAAAAAAATCGTCCAAAAGTTTTTTGGGGAAATCGAAATTGGACATTTTTATGTTCCAATAAATGTCCAAAACCGGATTACTGAAAAACTTTTCAAAAAAGTAAATTTGTGACTGACTTGCAATTTTATCGTGTCAAGGTGTTTGCCAAAACGAACAATTTGTGACGATAAAATTTTGTCTCCAACATGCGTATTACTTAGGCATTTTTTTGTGTTTCCATATTATAAGAAAATGGAAACATTGGAAACAGAAAAAAATGCCAAAAAATGCCAAATATTTAGATGTGAAAGATGTGACTTTATATGTAACAAAACTAGCAATTATGAGAAACATTTATTGACTAAGAAACACATCCTCAGTCACGATGGAAACACTTTAGGCATTTTTGGAAACAAAATGGAAACACCTGAAATGGCAAACTCTGACAAACCAGAGTTCAAGTGCAATTGTGGAAAAACGTACACTACAAGAGCGGGTTTATGGAAACACAAAAAAATGCCAAAAAATGCCACAAAATGCCAAAAAACGCCGAACACCAATTTTTCAGAAAATGACGTCATAAAAAATGAATAAATGAACACTGGCAGTAAAACGAACAATGTAGAAGAAAAAACACCTTCCAAAAATAACGATAATTTACTCGATAAACTGATAGAATCAAATATTACCATCACAAAGATGATGAGTGATGTAGTATCGCAACAAACCGAATTACAAAAACAAGTACTTGAGCTAGCCAAGGCAAATCAAACAACAAATGTTCATTGGGCACAGCAGTCCAAAATATATGTGTAATAACAAGTACGTGTAATTATCATGTACGTACGTGTTATTTACTTAGCAATATGTATAATATGTGATAATACTTACTCAAGTAGAGGATAACTGGCTTGGAGCAGCATACCGCACTGCCCCTGTCCGTCGTTGAATTGAGAGCCGCGACCCAAATAGATGTATCCATCACTTCCCCACGTAGTTCCCCATGAGTTCTTCACTCTATAGTAATCATTTCCGTTCAATGCGCCATATCCAACCACGAGGACACCATGGTCAAGATTTGTTCCACAGCTTCCGGTGAATACACCGCTGCTGTACAACTGGAAATCCTTTTGGTCTGCTTCAATCGCGATGGACACGGGTTGTTGTGCTAGCGATTGCATCATGGCGGCATCCGACTTAGGTTGGACATCCACATGCTTGATAATTTGACTACCACCAACGTTTGCACAAGTGGTCTGACAGGTTCCGGCGGTCGTGGTTGTTCCAGAAACATAAGGATATGCGTCCTCCGTGCACAGACCCCCATTTTTGCCAATCCAGTTGAACGCATTATCCATAAGCCCTCCGTTGCATCCGTGGTCGGTTCCGCCGTGTTTGATGTTATCGCAGTCCACGAGTTGTTGCTCGGAAAAAGAGGCAATGGTTCCGCGGTCCAAGAAATATGCGCCTTCCAGAGCTCCGGTGGTGGAGAAGCTCCAGCAAGACCCGCATTGTCCTTGGTTCTTGACGGGGGTAACTGCGCCCTTCTCCACCCAGTCGATGGAGGATGGAACATTTACAGCGTCGTGTTGCGTGCGGAAGGAAGGGGCATGTGCTTGGTAATAACCGGTACTAGAGTGAATATATGCTGAAAACTCTTCATCGCTCATACCAGAGAAGTGGTTGTGTGCCAATGCATAGGTCAGATTCTTTGCATTTGTTTCGCGGATATGAATTTCGTTATCCACCCAATTCAAAAAAAGGTTTTGTTTGTGGGGTTCGTCATGAACTTTAATATCAAATGTCTGTACCCAATTATCAAAGGTCTTCAGCAAATGGCTGGCATGTGTGAATGAAATACCAAAGAGAGTCAATGTGCAAAATATCTTGAACATTATATACTTTATATATATAAAATAACTTTAACTTAAAAACTATATATATATATTAATAATTATGGTGTTATATTACGTAATAAACTATAATGATGAGGCACGTAGAAAGCGTATGTCTGAGAGATTCCATTCTATCGGGATTGACCTTCATTTTGTGAACCCAGTTGCAGAAAACGACGTGCGCATGGAAGGGACGAATCTGTACAAACGCACAAGTGCAATTATGTTACAGCATTTGGACTCTGTCAGACATTTCTACGAAAATACAAACGCGGAGCATTGCGTTATATGTGAGGATGACATACATATTTCTAAATCGTTGGTCCAAGATATGCCCGATATTATAGAAAACTTTACAGAGCTGAAGCTAGATATCCTAGTTCTTGGATACCTTTTTCCGTACAGCTTACACGGCAACTGGCATTTCCCAGTGCTGAAAGACGTGGGAAAGTATAGTTACCATGGTTACCCAGACGACATATGGGGAAGTCAAATGTACTTGATATCGCGTGCTCATGCAAAATTCCTGTTGGATACATTTACTATTCAATTTGCGATAGACCACCTAGAGGTGGTGCATTACAACCCCGACTGGACGATTACAAAATATGGCAAGCGCGCATTAATTAGCCCAATGCTGGCAGTGGAGGAGGGCGAGGACAAGTCCGGACATGGCGGACAGACCGACTTCCACAAGATGTGTCATGAACGCAACTTTAAGCCGGATGTTCATATTTAGACATCATCGTGGTTTGTATATGGACCACACCACATACAGGTCTTATTTTCACCACTGCATTCAATGCAGATATTTGGCACCAAAAATAAATAACCAAATGGGTTAGAACAATGGTCAGGGTTTGTCCAGCCATGGACTACCTTTTTTTTGCAAAGGTTGCAATAGAACCTGCGTGGCGATTGAGGTGTCTCATTTTTATGCTTTTCGTGCTCTTTACACACATAATAATGTGTGTCGTTGTATCGTATGGGGCAATGTATGGTATTGTGGTCCATAATATAATAATATATAACATAACTTCTAAACAATTATGTTATATCGTTATCTTGGGGATAATGTTGTATATTTATTTATGTAGCTTTGCATAGTAGGTTAGAATCTATTGAATACATCCGCCGACTTGGACAAGAGGTAATATACAAACGCAAAAAACACGCTAATAAAAACAAATCCATAGATGTTGTAGTTTCCGTCGTTCATGAACAATGCTGGCGCGTACGTAAATAAATTCTTTTTAAAAAATGGCAACTGAAAAAGGAAAAACAAAATGGCCAGCAGAATGGGGGTCTGGAAGTCGTTGTACAATGCCTCCAATTGCGATTCCTTGGACACCCTTGTATTATATTCATTGATAACATCGTCGTTATCTTGGTCGTCATCTATATAGTTTGTTTCGCTGGGTCTGGGGACAAAATTGGGCTGTACTTCTTCGTCGTTTGAAAAATGAGTGGTGGTTGTGGGTATGTCGCGCGACGGGAGCTGGGTAGCTCCGGTCATAGTCAACTTTTGAAGTCCAGCTACAAGCTCGTTAATACTATTATGGTCTAATTTCGCCGAATTGTCTGAGGAAACGATGTGATTTTCCTGAAGGTTTGGTGGAATTGCTTGAGGGAGAGCCTGTTGAGGAAATTGTCCCTGTCCCTGTCCCTGTCCCTGTCCCTGTCCCTGTCCCTGTCCCTGCGACCGAACTGGCGCGTGACTATCTGTTACTGAAATATTGATATTGTTCCCACCTCCTCCAGTGGGGTCCGACGGCAAATCGTGGATGTTGGTTGACATAATATACTATGTAAACATTCGTTCATAGTATATACTACGCAAATAATAGGCCTCTATCTTGTAGTAATGAGTTTTGCTGCGCTTTTGCAGCTAACAGATTCTGCTTCATATTGATAACATTGATTGTTGAATTTAAATTTTTTATCCTTAATTTCGTCGGATGGAGGAGCATATCTCACAACACATGACGACCCTTTGCAAAAATTTCGAAACATAGTTGCCAACCCCATTCCTAAAACTATGGAGAGTATGTAGTTTCCAGAGTTGCTGTGCAACAATCGTCTTAAAAACATATATATTATACCAACAAATATATTCGTGCAAAATTATTCTTGTATTCTGGTAATACTATCCTTTGTGCATTCTGTTAGGATTGGTCTATAAACATAACACGAGTCTGCTTTGTCTTTATACACCACGCTATATACATTATCTGGATTGGGATACAGATACACCGGATGTTGCTCGTCACCCCACATGTACATGAAGAAGAGCCCAAATAGAAAACTAGCAAGTAGTACGGGAATGGATATAAACTTGGTCATATATTATAAATAGATTATTCTCCAATCTTAATAAAATCATTCTCCTCTAGAGCGACTTCATTCTCGCTCGTTTCCGGCTTTTTTGGCTTTTTGGTCGTCGCTACTCCTGTTACAAACGAGGTAACCTTTGCTTCCTCTACCCCTAGGTCTATTTCTGTCTGTTCGGGAGTTATTTGTCTTTGAATTAACTTGCACTTGTTGTCTAAATTTTCCACAAAACACACTGGGTACCGCATCTCCCTGTATCGTTGTAGCAGAGGTAACATGTCAGTAACATACGTTTCAACCGCATCGGTTACGTATTGCGTATTGTTTTCTTTGTTGTAATCGGTCATCAGATTCTTGATGTGTTTTACGTATTCATATATCTTCCGCTCCATGTCAATGAGCGGCTGTTTCTTAATGGAGTGTTCGTAGATAATATTGTAAGATACTAACAGCGACTCATATGCCTCGGTGGCATCCCCCAACCCCTCCTTCAATTCATTGAATTTTCCAACGGCTTCGTCTGGACTCGCGTATCCAAACAAGATGTTGTTTTTAATGATAATTATTTGGTCCTTTATTTCTACTATTTTTTGGTGATATTCATTGACTTCCTGCGCCAAGTCTTTAATCGACCCCAAATTTATCTCAATGTTGAGCAAACATTTGTCCACTTTGTCTCCACAGATAGCTTTTGCAATACGACTCTCTGTTTCTTTGTTGTATTTTACGTCAAATATTGTACCCACAGGTCGTTTGCAATTTATGCATTTTGGTTTCGCGCGCTTGAATTCTTCGCGCTTCTCCCTCACACTTAGATGCGTTTTTTTTGCAATTTTTCGTTTAATGTCGCGAATTGCATTGTCGTAGTCGCCCTTTAATTTATAAAATGTATTGATTGCATTTTTTAATTTGAGTGTTTGAGATAGCTCTTGTTCGTCTGAATTCATTTCTATACTTTACTATTATATTATTTTCAAGGTTTATCTGTATCCGCCTGTTAAAATTTGATGTTCATTTTCCCAGTGAGGCAAACTTGTGATGAGTTGCTGTTGTGCCATACGTTTAGCGTCTTGAAAGTTTTTAATTTTAGAAAGAATATATTGTTTCTTTTCGTTGTCGCGCACATGTTTTTCGTTCTCTGTGGGTTTCCCCTTGTATTTATAGATAAGTATAACAACCACTATTACAATAAACCCGCTTAGCACGGCTAAATTAAAAAGCTGGTTGTGGTAAGCAGTACGATACTCGTTGCATTTTTTTAGTGATTCGTATAAAAAATATTTTACACCGGGCTCCACTAATGAGGGTTTAACGAATTCATTGTCCATTGTGTGTGTTAAAATATACATTTATAAAAGTAAAATAATTTATACATATTATCTATACCGGCATGTCAGATATTAATGGTGATTATACAATGGTCAATATATTTATTTTTGTGTTGGTCACGATAGCCTATTATGTATTTCTCAAACCGACTTTTTCTCTTGCCGACGCAGATAACATGTCCTCTATTACAGCCGTATTATCCAATCAAAAGTGGATGTCGCTGCTTTACTTTTTAGCAGTTGTCACTATTCAGATAATCATTAACGCAATGGCAATTGTAAATAGATGTGGCGATAGCTCCGCAAGCAACATTGGCTCTGCGTTCACTCTGACGTTTGTGCCATGGCTTTTCATATTTGGTATTATGATGGGGTTTGTTATGATATATCCGGGTATGAAGAGTGCATTTTCCGATGTTATTGGTTATCTAGCAGTGTCGTATTCTGCAAATAAATTGGTGTCCGATTTGCTTGTTGATACTGACATAGAAGAACAGATGGGTGACGAGGGAATGGACGATGCCACAAAAGGTTCCATGAGAACCGCCGCCCAAACTATTGTGCGGATTCTTGGAAACATGTCTGTCTTGATTAATCAAGTCGTGCCTGCGAATTTTTCCTCGTTTTGGAAAACTCTGATTCCTCTTATGAAACCAAAGTACAAGAATAGTCTAGATAGTCAAGAGACTCGGAATCTGCAACAGCAATTTTTGACGCTTTCGCTTGTGCGAGATAATGTAGGCGAAGCCTGTTGGTATATTTATACAGGCGTATTTGTGATTTTCCTTGTTCAATCCTATATCATTAGCTACAAATGTGACGTGGACCCGCGTATTATGAACGAGAAGTATGACGACTATCTAGCCAAACAAAAAAAAGAAGCGGCAAAAGAGGAACAGGCCAATAGTGTGAAATACAAAATGTAAATTATTTATGATATATCTCTGTGATATCATAAATCAGTGCATGTATATGTCAGTGCATGTATATGTGGTACGTGTGAATATTACATGTATTGCTGATATTCCAAGTAATAGATTACCACTAAATAGCAAAGAACTCCCAGCAAAAGAGAGAAAAGCCACATTGGCAGGATTGTCTTATTTCTGTAGCCCACGCCAAACTGGCGAAGCGAATTGTCCGGCTTGTACAAGAAGGATGGTTGTGCCGTGGCAACAATCCCATATATCACAAAAAATAATATTAGTGCTACCAACGGAACGTTCGTTTGAGCAAAATTGCGATTCATACTATTATATAAACATAAAAAAACTCGCCATGTTAATTGTAAATATCATAATCATCCACTTCTTCTCCATCAAAGGTTCCGTCGTAGTAGTCGGACGTCATGCGTGACATGTCGTACACTTCTCCCTCTATTTCCTCCGTCTCTCTTTGTTCTTGAAGATGGTCTTCTAAAAACTGGTCAATGTTCCTAGCTTGGACATTTGGATTGTGAGAGAGTTGGCGGACATCTTGTTCGTACGTTTGTTCCAGAGATTTCATGACCTCGCTCTCTTCGTCGTAAACGTCTGCGTCGTAGGCAAGATGTCCTTTCCTAAGACCTTTACCCATATCCCCCAACTTATGCCCTTTGAATACATTGTACAACATCTTTTCGTCTTCTGTCTTAGGACCCTTGGAGAGAAACAACTCCTTTTCAGCCACAACATGACGAAACACCTTGTCCATGACCGATTCGTATGGCATCTTCACAAGGTCAATCGTCGCCTTTTCCACGTGCATATATGTATATAATAAATTGGCAATGTTGGTTCTTAGCGACTTCTTATTGCCCTCCAAAAGTAGTTCCGTTTGCTGTTTTTGCTCACCGATTTCTACGTTACGTTGGCTGTCCTCTAGACCTTCACTGGTGAATGAATCTTCCAAAATATTTGTTTCTTCTTTCTCTACATAAATCATTTGGGGGGCTTCCGTCAATTGCATATACAATGACAATACGAGAAGGACATAATATTCTGTCAATAATGTGGCAACCCGCTGGTCAAATATGTTGTCCGTGATGGTCCCCTTGTACTGAATTTTTGTAAAATAAGGCGTTGTTTTCATGATACGCTCAATATCCGCACCCTTTGTTTGAATGGCTTCTAGTATAGAGTTAATCATATTGTTAGAATAGAAGTTACGGAGCGGCTCGGTTTCCGTGCGAATAATCTTCTTGAGGTTCATTTTATGGGTATCGGACAACTTCCAATAGGACGGAATGCTGGTGTTGGTGTAATCCACCTCGTTGAGAATCATGGTAGGATACACTTTTACCATATTATGAACAAATGTTTTCAACGAATGAATGTAGTTGTAGCCATCTGTGTCTGATATGCTTGGCTCAGCATATGGCCGATTTTCTTCAAAGGATAGGATGTCGGTCATGAGCTCCTCCAACTTGGAACGGGATGTCTTTATGGTGATGTTTTCGTTCAGGAAGTTCAATATGTCGCGTTTCATTGCCTCGTTTTCTTCCGCCAAATAGTTCTTAAACTCTCTTATCATTTTCGTATCGTATTGCGAAATATCAAATGTATCTAGGTTGCTAGAAAGCATGGTCTTGAATTTATCAGAGAACTCATAATATTCTGAAGTTGACTCGGCGGCGTCTGTATCTCGTTCCAGTAAATTCCTAAGCCCATAAATATAATCTATATTGGGCGCCTCATTCTGGAGCGAGTTGACAATGTTCTCTCTTGATACTGCCTGAAAAAGGCGAATCAGCGATTCGTTTGTGTATATACGTCCATCATGCTGTAGTTTCTGTATGATTTCGCGAATGCTTTCTCCTGCTTTGACGTTTCTGGGCTTCTCTTCGCAAAACTTCTCTAGGTATGTGGGAATTGGAAGAATAGAATTGAACCGACAATAAACCACAAATGTTTGGTAGATTGTCTGTTCACTAAACTCATTTTTTAACGGCGGATACATGGTTTTGGTATTTAATGGGCTATAGAAAAGACCTCCGCGCGTTATCATATTGACATCTCTCAGAATGTGGGATAGTCGCATCACCATATCATTGTATACTCGGATGTCGCTCTCGCGCTCAGTAAAATACCCGATTGTTGTGCTAGCATTGCTATCTGTGTTACAGCACGCGTTTTCCACAAACGGATCGGATGCGGCGTTTCTTAGCAGCGGCGCTTGTTGAGTGACCACTTTTTGAATTTTCTCCTGAAGTGCCAGCGAGTAATATATAATTTTGGACTGAACCACCAGCAAATCGTCGCGTTGTCCCGCATACCCCGACTTCAAGTCTTGCAACATTTTGGCCTTGAATTCGGTGGTGAGCGGATGCAACTTTGTAATATTAAAGTTGACAAGAGGTGGGAGAAAATGTATCCATATAGACGCCACATTTAATTCGTCTGGGATGTTTTCAGGCGGGGTTGTCAATAAATAGTGGGCCTTTTCGTTTGCTTTGCGGATGTAATCCGCATGGTCCAAGAGGTTGTCTTGAATAGTGCTCTTCAATTTGGTTACGATAGTTTTTTGCGTTTTCTTCAACAACACATTCCATGGCTCAGACGAATTGCGAACGTGGTAGGCAACGCACGCAACGTACGTGATTGCGCTATCATCGCCATTTGCGTCAAACGGATATCCATGGAAAGAAGTGACACATCCGGGGAACGTGCGCTTCGTTTTCACGGGAGGAATGCTGGTTTGTACACTCACCAAGAAGACCCCCATGGTCAAATACAAAATCAATGTGTTGTACAATTCGTTGAATGTGGGGAGAGTCTTTTTGTTCTTTGATGCTTCGCGCACGGCAACGTTGTAGTTCTGTTCACTGGGTATTTTGGCATTAAATATGCGTATAACAAGGTCTGCAATAAACCCCTTATAGTCTTCTACATTCACGCCCATGACATTGGATAACGTATCAATGATGTTGTTACAAACCTTCATTTCGTGCGTTTGGTGCACTGATTTCACCAACTTTCCGGCCATTGCCTCCGACGCGTCTCTTTCCAACAAACCGCGACTTACATCTTTGAACCCATCTACATATGTATCTTCAGTGACAAAGTTGTCCACTACTATGACTTGTCCGCTGTGTTCATCCACCCATGCATTTCCGTCGTCGCTTATCTTGCCAATGGTGGCCTTTAGTTCTTCCACGACTCCCAGATAGGACGCTGGGCTATTAATAAACGCAACTGCAAGCGTGAACCGGAACTCGGGTATGAGTTCTGTGGACGTTTTTATACAATACCGCCATCCCTTGTTCTCGTCACTATCCCGAATGGCTTCGCGCGTAAATTGCATACAGAACCGAACTATGTCGTGCTGTTTCTTTGTGAAGTCGCCTTGACCTAGTATTTTCTGCAACCCGCCATAGTAAGGAGACACCACCTTGTTCAGCATGTTGTCGGCGTTTATCATCTTTCCGATGGTGCTTTGTTTGGTATCGTATTTGAACATATCGTGAATCTGAATCTGTGCTAGTTTTCCAATGACGTCGTTGTTGTATTCCACGTCGTATTTGATTTTTCCTTCCATTCTCTCTTTGGATGCCAAGTATTTAGTGTCAAATTCCGCAAGAATGGACTTTAGCGCGGACTGCTCAAGTTGGGACTTGTTGAGATTGGTGGTTTCACACTTATCTTTCTGCTGTATGCACTTTTCTTGGAGATTGCATAGAGATGCGTCGTCGTTTACAAAATAGCTCTTGTCCACCCCGTTGTCCAGCATCCACTCGCCGTTTACTCGTTTATAGTAATCTATGCTAGGCTCGTTGTCATTTGCGGTGGTAATGTTGAATATAAACGCGTAATCGCCCTCTTTTACCTTTTTCATACCGGCAATAAGCGTTTCCGCCAAATAGGTAGCGTCGTTTGTGTCTAGTTTTTCCTTCTTTTCCAATTCTTTGATGAGGAACATGACAAAATCGTCTGGGGCTCTGGTGGCAATTTCTTTCTGCATTTTGTTGTCGTCCAATATAGAGTACATCGTCTTGTCAAATTTATTGTCGTAATAAATGTCCCTCTTGTCGTCGGCATGTAACTCCTCAACACTCGTATATTGTTTTGCAAGAGTGTATGTTTTGCAGTCGTCCTTTTCCTTGTATTCTTCTAGCATCTGCTTATTTAACGTGGACGCGTCGTCAAACAAGTGGGCGATATTTTCGGGAAACATTAGAGGAATATTCTCAAGCGCAATGCTGCTATTATACAGGCGCCCCGCGTCGCGGCTGAGTATCCGTCCAAGAAGTTCCGAATTGGTCAGGCGTACTGCATTTGTGTAACCATATCCATTATTAAACACATCATTGCTCAACTTGCCTAGTGCATTATACACAGATTCCGCAGACGGATTGAATGCAACCTTTGATTTAATGGATGTCAGCTTGAAGAATGCCTGACCGCGGGTGACATAAAGCTTAATTTGTGTAGATATCTCTTTGCGAATAACCTCTGCCATGTACTCAAACTGCTTGAATGTCAAGTCGTCGGTATATACCAAGAATGGTTCCATGTAATTTACTGCGTCTACAAATGAGAGCTTCCCGCTTAAATACTTGCTGGTGATCCCGAAGAGCTGCTTTGTTGCAGGAACAATTTTATTGACCATGTTCTTGTATTTTTCATCACCCGTGTATCCATCGAGTTCTTCTGTAACGTCGGTCTGGTCCATGATGTATTGGGTAACCTTGTTCAAGAACTGAGATTCGTCCAGAACGTAGTTGTTTGTGTTCACCACCCGCACCTTGGTAAATGTCTTCAAAAGCTCCCAGTAGTTCAAAAATGAATTGCTCAGGTTGCTTCTTTCTAAAATGGACGTGGAGTGGAGGTTTATTCTGGAAAATCGTAGAACGGGTTCTTGAAGAGTCATGACAGAGTCTAGCGAAAGGGTATCTGGTGGCGTAATATTGGAAAGCGTGTACGTCATGGACTTCTTATCAACCTTGGATGCGTTGATTGTTTTCTCTCCGAGGTTATAACGTTGAATAACAAATCTACGGGAGGTAATGATGCCATTGTGCACGACGTCAGAATATAACCTATCTAAATTATTCACAATTGCCTGCAAGTTTGCCCCAACCTTTTGCGTATAAATAACATCTTTTGCATTTTCGGGGTTGATATCTTGAAACGGCTCGTGTTCATTGTGTATCAAATTGGCAAGGTAGGTGTATTTGTTTTGTTCATCTGGGAAGTTGTTTGACTTGTACATTTCAAGTTGTTGCTGAAGATTTTTGAACGTCGCAATAGATTCCAGCGGGACTATATCTTGCGGCATATCCTCAAAATCTCCTGTAATGTCATATACCTTCTTTACATACTTTACCACCGGCAAGATCCAGTATAGGTTATGGTTAAAATTCATGAGCTCTTCTGTGAGTGGTTTCCATGTGGATTCATGCTTCAGTACCCCAATGACGTTCTCGTGCTCGTCTTTAATAGAAAAGCGGGAGCGAAGTTGTTTGAAACGTTCAATCATCGTGTGGATGTTCTTTAAGACCTTTCGGGTTCTCTCTGAGTCGGGAATTGTAGACAACATTTCGTCAAGTAAATCATTGCACTGGGCCTCTATGCTATATTGTATATTAGACGACTTCTTCTCAACCCTGTCCTCCACTGGAGCAAGGTCTTCGCCCATACCAAAAATAATATCGTCTGCTTCCAATAGCATTCGATGCAGATGCTCCCTGACTTGTTGTGTTGGTATACTAATCGTGTCATCTGTCTCCATGTCTTTTTCAGTGTCTTCACTGCCTTCTTTTACGTCTACATCTAGTTCAGTTCTCTCTTCCACGTCAGCAAGGTCGGCAATCTCTTCGCGATGCTCGGGCTCGGGCGTCTGGCTAGCTTCGGCGGATGCGCTCTTTCTCTCAGGTTTATCGCGAATCTCAATGAGCTCGATGGGAAGATTCTCGGGAATACCTGAGTAGTTGAAATTTATGTAGATGGTTTCGTTTTCGGGATACGTCCTTATTTCAATCATGTCTTCTTCCAAATTGGTGATGAGCCCTGTGATGGTGGCTGGGATATCTCCTCCAAAATAAACATTAATCCATGTTCCGGGCATTAGGTTATTTTGACGAGCGTAGCCTGGATATTTGTTTCTATATATCAAATTCATGCCAGTTATTGTCTTGTCAACAATAGTCCCATCGGCTGCAATATTAATAACGTTGACCTCCATAGTGGTTGCGTTAATGACAACCATTTTTGATTTGTCAATATAATCAATTATGAAGGTCTGGTCGTTGTATATATCATTGGCTGGACTAGTTATCTTGAGAATGTCGCCCAGCTGGATTTTCATTGTCTGGTCGTTCTGTGATGATTTATCAGATTTATCAGATTTATCACTATCAATGCTGGTCGCACTCATCTAACTTCTATACTTAGATTAGAAATTTTTATATTGTAAACAACACATTTATTTGCTAACAAAATAAATGTGCTCCAAAACGCACAATATACACCATACGCATTTTGTGTCCAATTAAACAAGGGTTTTAATTTTTTTATATACCTTGACTAGTTCTTGGATGGCAAATTTTAAATCACCTAATACCATGGCTTTGTTTGATTCGTTTGTGTATCCTAACCTAATAATGCTGTCGTTATAATGTGGGTGTTCTTTCACAAACCCGCAAAAGGTCAAGCGTTCCTCGTTCTGCCAATACTTGGTATATAACACATATTCAAGTATTTTTCCGATAGTGTAATCTTCCCCATTGAGAATGACATCGTAGCTATTTTTGATGGTGGTGTTTGATTCTTTGACGACTAATTTATCTTTTTCTATAGCTGTATCAATATCCTCCAAACGTTTGACAATAATGTCGCATGCTTTGTGAATAATTTCTTGGTTTGTGTATATTCCAATAGATTCAATGGTAAAGTCAAAGCTGTCTGGTTTGGTTATTCGCAGTCCGTCCAAGAGCTTCCAGTTGGTAGTCTCATGTGCAATTTCTGCGGGTTTCATACCTTGGTCTTTCCATTGCTTTCGTAACTTGTTCAGCTCAATTTCCTGACGTATGTCGTCAATGGTATATCCGTATGCACAGCACGAAACAGCGTTGTACATTCCGTTTTCTTTAGCATTCCCTGTGGAGAATTTACACGTGAGATGAAGGGCTTCACCTTTGATGTCATCGCTGATTTTAGGCTTTAGGCGTAGGAAATCAATGTAATAACCGGTAATATCGGACGGCGGAAAGATGCGTTGTCTGTCGCTTTCGGACAAATACTCGCCAGTGGAGGTGTTTTTAATCTTGAAATTTTCGGTAGTTATGTATTGAATAGTATCAGTAACATTCTCCTGCTCGATATGTAATTCATAATCTTTGAGCGGGATATCTAGATTATTTATGTGAATGGGAATACATCCAAGTCGTTGTTTGATAATTTCATTATTGAAGGAGGTTGTGTTTTGGTGAATAGTGCACATGTTGACCTCTTCGTTGTATGCCTTGAATACAATTATATCTATTTCAGATAATATTGTACGCCGAAGCGCATTTGCAAGACTCATATTCACCCCATGCAAGGTGAACTTGAGAATATCATTTTCTTCTAGTATAGATTGGGGTAATATTTTAGGGTCCATCGTATTGATATGATATATATACAAGACATATTTTTAATTCATTTTATTTATAAAATGAGTTAAAACAACGTTTCTATAAAATACTATTAACCTATATGAGCTCCATCCTATATTATAGCAATTTTTGTCAGCATTCAAAAGCATTAGTAGGCGCAGTTGGTCGAACTCCGGAAATAACAAAAGACGTCCATTTCTTATGTATTGATAAACGAACCAAACGAGGTGACAAGACATATCTTATTTTAGAAAATGGGCAAGAAATCGTTATGCCAAATGCTGTGAGCATGGTTCCAGCTCTTTTGTTGTTAAATGATAATCATCGGATTATTTATGGTGAAGAAATTATGAAATTTTTCCGACCTAGACAGCAAGTGGTTACTCGTGTTGCTACGCAAAATAATATGGAGCCACAGGCTTTTTCACTTAGTGGTGGAGATTACGGAAGCATATCCGACTCATTTAGCTTTTTTGATATGACCCCTGAAGATCTTTCCGCGAAAGGAACCGGCGGAACCATGCAAATGCATAATTTTGTTCCCCTTGACCATGTTGATTTAATATCAAAACCTCCCAGAGATGATGTTGAATATAAAGCACCTAAAATGTCAGAAGATGTTACTATTGAAAAATTAATGCAACAGCGCGAACAAGACTTTCAAAGTATAAATACTGGCAATCAGAAGTATTAGACGACGTGAATGTAGAATATAATATACTGGTTACTTACCATGTATATTATGTGTGATTTGTGTGGATGGTCTTGCTTAGTAGGTGTATATTAATTGGACATATCGCTGTCACTATCTCTGGGCTCTATATTATTTCTTAGACTTGCAAATTTAGTATCTAGTATGGATGTAAATTGGTCGTGTAAACTTTCGCGACGTGCATTCGGACGTTGTTTCTCAATGGAACTATCCACCTTTTTTAACATTTTCATATTGTTTGGATTTTTTAGTTGATTTGATAGCGGGAAAAGTGGTGCAACCGACATAAAACTGGGCGTAACGTCGGGATTTTCGGTTATATCAGTTGTATCATTTGAACTATTAGAAGACTCTATCTGCGAGATATTTGTATTTGGCGGAGGCGGAGGGACATTCGCATTCGTTTTTTTTTTCGCAGTAGTTTCGGTTGGATCATTTACCGCATAATCTACTTCTTCCTGTGCTAGGGCATTATGTTTCTTTTTTAAGTTGTGTGATAGCTGGGGTTGTTGTTGTTGTTGTTGTTGAATACATTGCTTTTGGTGGTGTATATATTGTTGCATTTGTTGCATTTGTTGGTGCTGTTCCAAGTAATGTTGATATAGTTTTTGGGTATAGTCATCTTCCGATTCAGCCCTTGATTGCTGGGGCGGAGTATGTTGTTTTTTATTTTTCTTACTCTTTTCGGCAGTAGTTTGTAAGTGTTTGTTATAGTACTCATCATAGCTCCAGAACTCTCTCAACTCAATATGTGGATATTTTTCACCCACCTTTTCAACTCGCGATTTTTGTTCACATAATTGTTCTATGTACTTTAGTTCTAATTCCTGTTTTCTAGATAATATCTCAAGGTACCCCTCCATTTTTTTGTTTTCTAATGACAATAACTCCAATTCATTGTCTGATTGCGTCTTTTTAGAAACAATGATATCCTTAATCTTGTTGTCGTGGACCTTGCGCTCTTCCTCTTGAATGGCAATGGTAAGTTTTTCGGACAAATTGTTTAGTAAAGTCACATTTTTGAGAACATCCTCCTTCTTTTGTTGAAAGTTAGTGATTTCGGCAATGATATCTTGGGACATAAATTGTATATACATATAGAAACATAATTTTATACGTTAATCATTTATCATGAATTACATATTTAAAAAAACATTGTGTATGTATTATAATGGCAGCAATCGTACCAGCATTTAACAAACACTTTATGGAATTAGTGGAAGATATTGTATCTGTGTTTCCAGATGACGTTGATATTATGACAGCAAAAAACTCATTTATTGCAGTAAAAAAGATAAACCCCAAATTACTTATAAAGGCATGGGATACATTTGTTGTCTCAAAGTATCACAATGAAATTGAAAATGGAGATATTTCTTACTTTTTAGAAAAGGATTATACTGAAGACCTTAAAAGTTCACCCAGTTCTAAGCAAATTATAGATGCTATTGATAGGCTACGTAAACCTATTAAGACGATGGATGATATTAATAAGAACAAAATAGTAAAGTATTTACAAAACTTGTCCAAACTCACCCTTATATATAAACCCTTGAAGATTTAAAACGCCTGTTATTATATTTCAAACTAATATAAACGGATTACTACTATTCATAGTAAGTAATAATGACAATAATGAGGTTGCTTCTCCAATACTGGATTTAGGTGATATGCGTGAGCGACAAAAGCAAAAAGAATCGTATATCAAATACCTACTCATTTCGTCCTCCACCAATAAAGTAGAAAAACCTGTATGCGATTAAGGAAATGGGTCGCTGATACTTAAGTTGGATTTACAGTTGGACCATCGTAAGGTGAAATTCCTTACTATTGATTTTACCGGGTTCAGACCCAAACCCTTGTTGGTTAAAACGGCGTTTTAAATCTTCAAGGGTGTAAACAGGGTGGTAACTAGATTATTTATTTGTTTGTGCTTTATCTGGTTTAAATAAATAATATGTAGGAGTATAATGGCAACTGAGAATACAGACATGTCTGAAGAATTTGCAAAGGTAATTGGCGATTTTGTGAGTGATATAGCAAGAACGTTTCCTGAATATACCCCGCTTATTAAAAAATGGTGGAAAACTGCGGATGATTTTGCAGGTTCCTCGGAAAACTCCGAGGAGGACAAAAAAATCTATAATGCGCGAAAGAAAAAGGACATCTTATTTTTGTACAAGTATTGTTCTAAGAAGTATCCTCCCAGATTTTTTCAGATTTTGAACCAAGATGACTCTATTTTTAGTGAGGAATCTGAAATTGACACAGAATTTCTGCCATTTATTCACTTTAAGAATCTTTGGCAGGATGACATTAGTGACGATACGCGGTCCACTATTTGGAAGTACCTCCAGATTGTTTTGTTCTCTGTAGTCAACTCTGTGAAAGACAAGGAAGCTTTTGGGGACACCGCCAAAATGTTTGAAGACATGGACGAGGGAGAGTTCAAGCAAAAGTTGGATCACGCATTGGATGAAATCAAGGGTATATTTGAAAAGCGGACAACGAACGATACTGATGCTAGTGGTAGTGCTAGTGGTAGTGGTAGTGGTAGTGGTAGTGGTAGTGGCGGCAGCGGTTCGTCTTTGCCAACCGCTAATACAGATGATATTCATAGCCATTTGTCTGGGATGTTTTCAGGGAAGCTGGGTAATTTGGCGCGCGAAATAGCGGAAGAAACTGCTGGTGAAATTAACATGGACATGGACGGCGCAACTGACATCAAGGACGTGTTTAATAAAATGTTCAAGAATCCCGGAAAGTTGATGGGGTTGGTGCAAAACGTCGGAAGTAAGTTGGAACAACGAATGAAAAGCGGGGAAATAAACCAAACCGAGCTCATGCAAGAAGCCAGTGAGATGATGAACAAGATGAAGGACATTCCAGGGATGGGTGACATGCAGTCTATGTTAAATAAGTTGGGTGTAAATACCAAGGGGTCAAAGATGGACTTTAAGGGTATGCAAAACAGAATGAATCAGGAAATGAAACTTGCAAAGGCTAGGGAGAATGCGCAGAAGAGTGCTGAAAAGAAGCGTGCTGCCCAAAGTGCTTCGACTCAGCACATTGTGCACAGCGAACCCAAGTACACCGACGAGGAGTTAGTCAATATGATGAAAGATGCGTCATCTAATGGGACCGGCGAGGAGAAAAAGAAAAAGAAGCATAAATCAAAAAAAGCATAGTTTGCGGTAATACTAGTTAAATACTAACAAAGTAAAATCTATATGTGTGATACACCCCCCAAAATAAATTGAGGCTAACCATGAATGAACCACGTCATGAATAGAATAAACATGTATGGCTATGTCTTGGTCATAGGTTTGATTTACATAACGGAGCATGTGGTATTCTATCAAAAAATAAAAAGGTATAATCTTATTGTAATCAGTCTAGATTTTATTTAGGGGGGACTAGTAAAATAAGTCTATTTTTTACACTTATTTTGTAAAAAATAACTACTCAGTATATATATAATGTCTATGTCAATTTGGTTCAAAGATCCGTCAATACTATTAAACAAAAACAACCTGCTTGAGTTATGGCCAACAAAGAATATGGAATATAACGAAAAAATCAACGCCATCGTGCGTTTGGTTATATTGCTGACTTTTATGGGAATCCTGTTAACACACAATGGTCGTTTTTTAATCATTGGTCTGATTACGCTGGGGGTCATTTATATTATTTGCAAGGACAAGGTTGCAAATACGGAAGGGTTTTCTGACAGACCTGTAAATAGTAGTATAAATGTTGCCACAAAAAGGGGCGATGTCATGATAGACCCGCTAACATTGAACACCATGTTGAAAAAAGATTATCAAGTAGGCACCACAAAAAACCCGTTCGGAAATGTGCTATTGCCCGAAATCAATGATACGCCCAACAGAAAACCGGCGACGCCGTCTTTTACGCCGGAAGTGGCCGAAGACATCACCGCCAACACCAAGAAAATGATTCAGGAACTGAATCCTACCATCAAAAATACAGACAAGCAGTTGTTTGGCAATCTTACCGACGAGTTTTATTTAGACCAGTCAAATAGACAATTCTACTCCACGGCCAACACGCGTGTCGCAAATGACCAAGGGGCGTTTGCGCAATATCTGTATGGAGATATGCCGTCATGTAGAGATGGAGACGGAACGGCATGCGTGCAAGACAACTATAGATACATATTGTATTAAACCCTTGAAGATTTACACCCTTGAAGAATTAAATCCGCATAGCGGATTCATTCTTCAAGTAAGATACCAGTAATGATTTGAAATCAAGCACCTCGCAGAGGTGCGGTTTTAAATCTTCACCGGTATAAAACGCCTGTTATTATATTACAAACTAATATAAACGGATTACTACTATTCATAGTAAGTAATAATGACAATAATGAGGTTGCTTCTCCAATACTGGATTTAGGTGATATGCGTGAGCGACAAAAGCAAAAAGAATCGTATATCAAAT
>Ga0222676_1000068_pt1 | contig 46030 bp, 46 predicted proteins | sample AntAcemetagen870_FD_179815 | JGI IMG/M metagenome (GOLD analysis project Ga0222676, IMG submission 179815) | Saline water microbial communities from Ace Lake, Antarctica - #870 | ecosystem: Environmental > Aquatic > Non-marine Saline and Alkaline > Saline | place: Antarctica: Ace Lake...
GTCGATGCATATGGTCCACGCATCCCAGTTGGTGGTGGTGCATTTTCAGGAAAAGACCATACCAAAGTCGACCGAAGTGGCGCATATATGGCACGGAAGATTGCAAAAGAAATTCTTCACGAACGTAATGCAGGTGAAGTATTAGTAAAACTAGCGTATGTAATTGGTAAAGCAGATCCAGTAAAAGCTGCAGCTGTTATTGATGGAGTAGAGGAAGAGTTGTTAGGATATGATCTTACACCACAAGGTATTCATGATGGATTAAATTTGAAAGATGTAAAATTTGCCGATTTAGCACAATGGGGACATTTTGGGAATGAGATTATAGGGTAGTTTCTTTGTAAGTAGGACATAAGTGAGAGTGTTTGATATACTTTGGTGTATGGAAAATTGGGAAAATCAAAAAATACGTATAATTAAGAATTTTGATAATAATGTCAAAGCAGTAAAAAAACCTGACATCAAATCTATCTCTGATAAATTTGATAAAAAAACAGAGCAAGAAAAGCAATTAGAGATGATAAAAAATTTACCTCAAGTGGAGAGGGTTGAAGCTTTAAAAAAGATAGGCATAATAACAGATTTAGCAGGAGGTGATTGGGGATGTCTTGGTGGGGATAGATTTTATGTGTTTGCGAATATTAATAATGTTCCAGTGCCAATGTATAAGACGTCAGCTCGTACGGAAGGAAAAAGGGAAGATAGAGACTTCTTTCCGTTTTTTGGTGCACAAACTAGTCATAGTGACTGGTTATTAAAAGGTGATGTTAGGTCTGGCTCTAACGACTTTTACGGTTATAAAGAAATTGAAGAAGCTTCTCGTGTGTTGACTGAAGTTTTTGATTTTAATACTGACAGGAAGAAACATGTCTCCAATCCTGAGTATGATCCGTCAGTCGATCATGGTTGGGAAAGAGTTATAGCAGTTGATAATTTTATTCCAGATGGTAAAGAGATAAAAAGTCCTGAAGAGTTAAACCATTTACTAGAAGAAAAGTTTGGTGTTGATTTTAATTTTGTAAATAGCCAGCCTCGTTATTCAAATAATGCTGTTAAACATGTTTCAGATAAAATATTCTCTGAAATTAAGAGGTAATATAGGTTCGAACCCTTCTAAGTCCTACGAGCTTTTTATACAAGTCTGATATACTTTTCTTATGACTAAAAATGACGCTTTTCAACTTATTAAAGATAAAAATCCACCTGTGATATTTTTAGCAGGTAAGACGTCTACAGGTAAAACTACGTTTTCTAAAGAACTTGTAAGTAATCTTAATTACGCAACAATTGAGCTCGACGACATAGTTATGGAATCAGTTGTTAAGAATAACCCAACAGTAAGTGTTGCCGATATTTTTGTTAATATTTACAAAGGTGGAGAGAATAAAGAGTGGCAAGATATATTTATTCAGGCAACCAAAGATGCAATTGAGAAAGAGTCAAAGCCTGTTATTGTTGAGGGTGCTCTTGCAGATACTAGTGCTATGAAAGAAATAGTTTCAGAAGATGTATTGATTGTATTTATGCACCCAGACTCAATTGAAAGGTATATCGAAAGACTCATTTCAAGATTCAAGGACGGGATGTCTACAAGAGGATTAAAAGAAGATACTGGCTTGCCGAAAGTTTTTTGGAACATGGTAAATCAAGGCGATACAGATTCATTTATAGAGACAGGAGAAATAAATAGTTCACTACATAAGTCTTTTGAGAGCTACGCCACATTATCTCAACAAGAGTCGTTAAAAAGACTTGAGAGATTTCAGAGTATCTTTAAAGATGTAGTAATTATATATACATAAGATTATAACGAGTAAGCATCGTCCTTGCTAGTTACTATTGAAAACTGAGCCTACAAGAGTCGGCTTCTTTTTATTTAAAGTAATCAAGGTAACATTTCTCACGATCGTGAGAAATGTTACCAAAGCGTTTATTTTTTGAGAGTACTTATATTTCATCCCCAATCAACCTTTTTTGATCCTCAGGAACCACTTTCCTAGCTTCACTTAAAAAAAGGGATACTGTTTAAGATTGGTTTCGCCAATCTGTGAAGCACTTGGCGCTGCACAGATTATGACAGGTTCGCCTCTTTCTTTCCGGAATAACTTTTTCTAGTATTAATTTTCTATTTTCAAAATTAATCTCAATTATTTGCTATACTTTATCTATGGAACAATTTCCACAACAAAAAAACTCAGACCAGTTAAAACAGCAAATAGCTCAGGGTGCTATTTTTGGAGGAAGTGAATTTATGTCAAAGAATATGCCAGACCTGTTAAAGATGTCGGAAGATGAACTTAAGACCAAGTATCCAGAGCAATATAAAGATTATCTTTCTGTTTTGCGTGCAAATAAAGAAGAACTTCCTGCAACAACACGTGGTTTTTGTGTAAAAATCACAGATGGAGAAAAAGTATATATTGCAAAGGCTTTAGAGTCATCGTTTGAAGGGGGTATTGCACAAAAGGTTGCTGATTTAAATATAGGACCAAAACAGTTAAATGCATTACCTGGCACTATGCGAGAAGAGTTTATCAAAGGGGCACTGCTTTTAGAACTTCCAGAAGAGAAATGCACCCCTGAATTTATGAAGCAGCTTGGCATACAAACTGCACAGAATTTAAAAAAACTACACGAGAACGATATTCTTGTAAATGATCAAATTTTAACAAATGACTTGGGTAAGTCTCATTTTATTTTAGATGAAAATGAAAAAGTAAGATTTATTGATTTTGGTGCGTCGATTGACCTGAAAGACTATCCTCGTATTTCAGATGAGGCAGTATATTCTCTCATGCGAACTGACCCTATGGCTGGTTTTGTTTTGTATGGAATATCTCAAGAAGAGTTACCACAAAAGATTCAAGAATATCGTGAAGTTGTTTTATCGCAGTATCCTAAAAAGGAAGATATTATTAACGTTAAAGACACACAGTTATTACATGAAGGGTTGAGTTTTTTAAGTCGAAGGCTTCCGAATGTGAATGCTTTTGCGCAAGGTATTGCTGAAGTGTTCAATAAAGGTTAGAAATTTATCTCTTTCTTTCCTTCCTGAATAACTTTTTCTATTATAAATTTCCCTCCTTCAAAGCGAGCCTTTGTTATTTTTACACGAATACCCCTCCGCCCTGCGGGCACCTCCCCTTTATAAGGAGAGGAAAAAGGTGGGGTATCAAAAAAGAATATACTTGGCCATCCGAAATATGCACGATAGCGATTCCATAATTCTACGTCACTCATAGTTTCAATATTTATTTCAGCATGAGATTTATCTGTTTTATAACAATAGGTTGGTTCGCCAACCTGCTCTTTGGCCACGATATTTCCTGCAGTATATTCAGGAATAAGATCAACTAACATTTGCGCTCCTATAACATTTAGTCGGTTTCGTAATTCTCCAGCAACCTCATCAGGTTCAATCGCGATTGTTTCACAAGCAAGCAAAGGTCCTGCATCCATTGCATAAACCATCTGCTGAATACATGCACCAGTTTCGGTTTCTCCGTTTAATAGAGTCGACTCTACCGGACTTGCACCACGATATTTTGGCAAGAGGGAGTAATGAATATTTAATGTTCGGTGTTTTGGTAGAACAATTAACCACTCAGGCATAATTTTCCCATATGCAACAACGATTGAAAGGTCGACGCTATGTGACTCAAATTCTGCCTTAAAATCATCGTTCAATTTTTCTGGCTGAAGTATTGGAATGTTTTTTTCTTGCCCCCAAACTTTTACAGGCGGAGGTGTCATAGTATGTTTTCGTCCAACAGGTCGGTCTGGATTCGTTACAATAACAGTAGGTGCAAAACCTGCTTCAGTAAGCTTGTTTAAAATTGGTACACATAGTTCAGGTGTACCAAAAAATGCAATTGTTGGTTTGCTATTCATAGGTTATTATTCACGTCGTGCGTCCTGAGACTTCTTGTACTCCGCTTGTTCTTCTTCAGTAATTTCACCCAAGTCCTTTGCGTGATCATCAAATAAGATGCCATCTAAATGGTCAATCTCATGTTGAAATATTTGTGCTACAAGTCCTGATCCGCCATGTTGAAACTTCTCCCCGTGCTCGTTATAAGCTTCGACGGTGACTTGTTTATGTCGATGTGTTGTTCCGTATATCCAGCGCACCGATAGGCATCCTTCATCTAGCCATGTTTTATTTTTTGAACGCTTTGTAATAACGGGGTTAATAAAAACAAGCGGTTGGCTAGTGTAGTCATTATACGCTTTAGGTGCGACAACAAAAATTCGTTTTGAGATACCGATTTGTGGTGCCGCTAAAGCTACACCATCTTTTTGTCCAGCAAGAGATGCGTGCATTTTTTTGAGATCGTCTTGAATAGAGTGTGTAGCGATGTTCTCCACGATAACACTCACCGCTTTTTCTCGAAGTACAGAAGCACCTTTTTGTACAATATCAAGCGCCATAGTTCCTATTTTAGTTTCTTAAGGTAATCTATAAGGTCATCAAGTTTTACAACTTTTTGAGATCGATCTTTCATATTACGAACGATAGTAGTTCCATCGATGGCTTCTTTTTGGCCAAAGATAAGTACATATGGAATGTTAAGTTTTTCAGCAAGAGCTAATTGACTTCCTAGATTATCTTTTGATATAGCTTGATGTACAGGAATTTTTGATTTACGTAACATTTCCAAAACATTCAAACTTTTCAGTCGAGCGTCGAATCCTAGTTGAATGAAATAGATCTTAGGTTTTTTAATAATACGTGGTTTTAATTGCTTCCACCACGATGAACCAATAACTCTTTCAACGCCGATACCTACGCCAACACCTGGAACGTCTTTTCGATGACCAATTGCTTTCGCAAGATAGTCATAGCGTCCACCACCGCAGATAGCGATTTCACGCTCAGTACCATTTTCCTCGGTGACTTTCTCCATGATTTCAAATACAGTGTGTGTATAGTAATCAAGACCTCGTACTAAGCTTTTATTAATTTGGTAAGGGATTTTGCATTCGTCAAGAAATTCCAGTACTCGTTTAAAATGTTTCTTAGAATCGTTTGTAAGGAAGCTTAATGAATCAGGCGCATCTTCATTAATAGCGATCGTCTTAGGATCTTTTGAATCAAGAATACGTAAAGGATTTGTTTTTAATCGCTCTTGATCAGTTTTTCCAAGTTCGTTAGCAAATTTTCGGTAGTAGATCTTCAAAGCTTTTTGATATTCTTTTTTCGAATCAGCATCACCAATACTATTAATATTGACAAATAGGTCTTTTGCACCAGCTTCTTCAAGAATGGTCATCGTTGTTTTGATAATCAAGGCGTCTGCTATAGGCTTATCAGTTCCTATCATTTCAAGACCAAATTGGTGGTGTTGTCGATAACGCCCCTTTTGTGGTTTGTCATGACGGAACATCGCACTTTGGTAATAGAACATTACTGGTTGAGGTAACGCTCGCATACCGTGTTCAATGTAGGTTCGCATAACAGCAGCCGTTCCTTCTGGTCGCATTGCAAGACGAGTACCACCTTTTGTTTTAAAGCCATACATTTCTTTGTCGACGACATCTGTTCCAGTACCAGCACCTTTTTGAAAGATTTCCTCATGTTCTAGAGTCGGTGTTTCGACAGGGTTAAAACCATAATACATAGCAATCTCTTGAGCCTTTTCGAAGAAGCCTTGCATTTCATAATATTCTGCACCAAGAATGTCACGCATTCCTTTTGGAGATTGTAGTAAGTCTTTGTTTGTCTTCTTTTGTTTTTCTGCAGCCATATAATTATTTTTGGTTATCTTCTTGCTTGTAATCACCCGGTAGGACTCCTATCTCGCTGGTAGGAAGGAGACGCATAAGTGCTCGCCCTGTAATAAACTTTTCTTGTAGCGGTCCCCAAATACGTGAATCAGAACTAGCGTTTCGATTATCTCCCATAACAAAATATTCATCATCTGATAGTGTTAGTTCAAAATCATCAGATGAAAAATGCTCAATATAAGGTTCCTCGATAGTAATTTCTACTCCTTCAGTGTCAGTTACGACAAGTATATCATCTTTAAGTTCAAGCGTTTCAGTAGGAAGAGCGATGATTCTCTTAATAAAGAAACGATCTGGTTTTAAAGGATAACGAAAAATAATCACATCACCGCGATGAGGATCACCAAGTCGATACGAGATTTCATCAACAATCAAATAATCACCATCTTCGAATGTAGGAAACATAGATTCGCCTGAAACTACAAAGGGTTGAGCGATAAACATACGGATAGGGATCACGATTGCAAGCGCAATAATAGTAAATCGGATGATTTCCCAGAAACCGCCTTCTTGCTTAGGGTGCACTGTTTCTGTGAGGTCTGTCGTAGGAGTTTCTCCTAGTTTTTGATGTGTCATAGTCTGTATTATAGGCGAAATAAGGGCTTTACGCAACGCAGATGACCCTCTCGAAGCATTCTACAAAATTCTTGAAGAAGTAGAACGCTCGGTTGCGAAGATTGCATAATATTAGGCCCCATTTTAAATTAAAAGCCTCTAAACACAACATTGTGTTTAGAGGCTTTTAATTTGGCTTCGTAACTTAAACTACAAATAACGTAACAATAATCGCTGCAAGAAATACATCAAATAATAATTCGTGAACAGAATAGTAATCCACAAAACCTTTTATGTCGAATTTTTTACTTGGGTATAATGGCCAATAATCTGACCTGTCGAGACTGTCGAGTAGGAGGTGTCCAAAATAGGCAAGAGTAATAGTAATGCCAACGGGGGTACTAATCAAAAATGTTAATGCACAAATTGCACCTGCAATAAAAATATTATGAAGATAGCCACGTTGATCTCCGTATGCGTCATTGCGACTAAGCGCAGCTGTTAAAAACGCCTTAGGTTTCAATAGAATGTTGTGTTTGAAATATGAAAATAGGTGATCAATATCAATTGATACAGAGATGATTACCGAAAGAGTCATATTACCTGTAAGTTTACCAATAATAATGCCGAGTAGGATATGTGATGGAAATGTCATGCGCTATATCATATCAGATATAAAATATTTTAGGTAAACAAAAAAGGGTCTTGTGACCCTTTTGTGTATCAAAAAATAATGTTTATTTTTTGACTGGTACTTTGCGCACTGCTCGCGTTGCGATATAACAATCAACACGGAGTAACATCATAATAGATCGCCAAAAGGTATCCACCATAACAATTTTACCACTTTTAATAAATACTCTTTTTGCTAGTGCAAAATTGCGTTTTCGAATAAGTCTTTTCATGATAGATATTAGGTTGTAAACGAATGTAAGGCAATACAATAGCACAGTAGTTTAAAATGTCAAATATGATAGCTACATGTTCCCCAATTCCGATCGGATTTGAGATTGCAATACTCACTGCAATTACTTGGTATGTATTAAAGCGAAAAAAATACATACCAAAAGTTGAATTTATATAGAGGTAAAATAAAAAGCACCGAATTGGTGCTTTTTATTTTTTATACAGATATTATAGACCTATCAACTGATATACTGTGGTGATGACAAAAAAAATAAATATAATATTTCTTATAAGTATCGGGGCGCTTGTTATTGTAGGTGTAGTTTTATATTGGAGTAATCATAACACTCAAACATATTCAAAAACTTCAACACTGACTTCCGGAGTGCCTCTTTCCGAGTCGCAAGATGAAGTTATGGAATTAAAGCAGTCACCAGAGACAGTGCAAGAAATTCCTATTATTGTGTACCATTCAATTGCGCCAGCTCCTTCGCACAGTGAATCAGTAATGCAAAAAAGATTTCGTATTGATCCAGAAAATTTTGCATTACAAATGCAATACTTAAAAGACAATAAATATACTCCCATTACGTTTGATCATCTCGCCGAGTATTTATTGCATGATGAAAATATTCCTGACAAACCAATCGTTTTGACGTTTGATGATGGGTTGGAAAATCAATTCCAATATGCTTTTCCAATCTTGCAGAAGTTTGGTTTTGTAGGAACATTTTTCATTTATCCAGGAGTTACGGAACACAAAGGGTTCATGAATTGGGAACAATTGGCAGTACTTGTTGCTGATGGTCAAGAAATCGGCGATCATTCTATGATTCATTATAATTTGACGAGTCTTGATATCAAGGATTTGAATCACGAAATTGTTGAGAGTAAAAAAATACTCGAAGAAAAATTAGATATTACGGTAATGACGTTAGCATATCCACACTATGCTGAAAATGAAATTGTTCGTGAAGCTGTTCTTGAGGCAGGATATATTGCCGCGCGTGCCGGTTGGCGTACGGTGAAAAATTCAGCAGATGAAATTTTTCACTTAACAGCGCGAGAGGCAACAAATAAAAAAAGTCCTTTCATGATGCCGTGATGCACAAAAGTGAAAATAGTATATGAGTAATATAAAAACAAATAGTTTCTTTCAAGGTGGAAGACTTCTTTCAGGTATTATTGGTCATACTAAAAGTTACACCTTGTTAATTATGGTAATATTCGTACGTGGATCAGTTTCTCGATGGTAATATTTTTGTAGGCATATTTCTCCCAATTATTATTGGGCTTGTTATGTTTACTATGGGGCTTTCTTTGAAAGTCCTTGATTTTAAAAGACTCAAAGAAAGTCCGAAAGCAGTTTTTGTAGGAATTTTTGCTCAGATTTTAGGTGCGCCCATCGTAGCTTTTCTTCTAGCAAACCTATTCGGACTTGATCCAATTCTTTCGGTGAGTCTTATGCTTCTCGCTGCTGTTCCCGGCGGTCCAATGTCTAACGTTCTTTGTTTCATTGCAGATGGAGATGTTGCATTGTCGGTCAGTCTTACTGCCATAAATAGTATTCTTACCATTTTCACTATTCCAATCATTGTAAATGTATCTGCTCTTTATTTTGCGAGCACAACATACTCGTTGCATCTTCCGTTTTGGCAGACTGTGTTACAAATGACCGTCATTACGCTGATACCAATTATTCTTGGAATGCTTGTGCTTAAACATTTTCCACGTATCGCAGAAAAAGTTACTAAAGTTTCAAAACTTGTTATACCGATCCTCCTTATTGGAATTGTGTTCACTGCTATGATCTTGGAGCGAGAATTTTTCTTGAGTTTTGCAAAACAGTCTGCCTTTGTTGCAACTACGCTAGCAGTACTTATGTTTGCAGTAGGACATGGGCTTGGGGTACTTTTCAAATTATCTAAAAAACAAAAAACATCTATTGGAGTCGAGGTTGGTATGCAAAACGGAGCTTTGGCTATTAGTATTGCAGCTTCGCCGTTTCTCCTTAATGTTCCAGAAGCGGCAATAGTTCCGTCTGCGTATAGTTTTATCATGGGAATTGTAGTCGTTGGATATATTTATCTTACGACAAGAGGTTCTTCTGCGGAGCATAAAAGGAAAAATAATATCTTTTTGGCAGCATTTGCTCTTGCTATAGGGGTAATGTTGCTTTTAATTTTTGTGCTGTAGAAGAGTGAAAGTAAGGTTATTAAACTAAAGTAAACTAATCTCCATGCTTGAAGCAGGGATGTTGTAAAATATAACAAAAATTATTTTATCAATCTTGACTGATGTCCAAGCCTTCCTAAGACCATTATCTTATTACTTTTATTGATTCAGTCTCTGAATCTTCTACAGTAACTTTTGCTGACGGTTTGACCATCTTTCTATATATTCTTCAGTGTTAAATTTTTTATCGCAACCACTACGTGCCATGTATCGTATTTTCCCAAAAATGTTTCGATTAAACCAAGGTCGGTCATGTACTCCTCCAATTGACCAAGCGATACCGCTGTAACCATTAGGGTCTCGACCATCTAGTTCGTATGTATCATTAAGATAAATTGCAATTTTCATAGCAGTATCTGGGTCAGTCGTCCACTGAAGAATTTTCTTTGCCCAGTACATGCGCATGTAACCATGCATCTTTCCGGTTTGCATCATTTGATTCTGTGCGGCATTCCATAATTCGTCGTGTGTCTCTGCTGATTCAAAATCAGTAAGATTATATAGATATTCACGCTCATCACTTAGGTGTTCAAGCAGTGATTCCTGAGACCATTTTGGAAAGCTTCGAGATGAATCATAGTGTTTCTGATATAGGCAAAAGTTGTCAGATAGCTCTTTTCGGATAATAATTTCCTCAAGAAAAGCCCCCGCATGGTCCTCAAGAGTCAAAGTGCTTTTAGGATCCACTTTAGCTTTGTTTCTAGATTCAGACATAAGGCTTATAATTGGTTTTTGTACACTATTACAAATAGATATGGCTATTTCTTGTACAGATACCATACCGTAGTGCAGATATGGCGATAGGTCTGACTGAAATTTTACACCGGCATCATTGCGGCGATCTGCATAACCATCAAGTCGTTCTAGAATAAAATCTTTCACTGATTTGCGTCCCGACCTCTCTCCGGATTTAATCCAGTCATAATGGTCTCGTTCTAAAATTGGCAGAATTGATTCCCACTTAGTTGCAGGTACTTTTTCCTCTATCTTATTCATTTTTTTCAACTGCGGGAAAGAGGTGCAGTATGTTTCTAGGTTTCTATAGATTTTAGGGCGAATAGTGTATGCAGCATATTCTTGTTTTTCTGAAACTATCCATGCAGGTACAATATTATGGCTATCTACTTCAAAAAAAGCGCAGGAAATATTTTCAGCTACATCTTTACTCCATTGCTGCGGTAGTTTTAATGGATAAAAATCAGTAACTAAAGCTCCTGCTTTTTTTTGTTTGCAAAATTTAACTATTTTATCAGCTGATAGGGTACCATCACTATCACTAATCAAAAAAAAGGGTATATTCTTGGTATTAAGATTGACCTCAACCTCTTGCAGGCCTTCAACCTTAAAAGTCAGCCGCTTGCTGTTACTCTTGCTCAAAAAATCTGACACGAGGTTGTAGACAACAAGAAGCTGCTGATTATTTTTTATAGCCAGCTCTTGTGCAAATAATAACGACCAATTACTGTGAGTTCGAATTTCTCGGTTCATCCAGTAAATAATTGGACCATTTACTATCTCTTTAGTATTCAGCTTTCTATATCTACTAGGGTTAATCATATAGTTTAATAATTATACACTATGTTGCTTTTTTAATACTGAAGGAAATCAACCGCAATTTTTATTCAAGTGAAAAAAGTTCATATTAGAGTGGTATGAGAGGTTACAAGGTGGAGACTTAGGTGTATATACGTTGGGTATTGATGCAGGGTAGAGATATTGAATTAATATATTAGATAAATGAAAAGGCTCAACTAGCGTTGTAGCTAGAAGGCCGTTTCTTGTAGTGATCTTCAGAATAAGTACGCATTAATCTGGTTTAGCCTTAAGTCTCATCTCTGTATATACTGAATCTTCTTCTGCAACCCTGTCTGCTGCTGTAGTTTCAAGCATTCCTCTTACAATAAATACAACAATTGCTACTACGTAAAACACTAGTGCAAATCCAATATGGATAAGTGGACTCAGAAATTTTTCGTCTCCCAGAAAAAAGTGGGTTATAAAGATATATAAAATTCCTAAATTCAAAAATGCAGGACTTAAGCCAGCCCATTTATCAGTATGAATGATGTGTGCAAAAGGAGGTATAACAACTCCTAGAAATAACAACTGGGGTAATAGTTTTTCCCAGTTGAATATTTGAGGATATACATACGTGGTAATTGCAATAAGTATTGCAAAGATGCACAGTCCAGCGGAAATTAAAGCTATTCTTTTCATAATAATTAGTTTTTGATAGGTATAACCTATATTTGTGAATAGAATGATTGTTGTGACTATATAATTAATGTATAGCTATGTCAATATTTATGGACATGACAGGTAAAACATTCAACCGCTTAAAAACATATTTTTCAGACTTTTGGGAGTATTACGAAAGCTCTCCAAAGTTACAAGAAGCTCTTGCAGTGGATTAATTTAGAAATATATTAGGGTCACAAGTAGGGTATATAAATATATATAAAGTAGAAGTAGCCTATCACAACAGAAGTGATAGGCTACTTAAAATAGATTTAGTTTTCGACTTTATTCCAAAACAACTCTCTGGAAACGTCTCCATTACAATAGAAGTTTTCAATCTCTAATGCAGGGTAGCGTTCTTTCGAAAATAGTTTAGCTTCGAAAAGTGCCTCTCCGCAACCTGTGGGTAAAAAATTTACAATTAGGTCACATCCAATACTTACTAAGTAGTCGTATTCAGGTATTTGGTCCTGAGCACAAATCTTACCAAGAGAACAAGATTGAAACTCTACGTTCTCATCAAAAGTCGAATGAAGAGCATTCTCGCTAAAGAATAGGGAGTTACTCTCGTAAGTCAGATGGTTTGGAGGTAAAAGAATACTTTCTGTCGTCAAGGAACGTTCTTCTAAAATATTCAGGAAAGACTTTGGCAGTTTGTTTTCATTGTAATAATCCATAATGAGCGGGTTATTACTACTGTCTTGCCGAATATTCTTTCTTGAAATCCAGTCCTTTACGAGGATAAGCATCTGAGCGCGTGAGTGTTCTTTGATCAGGTTTGCCCCCATTTCAAAAGTTGAAACAGGAGTATTGCCTGCATACTTATCCAAAGCCAGAGCAGCTATTGTCCAGCACCCCATATTATCAAGACCTCTAAGGTCTTGGTATATTCCTGGGTGAAATTTTGAACCAGATGAATTAACCATAAGTTTGAAGTGTCCGCAGACAATTATAGGCTTTTTAGATTTAGAGATTTTTTCTGAAACCTTTTGAAATATAGATTGTTCTGAAATAGTCATTTGATAGTTTATTAGTGACCATAAAAGATCTGTAGAGTATCTTCTTTGGTCACTAATAAACTCGATGTTAAAGAATGTTTATGAATTGTATACTACACCATGTAGTTTATTAAAGTCAATAGTGTGGACATCAACCGCAAAACTGCGAACCATATGAAAAAGTTCATATTAGAGTGGTATGAAAGATTGCAAGATGGAGATTTAGGTATATATACGTTAGATAGTGATACAAGATAGAGGTATTGAACTAATTAGTTGGGTAAAAGAAAACGCCTACCCAGTAGATTGGATATGGCGTTGTCAGAATATTATATTTAGATATTGTTCAAACTTGCTAAGCAAGTTAATAATATCTTGTCCCGAAGGTAGGATTTCAAAGTAAATCAATATTGCAATCAGAATAGTATACAGTGTCGTACCAGATAAATATTTCCTCCAATGTTTTCTAAAGGAATACTTATTCGATTTTATTTCTGCGTATCCATAATGCATTAAGATAAATCCTAAAATGTTACTTAACCAATACCCAAGTATTGTCATAGGTAGAAAAAGTTCTTCAGAGATGAGAGAAAACGGTATACCGAACGCATATGCAACAGGCATATTTACGTATATGTCGTTCCAAGGGGTTAGTGGTGAGAGTAAAAGTCCTATAAAAATAAGAAATCTACCCAACCAACGTTTAGCGAGTTTAGAGTTCTTCATGATTTATAGTTTTGATAGACGTAAATTGTCTATGTTTGTGAAATTTATCTTGTTCAGACAATACCATATAATACAGTAAAAGTCAATAGTGTGGAGATGGGGGGAACCTGCCTCTGCCGGCAAGCAGGTCGGTCACGAATATTTTATACTAAAATTTCGCTACCCCGACTCGCCTGTACTACACACTATGGCTCCGTCTTTCGATTCCTCACGTAAGTAAATAATAACTTTTTATACAAAATCGGTCACGAGTTACTAAATCCTCATTTCGTTCCATGAACTCATTGCGGTTAAGTACTCTCAACCCCGACTCACTTCCCAATAGTCACTCATTCTTCGTTCGTACTGGGTCCCGTTCCGTCTTTCGATATCCCCCCATCTCTCACGCGCAAACAAAAAGAAGTGCTCGCGCACTTCTTTTTTAGCTTGTGGAGATGGGGGGAATCGAACCCCCGTGCAAGCAAGATTTCTCAAGAGATCTACATACTTAGACTATGTTCAGTAAGTTGCAAAACCTACTTTAAAACTCAAAGATATAACGTAGACAAAAGGTCTTTGAGTTCGAGCCAATTATGCTATTCGTGAATACACTACGGCAAGGTGTATTCTCTAGTCCAAATTTTATAACGCCCACTGTGTATATCAGACTTCACCACAGAAGACGAACGCGTTAATTAAATTTACGCGAAAGCGAAAGCCATCTTATTTGCATAAGGTGACTTTACAAGGTTTTTTGAGTTTGCACTTCAAAAGATACAAGAAGTTTTACAAGATTCCTGTGTACTTGGTATGCACTGCTTGAAAAAGAACTTGGATGTCGAAGCCGATCATCCCCCTGAAACACTCTAAAAACTTAGAATACTTGAGGGGAAGGAAGTTCCTTGACATATTTTAACATTTTTGTATAATATTGTCTATACTTTTACAATTTCATTACTATTTATGCTTTCCTTTAGGAAAAGGTTATTGGTTTCCTTTTGATTTTAGGAACAGCATTTAACGGCATCATGTCTCTGGGTCTTTAGATTCAGTGCATGGTGCCTATATAACATTGATCCAGCACCGGATTATAAGCTAGTAGTACTTAGGTACACTAGCTTTTTCTTTTACCCCTTTAATATTCTTCCCAAGTCTCTTTCAGTATCTCGTTTTTTAATAGACTCACGTTTATCGTGTTTTTTCTTTCCACGAGCCAGAGCAATTGATAACTTTATCTTATTACCTTTACTATACATTGAGATAGGGATTACGGTTAGACCAGCTTCATGCTTCTTTTTTACTATTTCCGCAATTTCTTTTTTTGAAAGTAGTAACTTTCGGTTTTGATACGGGTCGTATTCCGCAGCCGTATTTCCTGGTTGAAATGCTGGAATATGAGCTTTTACTAAAAATAATTCATTATTCTCGATAATGACATAGGATTCTTTCAATGAACCCTGATTTAACTTAATTGATTTCACTTCAGTACCCAATAGAGAAAGACCTGCTTCGTATTTGTCGAGCAGTTCATAATTAAAGCTTGCCATCTTATTTTTAAGATATGTTGTCATGATGAAAGTGTAAATATACTATACCACCATTTACGATAGAGCAAACTTATTATATAGAACGGTTGCCAAAGAGGTCTTAATCGCTATAATGGTGTCATGTTTAAATTACCTAACCTGATGGGAAAAAAGAATAAAGAAACGCCAACAGAAAAGAAAAAGGACTCAAAGAAGCCTCATAATTTTTGGCAGAATGTTATTAATATTGTTTTGATATTCTTGGCGATGTCAGTGTTATACTCACTGATCTCGGGAGATGACCTTAAAAAGGTTGAAGAGGTTACGTTGTCGCAAGTAGCTCAATATGTTGAAGAAGGGCAAGTCGAAACTCTTGTTGTGCGGGGAGATAAGTTGGAGATTGTACTGACAGACGAAACAGAATATAAGTCAAAGAAAGAGCGTGAAGCATCACTTTCAGAAACATTGGTAAACTACGGCGTTACTGAAGAAGAGTTAAAGACCGTTGTTATTGATATTAAGTCAGAAACAGGATTTGTTTTCTGGATAATGAATTTACTACCTATTTTGATTCCGTTGCTGTTTATTCTTATTTTCTTTTGGTTTATTTCAGGACAGATGAAAGGCTCAGGTGGAATGAAAGCATTCTCATTTGGACAATCAAAAGCTCGTATGACCGATCCAGAAAAACAAAAGATTAGTTTTAAGGATGTTGCAGGAAACAAGGAAGCAAAACAAGAATTGCTCGAAGTCGTAGATTTTTTGAAGAATCCTAAAAAATTCTTGGATATTGGAGCTGAAATTCCAAAAGGTGTTCTCTTGATGGGAGATCCAGGAACAGGAAAAACATTGATGGCTCGCGCCGTTTCAGGAGAAGCTAAAGTTCCTTTCTTTCATCTCTCTGGTTCAGAATTCGTAGAGATGTTTGTTGGTGTAGGAGCCAGTCGTGTACGTGACTTGTTTGAAAATGCTAAAAAAGTAGCTCCTGCTATTATCTTTATTGATGAAATTGATGCTGTAGGACGAAGCCGCGGTGTTGGTATTGGTGGCGGTAATGATGAACGAGAGCAAACACTGAATCAAATCTTGGTTGAAATGGATGGTTTTGATCCAAATGAAAAAGTTATTGTTATTGCAGCAACAAACAGGTCTGATGTATTAGATCCAGCTTTGTTACGACCAGGACGTTTTGACAGGCAAGTTATGCTTGATCTTCCAGACCGTAAAGATCGCGGAGCTATTCTAAAAATTCACGCTCGTAAAAAACCTTTCGCAGAAGATATAGACCTTGAGGTTGTTGCGGAACGAACACCAGGTTTCTCGGGAGCTGATTTGCAATCATTAATGAATGAAGCTGCAATTTTAGCAGCACGCGAAGAACGTAAAACTATTAAACAATGGGACGTAATTCGTTCAATCGAAAAAGTTATGATTGGTCCAGAAAGAAAAAGCCACTTACATAGCGAAGAAGAACGAAAGATTGTCGCTTACCATGAGGCAGGACATGCAATCGTAGCAAGTGTTTTACCAAATGCAGATCCTGTACACAAAATTTCAATTGTTGCACGTGGACGAGCTGGAGGTTACACATTGAAATTACCACTTGAAGAGCGAAAACTTACCAACAGAGCACAATATTTGGATGACATTGCTATGAGTCTAGGTGGTTATGTAACAGAGAAAATGATCTTTGGTGAAGTTACAACAGGTCCATCAAACGACCTGCAGGTTTCAACACGAGTTGCTCGCAATATGGTAACGCGTTGGGGAATGAGTGACAAAATAGGTCCAATTGCACTTGAGAAGGCTCCAGGGAATGCATTATTTGCTCCAGGAACCGAGAAGAGGCAACACAGTGAACGAGTAGAAGCGATGATTGATGAGGAAGTCTCAAAGATTATGAATGACAGTATGGTAGTTGCAGAAAAGGTTTTGACTGAACACCGTGCGGCGCTCGATGCGGTTGCAAATGCATTACTAAAAACAGAAACATTAGAGCAAGATGAGTATGATAAAGTTATTATCGCTCATGGAATTATTCCAAAAAAGAAAGATAAGAAAAAGGACAAGGATAAAAAGAAAGCTTAAACAAAAAACCGCCAGTGGCGGTTTTTTTGTTATGAATTAAATATTTCCTTTAATAATTGGTAGCGACTATTTTTTTAAGATCACAGCGATGTAAATTTTCTCGCCGAGAAAAAAATTCATCATCTGGAAACTGAGACCTTGTAAGATCAATTTCTTTTTCATCAATAAGATTCCAGTAGTGGTTCATACTATCTGAACTCTTAGCTTTTATAACTTTTCCTCCAAAGATATCGTTTAGTAAAAGTGCAGTAACAAAACATTGTTCAGATTCAGGTTTGTTATGAGACCAAAACTGTTGCCGAGTATCAAAACATGTTTCTTTGCAACAAGATTTATGTAGCTTTTCTTCTACTTTTTTTATTGTCATATGTGCGCGCACTTGGACTTGAACCAAGGACCACGGAGGTATAAGCTCCGCGCTCTACCAACTGAGCTATACGCGCGTATTATTCTGTACTTTTATGTTTTAGAGATTTCTTCCAAAACATGTTGATTGTATAGTATTTACAGGAAAATTCAAATAAAAAGAATGCCCCGAGTGTGGTCAATAATATGACGACAGCTTCGGGGCCTTTTTGTAACGTCTTGCTCGTGCAAGATCGTAGATTCTGAGATTGAGATATAAAACTCTGTAGTTATGATTGGGCTACTGATGTTTTCTTACGTTGCACCTCATAGAAGCGTGAGTAAGTCAGCTCACCATTTTCAATGTCACAAGTTTTCTCAAAATAATTTTTGGAATTTCTTCCGATCGTCTTACGACGAGCGATTCAACACACCATATTTTTAGCACGTAATGAATACGTATGGAATGTGAAATCCGACAAGATGTACATTTTTGACATGGCTGGATACTTTCTTAAGGTATCGCAAGATGTTGGTCAGATTATACATCTCTTTTTCAAAGAACGAACCTTATTTGATAGTACATAAAAGCTATGAGTAATGCAATTATTCAAAATGAAGTTCAAAGTTTTTGTCAGATAAAGTTTTTTCAAGTGCAGGGTAATTACCGAGAGTGTCATTTTTTATAATCTTTTTGGCCTCATCTCGCGCGAGCTCTACCATTTTTACATTCTTGATTGCTTCCATTCCAAGATCAGAAATTCCCCATTGCTTAGCGCCAGCTAAATCTCCGATACCTCGCAATTGCATATCCATTTCAGCTAATTCAAATCCGTTAGAGCTTTTCTGTAATGCTTGCAGTCGTTTAATAGTCACATCGCTTGATTTGCTCGTAGTGCTTGTAAAGAGGTAACAGTATGACTGATGAGTCCCACGCAATACACGTCCGCGCAATTGGTGAAGTTGTGCGAGCCCAAAACGTTCTGCGCCTTCAATGATAATCATGGTTGAATTTGGTACGTTCACACCAACTTCAATTACTGATGTTGAAACCAGGATATCAATCTCGTGATTATAAAAGCGCTTCATAACTTCTTCTTTGGTATCTTTGGTCATTTTACTATGCATAACATCAATGCGGTAGTCAGGGAAAATATCTTTCTTTAGTCGTTTTGCTTCGGCTTTTACAGATTTTAATTGTAATGCCCGCTCTTGATCAGGGTCTGGTTCGTCAATGCGTGGGCAAATAACATACGCCTGACGACCATCTGCGAGTTCACGATGGATTTCTGTATAGGCGCCTTCTCGTTTTGCATCACTCACGATTTCTGTAATGACAGGTTTTCGTCCTGCTGGCATTTGATCAATAATAGATAGATCAAGGTCGCCATAAATAGTGAGAGCAAGTGTTCGTGGAATAGGTGTTGCGGTCATTGATAAGTAATGGGGTACGAGACCATCTTTTCGGGCGAGTGATTTCCGTTGATTAGTTCCAAACCGATGTTGTTCATCAATCACAACTAATCCCAAGTCTTTGAACACAACTTTTTTAGAAATTAAGGCATGAGTCCCAATAACAATAGGAATTTCTCCACCTGCTACCCATTTTAATAATTGCGGTTTTGAAATCTTGGTCCAATTATTTGTTTGACTGGCAACTTTGCTTGGGAACTTACGACATCCTGATCCTGTAATTAAGGCAATCTGTGTTCCGGTACCACGAAAATATTCGATAAAGTTTTCAAACAGTTGTGTAGCAAGAACTTCCGTTGGTGCCATGTACGCAACTTGTAATGCGCCGTAGTCTTGATTTCCACCACCTGCTTTACGCGGACGGTTTTGTGTTACGGCATAAGCAACTGTTGCAGCGACAAAAGTTTTCCCCGACCCTACATCTCCTTCGACAAGACGAGACATGGGATGTTCACGTTTCATGTCAGCAAGCGTTGCATCGATTGCACGTGATTGAGCGTCGGTTGGTGTAAAAGGGAATGTGTCAATAAATTTATCAACTTTTGCATTGTCGATATCTAAGGTGTATGAAAACTGTTGTTCAAATTCATGGCGAGATTTTTGTCTGGCAAGTTGAATGAGAAATACTTCTTGGAATGCGAATCGTTTACGCGCCGCATCAGCGTGCGATTTCTTTTGTGGCATATGTACCCACAGTAACGCAGTGTAAAGTGTTGGGAGTTTATACGTTTTCAAAATGTCTTCTGGGATAGGGTCTGTGAAATTCTCTGGTGGAATAGTATTCAGGATTTTACGCACCGCATGATAGAACCATTTTGATGTAACACCACGTGATTCACGATATACAGGATATCCGAATTCATCGGGTTGTTTTTCGACGCTAAATAATGAATCGTGCTTATCGATTGGTAAGTCGGGAGCATGTTCAATTTCTGGATTAGATAGTCCAAGTCCATATTTTGATTCAGCTATTTTTCCCGTTAGTTTTACAGATTCATCATCGCTGAACTGTCTTACAATGAACGCTTGATTAAACCAGTTGATCTTAATACTATCACCAACGACATCAGTTAGAACTGCTTCACCCATAGGTACTCGACCCTTAAAAGATTTCTTTGTTTTTAATTTTGAAATTTTTCCATACAAAGTTACAGTTTCTCCGTGTTCACAGTCACGAATAAGTTTTACAGAGCTCATCGAGCTATATCTGGTTGGGAAGTGATGCAGTACGTCGTAAATTTTTTCAATACCAAGGCGTTTCAAGGCTTTGGTCTGGGGTTCGTTTATACGGAAATATTTTGAGATGAGGTCGTTTATCTGCATAGAGTGTATTGTACCCTAAAAACAAAAAAGCACCTTACGGTACTTTTTACGTATAGAGAGATTAATTATGAAAGACTCGCTGTAATTTTTTCTACTAACTCATCAAGAGTGAAGTTTGATTTAACAAGATAGTCAGTAATCACTAATTCATTACCTTTTTTAATATCTTCCTCATCTCCTAAATTTGAAAATATAATTACCTTAGTATCTTTTACTTCTTCGTCTTCTCGGATTGCTTTCAAGATATCAAAACCACTTATTGCTGGAAGCATAAGGTCGAGTAATACAATATCTGGTTTTTCGGTCTTTACCATTTCAAGAGCATTACTACCGTCAGCATTTGTTGTGACGGCAAAATTTTCTTTTTGAAGTTTAGTAACTACGAGGCTTCGCAAGAAATCATCATCTTCTACTATCATTACTTTTTTTCCATCCATAATATATTTGATTAACTATTATATACTGGTAATTGTACAAAAAAAGTAGTCCCTTGGCTAGGGGTACTTTCAAAAGTAAGGGTTCCTCCATGTTTTTCAGCAATACGTTTTGCGGTAAAGAGACCAAGTCCAGTCCCTTCTTTTTTTGATTCTTTTGCATTATCAGCTCGGAAAAACTTTCCAAAAATATGCTCTTGGGCGTCGGCAGGAATACCAATACCGTTATCAGCAACACTCACCGCTAAAGTGTCTTTAGTCGGGATGATAGTTACTGTTACGGTCCCTTCTTCGTTGCTGTACTTGATAGCGTTCTCGAGCAAGTTTTGTAAGATAATCGCAATCTTGTCTGGATCAGCCATAATCATCGGAGATGCTTGCTCTGAACGATTGAATACAAGGTGTACATCATGTGCGCGCGCTGTTTCTAAATATTCTGTAATAATTCGTTCAACTAATTTTTCGACGTCAGTTTTCTGCATATCATATTGAAAATCCCAAGACTGATTTTGATTTGCAACAATGACTTCATTTAAAAGATCAATCATACGCTGATTACTCTCAGAACCTTTAGTGATAATTTGTCGTTGTTCTTCAGAGAAAGAACCAAGGTCTCCATCAAGCAACATTTTAAACGTCCATTTAGTTCCGGATAAAGGTGTACGTAATTGATGTGTAACCATTGAAAGAAACTCAGATTTTGCCTGGTTTTCAAATTTACACTTTTCCAATTCAGTCTCTAGTTCTTCTCGTGTTTTTTCTGTATCCATAAGAGACAGTATAGTTTCTCACCTGTCTTTAGGCAAGGTTAATTTATGAGGCAAAATAACGTATTATGTAAAACATGATAAAAATACCCAAAAATAATATTTTTTCACTATGATTATTGCAGTAGTTATTTTTTCTCTGACAATTTTTCTTGGTGGTAATTATGCCATATATTTCACTGTAGTTCATGCTTTTTCTATTACCGACAGTGCAACACTACTTTGGTTAAAAATCACCTTTATTATTCTGATGATAAGTTTTCCAGCACTACAGTTTTTAGCATCTCAAAGTTTTTCATTAATTACAAAAATATTGTATACCGCTTCTAGCGTTTGGCTCGGAGTATTATTTTGGCTATCTCTAGCAGTAATACTTTATTGGATTACATACGGAATTATAAGTCTTGTCGCTCCAGGAACAGATATTTCTCTTGTAGCAAGGATTTTTATTATTGGAGTGCTATGTATTAATATCTATGGTGTATATCACTCATTTCAAATACAGGTAAAAAATAGAACAATAGTTATTGAACAATTACCAAATGCGTGGGAAGGGAAACGAGTTATTCTATTTTCTGACTCACATTTTGGAGACATCAGAGGTGCTCGTTTTTCAAAGAAGATTGTACGTGCTATTAACGAGGAAAAACCTGATATCGTATTAATTCCAGGTGATTTTTTTGACGGACCACCACTTGATGTAAAAAGCGTTACACAACCAATGAGTTCGATATCTTCAACCTATGGTACATATTTTGCACCAGGGAACCATGAAGAGTACGGGGATGAGGTTGGTTTTCTAGAATCGCTTGAAGATTCGGGTATACATGTTTTAAATAATCAAAAGAAAACTATCGAAGGATTACAAATTATTGGTATTCATTATTCAGATACAAAAACACCTCAACAGCAGACCAAGGTGCTCACCGGTCTTTCATTAGATAATAATCAACCAAGCATTCTCATTAAGCATGAACCAGCAAACATTGAAGTTGCAGAAGCCTTTGGTATCGACCTGCAGGTTTCTGGGCACACTCACAAAGGGCAGATGTTCCCGCTTTCACTTTTTACAAAAATGATATATGGAAAATTTTACTATGGATTAAATAATCTTGGAAAAACACAAGTATATACTACTAGTGGTGTTGGTACGTGGGGACCACCTCAACGCATTGGGACTGATGCTGAGATTGTTGTGATTGACCTCAAGTCTCTGTAGAGTTTTTGAAATAATAATCACATGAGTAAAATATGCATCACAAAATTTATGATGGAAATTACACTTGAGAGACTTAAGCTTGAGTCATGCTAACTTACTAAGTCTCTTGTATATATAAAATGAACCTATAAAAGATAGATGTAGGGAGGTAGTTCAAAAGAGGAACTTTCAATCTTTTGAATTACGACAAAATGTAACGACTCTTTATTCAATATTGTTAGGTAGGATATGAGCCGTGAAGTTATATTGAGTATCTTTTTTACTGTGATATAATATTGAAATATGAATACTATCCTTATTATATCAGCAGCAATTTTTTCTTTTGCGGCATTATACTTTTTTTTCAACCGAAAAAACTTTAGGTCTGATTTTCCTTGGCTCGTAAGCTTTATAACAGTTATTTCATACTTGGTAATGCTTATGAATATCAACATAGGAACTGATCCTACTATGTTTTTGTGGACACGATGGGTTGGATACGCAATAAGTTGCACCCTATTAACAGCATCAATGGTTGGGATATTTGGTATTGTAGGCAAGGAGAAAACCTTAGCACTTGTCTCTACTTCATTGATTATGTTGACAGGTGTTTTAGCAGCCATTGCAAGTAGTACGGTATTTATTGTTATGTTCTTTCTGTTAGGGATGGTTCCGTTTATTTCACTTATCTCTATTTTTCACTCAAAGGCAACGTCAAAAAATTACCATGTACTGAATTATCTTTATTACGGATGGTTCGCATTCCCCGTTATCTTTATTCTTTCACCTGAAACTTTTAACGCTGTTCCATACTTAACATTAATTTTAGGAGCCTATTTAATTGCAGACTTCTTCACTAAGATAGTTTTTTACATACACCTTCGAAGATTGCTGTAGAGCCACCCTGTAGACTGGCGGTATACTTTTAAAGCTAAAAATCTTCTAAAATAGAGAAATTCTTGTAAGAGATAGATTAGAAAAGAGGAATATAAAATAAGATACATGAATTAGTGTTAACTGTTCCTCCAAGTATATTTTGTTACAAGCTGTCCTGAAAAACTTCTTGAATGAGTTCTCCAATACCTATCCTCTTAGTAACAGATATCGGCACCATAACACGGTCGCCAACTTTTTCTCGAATAGATTTTAATTGTTTTTGTAACCCTGACTTTTTAATTTTATCTATCTTATTCACAGCAATAATAACTCTTTTTCCCGTCTTATCGAGAGCGTCAATCATCTCTATGTCGTCTTTAGTTGGACCAACCAAGCCGTCAATAATAACCACTACTTTAACAAGGTTTTCAAAACCTCCAAAAAAATATCCTTCTATGCGTTTAGAGATGGTTGCCCTTCGTGCCGCTGATACACGAGCAAACCCATATCCTGGTAAATCTACAATATAAAATTTTTCATTAATCAAGAAAAAGTTAATTTCTTGTGTATGTCCTGGAGAAGAGCTAGTTTTAGCTAACCCTTTTGTCTTAGTTATCATGTTAATAAGGCTTGATTTTCCAACGTTCGAGCGCCCTATAAAAGCATACTGCGGCAATGTTTCGTACTCGATATCTTTCGGATTAACAAAACCTTTTACAAATCTGGCAGAGTTTATTTTCATATATGTGTATGGTAGCAAAGTTGAGTTGGGATGGCTACTTATTATGTAAAAATTGACTGGGTACTGTTTGATTAATTCTGTTGAGGTAATTTTGTTTGTTATTGGAGATTTGATAACTCAGAATAATATTTTGTTTGATATTTAACATCGTTTTGAGTCATCTCTATTTCATGACTACTCTGTGGCTGGTAATACTGAGTACCAAGAGCAAACCAAACTTCTTTATTATTTATAGTATCTAGAATCAAATATGATGTTTGTGCTTTATTTTCATTTAGTATGTCTTTCTTTTTAATTATACCTGCAACACAGGTCTTTAATCGTTTTGAATAAAAATAATCATCAAACAAAACGCCAGACATTGAAGAGTGTGTTTCGCTTACTAATATATGTGATGAATTAAGGTGAGCTGCGCAATCGATTTTATCTCCATTCTTATTTTTAAAAATAATATAGCCTCCAACTGCGAATGAGACTATGATAAGAAGTCCTATAAGAGGGGTTACATCTTTCTTTTTCATATACGAAACAGTATACCGAAATAAATAAAGATTGTATATATGCACGATGGAAATGATCAAACGTAATTAGGATATTTTAGAGAAAGGTTCGTCCTATGATAGCGGAATTTTATTTCATGTGCGGTGTACTCGGGTATGGTACCCCACACTCCAAGTGTTGTAAGGGTATTTTAGCATATTTTTGAAAATGAAAATAAGGTTTGTGGGTCGGGGTCTCAAATGCCAACAAATGCCAATTTTTGAAGACTTCTAGTCCTCAGTATTTAGCGAGATTTTCTTATTCTTAAGAGTCATTTTTCTCTTGAGATTCTTTATGATTGCGAGGCGTTCTTCAGGCGTCCCTTCTTCGAACAAGATCTGGGTATACTTTCTTAAGTCACTATCTCGTCGCTCCCGATCTCTTTCTAAAATAGGCTTACCAGTGACAAAGCTGCCGTAGCTGTAAATTCTTTTAATCATTTCATTGTTCTTCTCTTTTTGGGTGAGGTATTTTACATCAAGAGTTCCAATGAGTTCAATTATCTGCTTATTCAAAAACTTCTCCTCTATATAGCTACTTTTATCAGAACACTCATGAGTCTTGGCATCACTACAATGATAATAAACATAACGATGTACTGTGCCATTACGTGGTCTTTTGAAATGTTCATCAGCTGTAATTCCAGAACCGCAGTTCCCACAATTCATAAAGCGAGCAAAAGTAAAAGGTTCTTTCCCTCGTCTTGAGTAACTTCTATTATTTGAATGCAATCGAAGTACCTTTTGCGTCTGAACAAATAATTCTTTGGTAATAATAGGTTTATGAATCCCCGTATACCAGTCACCACTCTTCTTTGGATATTCAAATTCACCATAGTAGAAAGTACGATTAAGAATTGCGTGAATAGTTCCATAATTCATCGTTTTACCAGTTTTTGTTTTAATCCCTTCTTCTTGTAACCAAAAGAAAATTTGTCTGTTTGTATATCCGTCATAGGCAACTTTTTCAAACATCTCTTTAATAGCAGGAGCAAGTACTGGGTCAAGGATCTTTTTACATTCTTCTCCTTTAATTTTTGAATTAAGATATCCTGTAGGAGCTGTACTTGGCCATAATCCAGCTTTTACTCGTGCACGCATACCTCTTTTTACATTCACTCCCTTGTTATCATTCTCAAGCTTTGCCTGAGAACCTAAAATCATTAGCAGGAATTTATCATTAGGTGTGTTTGTAAACGTTTGATTGAAAGTTTTTATCTCAACAAGATTACCTCTGTCCATGAGGTCGACTATTTGACCGAGATCTCCAGCATTCCTACTAAGACGGTCAGTATTCCAAGTAATGATGGCATTATATTTCTCATCTTTAAGGTCTTGAATCAGCTTGTTGAATACTTCTCGTTTTCCAGAATCCTTCGCTGAGTGTGATTCAAACTTTGTATCAACAATTAATATATTATCTCGTTCTGCGACCTTTAGCATCTCACTTATTTGAGAATCAATAGAAAGAGCCTGCCTTTCTTCTGACTCCATAGATTTACGTGCGTACAAACAATATTCTTTTTGTTGATCATTATTTCCCATGTTTGTATTATATGTTTTTCTAACAAGAATGAGAAAAAGATTGATGATATACTAAAAACATGAAATCAAGGCTAGTACAAGAAAATATGCTTTATGATTCGCTTGCAAAAACAGTAAGCGACAAAGATTTCGTGATTTCTTTTCACGATTATTTTTCTTTTATTATAGGAGATGGAATCAAACTCTGTGTTCATCTTAGTGATTCTATAAAGGAAAGAATTGAAGATAAAAAAAGATTAGACGATACATATAATGAAATACTCATGTTAGTACAAGAAGATGTAAAAAATATAGGAATTTTCTTGAAAAAAGAAAAGTTAGAAGACGATCATATATTCAACGACAGGATGAGAGATCTTCAGGGTCTTATAAACAATACGATTCATGTTTCTGGCGGAGAAAGACTTGATTCAATTTATTCAGAAATGTCAGATATCACGAATAGATTGTACGAGCTTGGCTTTGAAAAAGAGCTACATAAATATGTAGCTACAGATAATAACTCTAAGCCAATAGCGAGAGACATTATCGCCCTAAAAAATCGACGGGAGCTTATAGCTGATAAAAACAATTTCAATAAAAAAGATGTGCGTTCTCTTGCTGGTGCATTTATACGACTAGGAAGACTATATTCAAACATAGATAAGGTAGAAAATGCTACTGAGGATAAGATAAATATGGAAACTTTTATTGATGATTTGCAGGAAATAAGTAAAAACACTGAATATACAAAACTTATTTCAGGAAAGATATCAGAAGGTTCTTTTTTTAGAAAAGATAAATACATATCTGATATAGAGCGACTTCATCAATCTATTGTGATAAATAATTCAGAAGTAGATATTGAAGAAGAAAAAATAGGCGTTATTTTTTCCTTAAAAGATGACGATGTATATCATTACAAAATTGGTAAACTAAATTACAAGAAGAATGGACTGAATGATCCTAAATATATTAAAATGTTTAGAAATATTATTACGTACATGCCTACTGGTAAAAACAAAATTCGCATAAGTGAATTTGAATCAATGGTAAGTAACAATGATAAGGCTGGAGGTACTTATAGAGTTAATGTAGGTAAAAACGCAAGGTCATTTAATAATTTTCTAAAAAAGAACGCGGTACGAAATGTGCACCCAACTCTTAAAGAGGAAATCATTTCTGCGACCGATGAATATATTACTTTTCATAATATTTTGTAACCAGTGTAAGTAAGTGCAAAAAAGCCTGACTGTACTGTCTGAATAGCCTTATATATAAGGCTATTTTCTATGTCTACACGGATTTGCACGACTATTTTGATGTTGGCGAATGTGGAAAAATAGACATTAGGTATTTGCAATCAGGTAAATATTTTAACAAAAAAATTGTATGTCTAAACGACAAAAGATCACATGGTCGCACACCGCTCGTAACGTATCTAACATCATAACGAACGGATACAATCCGCGAAAAATTAGCGAAAAAGAAAAGAAAGACTTACAAACCTCTATTACTGAATTCGGGACTGTTGTTCCAATCATTCTTAATACAGGTACGCGAGAGAATATTATTATTGGAGGCGAAAAGAGAATCCATATTTATACTGACCTCGGATACAAGGAGGTCGAGTGTATGATTCCGTCTCGAGAGCTTACGCTCGAAGAAGAAAAAGAACTCAACCTGAGATTGAACAAGAACACCGGGTCTTGGTCTGAAGAACTATTAAAAGATTTTGATATAGATGTACTTCTTGGAGTTGGTTTTGGAGACGAAGAGCTTCAAAACTTCTTTGATGATGTTGAGTTATATGAAGATGATTTTGATGTTCAAAAAGCAGTCAAAGAAACTATTACACCAACGGTGCAGTCAGAAGAAATTTGGCAACTTGGACAACATCGATTACTTGTTGGCGACTCAACGGATTTAGATCTTGTTCAAAAAATGATGGATGGTGATACTGCTGATATTATTTGGCAAGACTACCCGTATAACATTGGTTTAGATTACTCAAAAGGTACGGGTGGTAATGCCTCATATCAAGGATCTTTCACAAAAAAAGATGATTCTAAAAGTGAATCTGATTATCTGGATTTCTTAAACAGAAGTACCGAGGTTGCAAAAGCAATTTCAAAAGAAGATTGTCATTATTTCGGATGGTCTGATCCTTCTTCAATATGGATACTGCAAACGATGTATACCCGACATGATATTACTAATAGGCGTGTGTGCTTGTGGGTTAAAAATTCACAAAATCCTACATATAAAATTGCATTTAACCGTCTCTACGAGCCTGCATGCTATGCGACAACTGGAAAACCATACTTGAATATCAACATGAATAGTACCAATGAAATCTTGAACCAAGAAGTTACCACAGGAAATCTTGTTCATGATGAAATTACTGACATGATTGATATTTGGATTGAAAAACGAGACAACACTCAGAATTACCTACACCCTACTCAAAAACCTGTCACTTTAAATGAGAAACCATTCAAACGATGTTCTGCCCCAGGACACGTCATATTTTCAGGCTTCGCTGGAAGCGGTAGTGACTTAATTGCATGCGAAACTCTTAATCGAAAATGGCGAGGTGTCGAAAAAGATCCTATCTTCGCAACTATAGTGATTGATAGATGGGAAAAGTTTACCAATCTTAAAGCAAAGAAAATATATGAAAATAAATAACAGAGATATTTTCAAGATTGGTAATCATATCGTTGGATGTGGTGACTCTCTTGATAAAGAGTTTGTAGCGAAAGTTATTGGTACAAACAAAATACGAGCAATCATAACCGATCCCCCATACGGAGTTGCATATGTCGAGAATAAGAAAGGGTTTGCAAAACTTGGTGTTGAGAATAGTAAGGTAATCGCAAACGACCACTTACAAACTGAAGACGAATATGAAATCTTCACAAGAAAATATCTTGGAGCTGTTGTTCCATATCTTGAAGAATATAATGCCTGCTATATTTTCAATTCAGATTTAATGTTCTCGTCACTACGGACAGGAATGAAAAACGCTGGGTTCTACTATAGCCAAATGCTGATATGGATGAAGAACCAACCTGTGATGAGTCGTAAAGACTACCTCTCAATGTATGAATTGATTGCCTATGGTTGGTTTGGAAAGCATAAAACTGAGAGATCAAAATCAAAGAACGTTATTGTTCACCCTAGACCACAACGATCGAAGCTTCACCCAACTCAAAAACCCATTGGTCTTTTGAGAAAAATTATTCCAGACAACACAAGTATTGGAGATATTATCTACGACCCCTTCCTTGGAAGTGGTTCAACCGCTATTGCCTGTGAACACTTGGGTCGAAAGTGTATCGGTATTGAGCTTGATGAAGAGTATGTGCAAACAACACTCACAAGGTTAGAGAAACTCACTGGCGAGAAAGCAGTAAAAAGATAAGTTTTATGAAAGAAGAAGATTTTTCTAAAGACCCATATAAAAAACAAACATACGATACGTATGCTCTTTGGAAGTCTCTCCCTTCGTTTCTTAAAGGTAGACCAAGGGTACATCTTGAAAAGTTTGGTATTGATGAAGAAATTGTTTTTGATCTATTGAGTATTAAAAACCAAGCTCAGTTTTCACAGGAATATAGCATTGATGTTGGAACGCTGACTGACTGGAACAAACGACTGGAAAAAGATGGGCTTACCAAAGACCTTAATAGTTGGGCTCGAAAGCTGACACCAAACGTGGTTTTTTCTCTGTACAAGAATATTACTAAAAATGGTCGAGCTCAAGAAGTCAGAGCTTGGTATGAGTTAATTGAACATAACTAATATGAATGATATACAACTTGATGAAATTAATACTATTCTTTCAGACACTTTGCGTCAGGTCATGAATAAAGAAATATCTCTGAAAAAAGCAGGGATGATTGCAAAGATTGCAGGAACACTTTCAAAAAACATTGTTAATACAGAATTGAAAGAAAGAGTCGAGTTCCTAGAACAAGCACTAAGAAGAAATAACTAGTATGAAAAGTATTAGCAATATTTTAAGAAAATCAAATATAACTCCGTTTGAACGAGTGAAGATATTGATTCAGAATAATATTCAAAAGGAGAAGACTGGTAAAGATAAGCTATCAGAGTCTGACTTGTATGCATTAACTAAGGGATGGAGTCCGAGTGTTTCTGAGGCAAAAGAATACAATAGATATCTAGATATCATTCGCCTTGAAGATACTATGAAAATGGACACTCAGATGTTCCTGTATAGATCAGAGGTAGCCATTCTGCGAAACCAGAGAATAATTGATAATTTTCTATCCAATACAAGAAGGCTCAACAATATTTACGACCAAACATTTACGAAACATATTCCTATCAAAGAAAGTGTGGAGTTTCTCACGCAACATACCTATTTAGAATACGAGAAAGTGTTACATATATTTACTTTTCAAAATCTTCCCGAGGAAATACAAAGTGACTTACTTCTTCTAGATGAAGAAGTTTCGATCAATGAAGAGTATCTGAGAGATCATGTTTTTCTTTATGAAAGATTTGAAAATGGTAATACGTTGAATAAGCAAGATAAAGATCTGATTATTAATCGTATATATTCACGTATGTATTATGAAGGGGTTAAGAAGATAAAAAATAGTACTGCTGAAAAAGATGGATTTTTGTTCACCTCTTTCTTTGCTGAACTTCCTACAAAAGACTTGTTTCAAAAAATAGCTGATGATGCACATATTACCTACAGTAATGAAGATAGTCTTTTGTCTACGGTCGAAGAATATGCAAAAAGTAGAAATATGAGTATAGAGCAACTTGTAAAAGATACGTTATCCCTTTGGTTAGATGACGGGTTATTCACGAAAGATTATTCACCGCTTTTTATGAGCGAGCGACTTGATACTTGGAATGGAAATACTAAAAAGAATCATAGAGAATTGTTTATGGCTTGGTACGTAGAATTGCAAAAGTCTAAAAAGTATTTTCAAAAACTGTTCGATGCTGATAAATTAAAGAAGCAAATAATTGAGAGAGATTTCTTGGGGATGCCGAGAACGATAGAAATAATAACTGGTAAGAGCTTATATGCCTGCAAGGAAGATATTATCTTTGTCAGAGAATATAAACAGCAGATTAAAATACTTACACCAGTATCAAGTATGTTTCTTTTTGCAAAAAAGCACGCAACACCGACTAAGAGCTACCAAACATTGTATGAGTTTAAAAATCTGGCTGAAAAAGTTTCGTCTGTCTTTGATATTGATATGACAGAAAAATATACTGAGTGTGTTGATATGTACCAAGAAGAGATCATGCTACTGAATTATAGTTTGAGTAGATTGTTGGATACAGTAACAACTAAAGCAGTACTACAGTACACCTTAGATATTACTGATAACTGCTTTGTATTTGATCTTAATACTGATAATGAAGTGGCTTGTATCACTAAGCGATACAAGGAGGAGTTTAAGTTTTAAATAAGCCTTCTAACATTGAGGACTCAAACTCCGACCATACTGGTTCAAAAGATTCTCCAAAGAATCAAAAGACTTAAGATATGTTTCACTTAATCCTTCCCACGCATCACAATCTTCAGGATAGTAATATTTTGCAGTGTAATGTGACGATGTGTAATATTTTGATCCTGTAGTGTCACTCTGTACTTGAGACTGTGTTTCTGTTTCTTCTTCTACAGATGTTGCTTCTCCGTTACATGTATCTGGTGACCAGAGTCCCTTATTAGTAGCTTTAGCAGTAGCTTCAGCTTGTTTAAATTCTGATTGATATTTGTATGCTTCATCATATGTATATTCATACGCATACCCTTGTTCAATCATGTATTTATTAAAGAGTGTTCCGTCTTCTGTATAGATATATGCAAGCGTTCTTCCGTACTTATCTTGCTCTCCTTGAGAAGTGTCATATTCAAGTCGCACCTTCTTTCCTGAAAGTAATTCCTTTGCCTTATTGCTTGCCTCAACTCCAAAGCATTGGACTGGTTTACGAGGGTCGACTGTTTCTGGTGTATCCATACCTATAAGGCGAAGTGTTGTTACTGAACCGTTCATGCTTATCTTTACTGTGTCACCATCTACAACTTTAGTTACGTTGTAATATGTAACTACTGGAGTTTGTTCTTGTGGTTCTGGTTCAGACTCTTGAGTTACTTCTGGAGCAGTAGTAGTTTCTTGTACAGGTTCTTCCTCTACAATCTCTGGTTCTTCTTGAATTTCTTCTTCTTCTATATTTTCAGTTTCAGCAAGAATGTTTTCTTCTTGTACAACCTGATCTTGCTCTGTATTCGATTCTTCTACATCAGGAGTTGGGCTAAAGATTGCAATAACAACCAGTAAGCCAAAGAGGCTTCCGATTCCGATACCTGTATATTTGAGTATGTTGATTAGTTTTTGTTTCATATAAGTTAAGGTTAGCGAGTAACATAACAGTAGTGGGGTACAAAAAAATCCCACCACTAGTAGATCCGAAGACCCTACACCCGTTTCCAGATGTAACGCGACAAACGCCCTAATGATGGGGTTTTTATGTTTGTCGCGATTTTCGACCATATCCTAGTGGAATACTAGGGGTTAGGTCAGAGTATTTGATTGTGAGATTATTATAGCTCGTTTGAGGAGCTATTGGTAGCTTAGCTTAGTTTTGGAGAGCTTTGTGATAGAATGGATAAACATGAATAAGGATACTGTTAATTTTCAACAACAATTTAAAAAGATAGATAATATTCTCCGGCTAGATGCTGGGGTGAGTACTGCTATAGACTATATCGAGCAGACTTCGTGGATTCTATTTTTGAAGTATATTGACGATTTGGAGCAGAATAGAAAAATTAAAGCTAGTCTCGAAAGTGAAACCTATAAAGAAATTCTTGACGAGCCATACAGGTTCTCGGTGTGGGCTACACCTAAAAATGAAAAAGGTGACATTGATTACAATAAACGTCGAGTAAACGAAGACTTGGTTACTTTTATAAATCAAGAATTATTTCCATATCTTAAAAAGTTTTCTGCAAAATCAAACGAACATAACTCAAATACTATTGAATATAAAATTGGTCAGGTATTTAGTCAGTTAAAAAATAGACTTGATAGTGGTAAAAATATTGCAGATGTTCTCGATGCGGTAGATACCATGCAATTTGCTACAGCTGAAGCAAAGCACGAGATGTCTGCTTTGTACGAAGACCGAATTGCACAAATGGGAAATGCAGGGAAAAATGGTGGAGAGTACTATACTCCACGACCGTTGATCAAAACTATTGTAAAGGCGGTAAACCCTGTCATAGGAGAGACAGTATACGACGGAGCTGTCGGTTCTGCAGGTTTCCTTGTGGAAGCATTTGACCACATGAAATCTGGCAAGAAGATCACACCAAAGCAAAATGATGTTCTTCAAAACGAAACGTTCTCTGGTAAAGAGCTGAAGGCCTTGGCTTTTGTTATCGGAATTATGAATATGGTTTTGCATGGTATAGAAGCTCCAAATATTGTTCACGGAAATACTTTGGCGGAAAATGTTTTGGATATGACAGAGAAAGATAGAGTAAATGTAATCCTAGCTAATCCTCCTTTTGGTGCCAAAAATGTTCCTGCTGAGCTACAAAATAATTTCCCTATAAAAACAGGTGCATCAGAATTACTTTTCTTGCAACATTTTATGGCGAAACTAAAAGCTCATGGGCGAGCTGGAATTGTTATTAAAAATACTTTTCTTTCAAATACTGACAACGCAACGGTTGCTGTGCGAAAGAAACTGCTAGAGAAGTTTAACTTGGATGCCGTGCTTGATTTGCCGTCAGGTGTGTTTCAAGGTGCTGGAGTGAAGACTGTTGTATTATTTTTTGCCAAGGGAGAATCAACTAAAAAGATTTGGTATTATCAATTGAATCTTGATAGAAATCTAGGAAAGATAAATGCCTTGAATGAAGGAGATTTAGAAGAGTTTTTGAAGCTTCGAGATAAGAAATCAGAATCCGAGAATTCATGGTCCATAGATATCAAAGACGTTGATACAGAAACGTATGATTTATCAGTAAAAAACCCAAACCAAAAAGAGGAGGCTGCTCTTCGTCCTGCAAAAGATATTTTGGAAGAGATTGTGAGGTTGGATAAAGAGAGTGAAGGGGTTTTGAAGGGGATTAAGAAAATTCTTTAATATATGAATAAGATAAAATACGGAAGTGATAAAAAACTAGAATTTGAGACAAAAAATATTTCTATTATAGGGGGTAATGGCTCAGGAAAGTCTAGCCTTATGAGAAATATTGGAAGGATGAATTCTAGCAGTGTAGAAATTGCCGCTCATAAAAATTTAACCATTCAACAAGGTCAGTATCGAGGTCAAAAAGATCAGTGGCTAGTTCAGCATGGGTCTAGTTTTCTGAGCCCTACTTTAGGTGATAGAAATAAACCTACTGATAATAATAGTGTACAAACAGATTTTAATCAGATTATTGAAATTATATTTAGGGAATATAACGATGAGTCCATCCTTGCTTTGAACGCAGGTAAAACACTTGAAGATATTAATAGGAAATTAGATGAAGTTATCGATGCTTGGAATCTTATTTTTGTTGATAAAAAAATTGAATATAAGAATAAAAAAATTGAAGTTAATGTTGTTGGATCAGATACTTATTATGACATTGAAAACCTTTCTGACGGTGAAAGAGTGGCGCTATATGTTCTTATTAAGGTAAGATTAGCGAACGATAATAGTACTATCATTATAGATGAGCCAGAAACTTTTTTAAATCCAGCACTTTTGGATAGTTTATTTGATGAAGCTGAAAAAATGAGAAAAGATTGTAAGTTTGTTTACTTTAGTCATGATCTAGAATTCATAACAACCAGAGAAGACAATACTATTTTTTGGATTAAAAATTTTACATTTCCAGAAACTTTTGAGATAGAGAAAATTGACGGCGTGACGATACCTAATGAGGTGATTATTAAAGTGATTGGTACAAAAAAAACAAAAATATTATTTGTTGAGTCTGTAGACAATAAAGACGCAAAACTGTATCAACTACTGTATCCAGAGTTTAAGGTTTGGCCTGTTGGGAGTTGTGATAATGTCATAAATTATACAAAAGCATTTAATTTAGGGGTAGAGAAATTTAATAAAAAGTATTTTGGTTTGGTGGATGCAGATTTTCGAAGCAAGGAAGAGGTTCAAAAACTTATAAATAGTAAAGTATTCACTATTCCAGTGTCAATTTTTGAGAATTTATTTTTTATAGAAGAAATTGTTATATTTATTTTAAATTATCTTGGTGATGTAGATATTGAGAGTAAAATAGAGTTATTAAAAAGTAGAGTACAGAATTTAGTTGAGTCGGAAAACTTTAAAAATAGATACAAAAAAGCAAAGTTGCAAAATAATTTTAATCAACAAATAGTAACTTTAGTAGAAAACGAGAGTATTTTTGAGTTTGATTTTGATTTAGTAAATAAAGAAATAGAAGAATTTAAGAGTATGGATAATAAAGAGGTTATAAAGAAAATAAATACAAAAGACATAACTTCATGTGCTTCGATTCTTGGATTTAACTGGAATAGTTGGAGGAATCAAGTTATAAATGTGTTTAATACTGAAAAAGGTGATGAGCTTCAAGATAAATTTTTAGAAATAATGCCAGAGATTAAATAAATGCAATTTCAATCTGTAAAAAAGAATAACTGGCAAATAAAAAAACTTGAAGAGATTTTAGATAAGGTTGTTTATACTAAAAAGATTCCTAGAAAAGAATTTTTAGAAACTGGAGAGCTCCCTGTTGTTTCCCAAGAAATGAACCTTATTAATGGTTTTTGGAATGATGATCAAGATTTGTTTAAGGTAGTCAAGCCACTCGTTGTATTTGGTGATCACACAAAAATATTTAAATACATAGATTTTGATTTTGTATTGGGAGCAGATGGTGTAAAGATTTTAAAACCAAAGAATATATTAGATTCTAAGTTTTTTTATTATCAATTACTAAGTTTAGATTTGAAAGATTTAGGGTATGCAAGACACTATAGAATTTTAAAAGAAAAGAATATCTCATTCCCCGAATCCATAACCGAACAAAAACGAATCGTGAAAATTCTCGATGAGGCTTTTGAGAAGATTGAAATTGCGAAAGATAATACGGAAAAAAATTTGCAGAATGCAAAAGAGCTTTTTGAATCGTATTTATATAACTTAAATGGAGATAAACAAGCCTTAGGTTCTGTTGTTGATATTAAAACTGGGAAACTCAATGCAAATGCGATGGAGGAGGATGGTCAGTATCCATTTTTTACATGTGCAAAAGAAATATTCGCAATTAATAATTATGCTTTTGATTGCGAAGCTATTTTGTTGGCTGGAAATAATGCAGTCGGTGATTTCAATGTTAAGCACTATAAAGGTAAATTTAATGCATATCAAAGAACATATATTATTACTGTAAATAAAGATAATAAGATTTTGTATCGATATTTATACTTTCAACTTCTTAATAGTTTAAAAGAATTTAAGGGAAAATCTGTTGGTACAGGAACGAAGTTTTTAAAACTTGGAATGATAAAAGATTTGGAGATAGTTTTACCTACCATTTCTGAACAAAAACAAATTGTTACAAAGCTTGATACTTTGAGTGGGGAGGTTAAGAAATATGAAGCGATTTTGCACAGCAAGATCGCTGACTTGGACGAATTCAAAAAATCTATCCTCAAGCAAGCTTTTGAAGGTGAATTATGAAAAATATATTTTTAAAATTTAAATATGTAAATATTTTAGCTATCGTAACCTTGGCTTTGCTTGTTGTCGTAAACATTGGGTATCCTTGTTTTTGGGAATCTTTTTTAGGTTTTATTGCTAATACTTTGTTCATTGGTATTTTAACTTCCTATATTTTTTATTATATTGTTGTTTATTTACCAGAAAAAAGAAAAAAGGATGTTATAAAAAACTTTTATAAAAAGCAATTCAAGGATTTTAAAACCCAAGTAATAATAATTTTATTACGAAATTTACCAAATATACCAGCTGATGATCAAGATTCGTTTAAAATTAAATTAACGGACATCAGTAACTTTAGAGTTTTTTTTAAAACTTTCCCGGAAGGTTCACCCTTTCAAGACAGGTGGGGTAAAGTGGCAGATGGGCTTCAAGAAAATATTCATGATATAAAAGAGATATTTATTGAATTTGAGGTCTTAGAAAAAGAAACGAAGTATATTTTGAGTAATCTTGATATACATAATGAAGAAATATTTGATTTTTTGAAAAGAATATCTCGTATGACTTATAACTTTAGAGATTTCGACCCTGAGAAAGACGATGTAAAATCACTCATGAGTTTTTTGTGGAGTATTTTTGCCGGATGGAGCCGGATAACTGGTTATCCAGAAGAAGATATTTTTGAGGTAATCTTAAGAGATTTATAGATATATTGACTATAACCGTGTAAATCATCATACTCTATACATACTATGAATGAAGAACAAACAAAACGAGACTATATTGATCCAAAACTCAAAGCTTCTGGCTGGGAGGATGTTTCTGGTGCTCGAGTTCTGATGGAACATAAAGTAACAGACGGAAGAATCCAAATCGGAGGTAAGCGAGCAAAACCAAAGTTTGCAGATTATGTTTTGGAATTTAACAACAAAAAACTTGGCATTATAGAGGCTAAGAAACTTGAGCTAGATATGACAGAAGGGTTGGAACAGGTAAAAGAGTATGGTCAGATGCTAGATATTGATTTTGTGTATTCTACAAATGGAACTGAGATCTATGAGTTTTCTCTAAAAACAGGGAAAGGTGTCGAGGTTAGCAACTTCCCGACTCCAGAGGAGCTTTGGCAGAAAACATTTTCAGAGCATAATATTTGGAAAGAAAAATTCGCCAAAGTACCCTTTGCTAGCTCAGACAACAAAACTCCGCGATATTATCAGGAGAATGCTATTAGTCGCGCTCTCGATTCTATTGCAGAAGATAACCAACGTGTTCTGTTGACTCTGGCAACAGGGACAGGGAAAACATATATCTCTTCTCAGATTGCTCATAAGCTGTACGAAGCAAGTTGGTCGCTCGATAAAGAATTGGGACGACGTCCTCGAGTATTATTTCTTGCAGATAGAAATGTTTTGGCCTCACAAGCGTTGGTTGATTTTGATATTTTTGCAGATGATCAGAAGGTTAGAATTAGTCCCGAAGAGATACGAAAAGCTGAAAAAGAACTTCCTAAAAACGCGTCTGTTTTCTTTTCTATCTTTCAAACTCTTGTTGGAGAAAACGGAGATGAGAGAAACTTTGAAAAATACCCGCAAGACTTTTTTGATTTGATAATTATTGATGAGTGTCACCGGGGTGGAGCAAATAGCGAATCATCATGGCGAGGAATACTGGACTACTTTACTCCCGCAGTACACCTGGGACTTACTGCAACACCACGAAGAGAAGAAAACAGAGATACATACGAGTACTTCGGACATCCTGTATATGAGTACTCTTTAAAACAAGGAATTGGAGACGGATACCTGACGCCGTTTAAGGTGCAGAAATTCACCACAAGTCTTGATGAATTTATTTATACTCCAGACAATGAAGTTTTGGATGGTGAGCCAGAGCAAGGAAAAATATACAAAGAAGAAGATTTCAATAGAACCATTGAAATTAAAGAGCGTGAAATTCATCGGGTGAAATTGATGATGGATGCTATTAATCAAAATGAAAAAACCATTGTATTTTGTGCAAATCAAAATCACGCAGCCTATGTGCGTGATTTAATACAAAACTATGCAGATAGTAATAATCCTGACTACTGTGTTCGTGTTACAGCAAACGATGGAGTTAGAGGTGATAATTTCTTGCGACAGTTTAGAAACAACGAAGAAACCATTCCGACAATTCTGACAACATCACACAAACTCTCTACTGGGGTAGATGCAAAGAACCTTCGTAATGTTGTGCTCTTTAGGCCCATAAAATCCATGATTGAATTTAAGCAAATCGTGGGACGAGGAACGAGAATCTTTGAAGGGAAAAACTACTTTACTATTTTGGACTTTGTGAAAGCGTACTATCACTTTGCAGATCCTGAGTGGGATGGTGAACCGATTGATCAGACAACCGGAATTGAAATTGGTGGTGAAGAGATAGTCAGAGAGGCGGGACCTTTAGTTGATCCAATAGACCAACCAGAACGACCAAAGAAAATAAAAATTAAACTTGGTGAATCAGGTGTACGTGAGCTTTGGGGGAAAAGCACAATTATGTTTTATGACATGGATGGAAAGCCTATTTCTGCAGAACAATTTTTGAAAAACTTGTTTGGTAAATTGCCTGATTTTTTCAAAGATGAAAATAAATTACGTGCTATTTGGTCAGACCCAAAGACACGAGAGATATTTATGAAAGAAATGGCACAATTTGGATATGACACAGATCAGATGAATGAATTTGCAAAAATGGTTGGAGCAGAAAATTCTGATTTGTTTGATGTCTTCGAATATATAGCTTTTGATAAAAAACCACTTACTCGAGGAGAAAGAATTCTAAAAACAAAAGAAAAAGTATTTGAAGGGCTTGATTCTGAAACTCAACAATTCTTGGAGTTTGTATTGAACGCATACCACTCTGATGGATATGAGACATTGTCTGAAAAAAGCTTCTCAACGTTCCTGGAGCTTCGCTACGGGAGTATGATCGAGGCTCAAAGTGTCTTTGGTGACTTGAATAATGTTAAGAGTAGTTTTTTAAGTCTTCAAGAAGAATTATATACATAATTCAAAGACTTGCATGTGTGAGTATTTGAATGTATGACATTTAGTTACCAACTACATCTACTCGGGGCGCTCTAGACTCATAGAGGTTTATGCGTCATTAATGGTGTATATGAAAATAACAGCACCACAAGGCTTTGAGATAGCTCAAGAAGACATCAAGGTCATAAAGACTAAGTACTGTCTCTATGCTCGAAAATCAAGCGAATCAGAGGAGCGTCAGGTACTATCTATTGATTCTCAAATCAAAGAAATGCTACAACTCGCAGAGCGTGAAGGACTGGAGATTGTCTCAATGAAGCGAGAAAGTCATTCAGCAAAAGAAACAGGTTGTAGACCAGTATTCAATGAAATAATCGAGGAAATAGCATCGGGCAAATACAACGCAATTCTCACATGGGCACCTGATCGTATATCAAGAAACGCAGGAGATCTTGGAAAGATTGTTGATCTAATGGACGCAGGTAAACTTCTGCAGATAAGAACCTTCGGGCAGACATTCGGTAACAATCCAAACGAGAAATTCCTTCTGATGATTCTCGGATCACAAGCCAAATTAGAAAATGATAATCGAGGTATTAATGTAAAGCGTGGATTGCGTTCACGAGTCGAATCAGGTCTCTGGCCTGGAATTGCGCCATTGGGATATCTGAATCAAAAAAGAATAGATAAGAAATGTCAGATTATACTTGACCCTGATAGAGCTCATGTTATTAAACAAATGTTTGAGAAAGTAGCCCATGAAGGATGGAGTGGCAGAAAAGTATATAACTGGTTGAAGTTTGATTTAAACTTCTATACTCGAGGAAATAAATCTCTGACTCTATCAGGGGTTTATCGTATCTTCAATATGACAATTTATTATGGTCCATTTGAATATCCAAGAGGTAGTGGCAACTGGTATCAAGGATCTCACGAACCAATCATCACCAAAGAGTTATTTGAGAAAGCTCAGGACAGATTAAAACGAGATAAGATAGTGCGAGAAAACAGAGAGTACGCCTTCACAAAACTATTCACCTGCGGACTGTGTGAATCAGGGATTACCGCTCAAGAGAAATATAAAGAATTGAAAGATGGAACGACAGCAAAGTACATCTATTACTCATGTAGTAAGTCGAAAGATAGGAATTGTAAGAATAAGTATATTCGAGAGGAAGAATTAATCGATGAATTGTTCAAAGTAATTGATGTAGTGAATATCAATGAGCTTGGAATGAGGATGAAGCTAGAAGAAGAAATTAAACGATTCAATAGACTACAAAGATTAGCGACCAGAGGAACACCAAAAATGAAGATTGATGAGAATGATATAGCAACGAGGGAGTATGCGAAGTATGTATTGAAAGAAGGAAGTATAAGTGAGAAAAGAGATTTGCTGGGTCACTTGAGAAGTAGATTGATATTGAAGGATAAAAAGATAACGCTGGTTGAATAGTCAAAAAAGTTAATTAAAATAAACCAGCTATATCAAATAGCTGGTTTCTTATGTAATTTTTGAGACAAAAAATGTATACCAACACAACCAAGAATGCCACCGAGAACAAAATATTTTGTTTCCTCTATTTCATAAGGTAATAGTGCATTCATGCCAAGGCTGAGTATTACTATAATCATTAAGAAAAATACAAAACGACTAACAGACTTGCTCAGGGTATAGAGCAATATAATATCAAAAATACCGTGTAGACCATGACCCAGTATCATATAAAATCCATCATGATGAATATGTTCAATCATATGAGGTAATTCAAGTATCATATGTAAAACAAGGAATAGCGTTGCAATTGCACTGTATCTACTTTGGTGTGCAATAATTGCAAAAATTAATCCTGAGGTAAGTATTAAGAAAGTCGCAAACGAAAATGGTATCTCAAGAATGTGAGGTAGTAACATGCCAAGATATATTCCTAAAAATATCTTGGTAAACAAAATACGTATATTCATATGTAAAAAGTTTTTGATTCTTTTTGATTATACATATAAAATATCTTTTTGCAAATAGCTTGCAAAAAGATATAAACTCAGTATACTTTTGTACATGAGAATCAACGAATATAAACAATTAATTTGTAAAACTTTAGAAAAGCATCACCTACTAAATTTATCTGAGATACATAAATATGTCCCGGATGCACACTTTGCATCAATTTATCGAAATACTGAATCACTCTGCAGAGATGGTATTCTCAAAAAAGTTATCATCGATAAAAATAATGTACGCTACGAACTTGGTTCACATAATCATGGACATTTTGTATGTAATAATTGTGAGACTGTTGAGGAAGTATCAGTACCATCATCAATTAAAAAAAGTCATATTATTTCAGATATGCTTATTCGCGGAATGTGTGGAGGTTGTTCTAAGGTTAAAAATGTATGAGAATAGCATTCGTAGGAAAAGGTGGGGCTGGAAAAACCACCATTACAACACTTTTTGCAGATTTTGTTTCAAAGAATTCTGAAAAAAATATAGCCCTTTTTGATGCTGATATGAATATACATGTCGGTGATCTTTTAGGCTTTAAAAATATAGAAACAATTCCTCATCTTTCATCTGGAGATGTTCAAAAAGATATTAAAAATTATATAAAAGCAGATAATCGTAGAATTAAAGAAATATCACATTTAAAGAAGACTACGCCACCAAGCGAAGACTCAGGTTATTTTGACTTATCGAATAAAGAGAATCATCTTTTTAAAAAATATTCGCAACAAAAAGATATTATGTTTTTAAGTGTCGTTGGTACTTATGATGCTGAAAATATTGGAAAAAGTTGTTACCATAACAGTCTCGCTATTTTAGAAAATATATTAGCCCACAGCATAGATACTAATGCCTATATTATTGCTGATATGGTTGCAGGGGTAGATGCTTTTGCAGGATCATTGCATGCACAATTTGATATTTTAGTTTTAAGTATTGAACCAACAAGACGAAGTATAGATGTGTACGAACAGTATGCTGAGCTCGCAAAGCATGCAGGAGTTTTTAATCAGTTATATGTTGTAGGTAATAAAATTGACGATATAAATGATGAAGCTTTCATACTTGAAGTAGTACCTCAGGAAAAGTATATTGGCTCAATTAAACTTGATAAACATATTCAAAACGTAGATAAGGGGAGAGAATCATTGAATTCACTCTCACTTAATACAGCATCACAAGTCACGCTAAAAAATATAAATAAAACATTGATAAATAATCGGCGTTTATACAACGAACGGCTGCATCATCTTGTTGAACTACACAAAAAATATATTACACAAGATTATATTATTGCTCGATCTGGAGATCTTACTGATCAAATTCAAAAAGACTTTAATTTTGATGTATTTGTAAAAGAAAAATATGGAGAATAATACTTTTAAGGGAGAACAAGGTTTATATAACTATCTGAATCCAGAGAACACACTGACGCCTCTGGTTGAACTACCACCTTCACTTAACCCTTTTTATAACGATGGAGTTCGTATATCACTGAAAATGATGTCGACGACACCACTAGCTAATATTAAATCACTTCCAGCATGGAATATGTTATTCAAAGCAAGTGAGTCTGGTTCATTAAAAGACATAGATACTTTAATTGAAAACTCCTCTGGAAATACAGTTTATTCTCTAGGAATACTCGGAAGAATTTTTGGTATCCCTGTAACGAAGGCTGTAGTTTCACATCAAATAAGTAAAGGGAAACTTAAACTTCTTCAGTTTTTTGGTATCCAATCAATTATTAATGAAGAACCTATTTGCCCAGATCCAAGTGATCCAACAAGTGGTATCTTTAAAGCAAAAAAATGGGCTCATGAACAAAAAAATCTCTTTAACCCTGGTCAGTATGATAATCCTGAAAATCCAGGAGCCCATAGACGAATTACAGGCCCACAGATATGGAAACAAACTCAAGGCGATATTCAAATATTTTGCTCAGGACTTGGTACGACGGGAACTATAGTAGGTGTAGGTTCATTTCTTAAGGAACAAGAGAAAAGTATCCATATGGTTGGAGTAGTTCGATCAAAGAACAATCCAGTACCAGGAACACGTACAAAAAACCTCTTAAATGAAATTGTCTTTGATTGGAAAAATATTTCAGATGATGTGATTGAGATTGGAACAGTAGAATCATATTCACAAAGTTTAAATCTTTGTCGTCATGGCTTGCTTGTTGGTCCAAGTACTGGATTTAATCTTCAAGGATTATTCAAATCCTTATCAATCAAAAAAGAAAATGGAATTCTTGATTCTTTGAGAAATAGTGATGGGATTATTAATGCCGTAGTGATAGCCTGCGATACCCCTTTCCCATATCTTGATGAATATTTTTATTACCTTGATAAGAAAGAATTTCCTACGATAGAAAATGAAGAGTTGTTATTGATCGATAGTGAACAAGAATTTAATAATTCTCAAAATTTTGAAATTTCCATAACTGATTTTATAGAACAAGCTTACGGAGGCATAAGAGAAAACTTTGAGAAAAAAAATATACAAGATGTATCATTAGGGGATAACATTGTGGTTCTAGATATTCGATCACGAGAGGTGTATGAACATTTCCATATCCCACATGCAACATGGGTTGATTCAAAAACTCAAAACATAAAGGATTATAGTGGTAAAAAAGTATTTGTTGTTTGTCAGCGAGGAGTTTCTTCACTTGCCTATGTAAATAGGTTAAAAGAAGAAGGCATAGATGCCTTATCATTAATTGGCGGAACCATTGAGTGGTCGTTGTATGATTTACCCAGAGAAAAAGCTGAGGTATGTAATAAGAGTTATTAAATATGTCTAACAAAAAAGAATGAAATAAATCATTCTTTTTTGTAACAATGTAGGCACATGGGTCGCACTTACTACATAGGTAATAGGGTCATGTATCTACTAGGTTGTCAATGCGGAGAGTAAGGGATTCGAACCCTTGGAGCCCGTAAAGGCTCGGCAGTTTAGTAAACTGCTGCTTTCGACCACTCAGCCAACTCTCCATATTCTTAGGTTCTCTGATTGTTCGAACAAGTTCATCCGCCAGGCAACCTTTATGCTTTGCTTCTCTTGTGTTTATTTTCTCACAGAGAGGATTCGATCACAAATAAAATGCTTTCTATTTTTTCGCGACCCCGACTCTCCGACAAGCACTCGCTCCGCTCGTCTTGTGTACTAGTTCCGTCTTTCGAATCCTCTCGTATCGGTAAAACATTACACCCGAATGCGGTGCACTCGATTGTAATGTTTTATGCGGACCACTCGGATTAGGTAACCACGGGCTGATTCTCTGTAAGGCTATTTGATCCTTCTCAAGCGCACCCACTTAAGAACTATGGATCAGAATACTATATTTACAAAAATAAGCCAAATGAGACACTAAAGGTGAGATATCTTTCAGTATCTCACTTATTAGTATGTACATATAAAAATATGCAACTCCCAGAAGAATTTATACAAGAGTTTAAGAAATGTTTGAGCGTAATAAATAGGGTGTTTATTTAAGCAAAAAATTACTTGCATTTAATTTAAGTATGATATAGTATTATTACGCAAGTAACTTGCATAATAATTATGAGAACAAACATGTGTAAAAAAAGAATATTAGCAATATTTAAAAATAACCACCTTTTAAGTATTGCTGATATTCATAAAAAAATACCAGACGTTAATTATTCAACAGTGTATAGAAATATCGAGCAATTAATTTCTGACAAGCAAATAAAGAAAATTGTACTTGATAAAGGAAATGTAATGTATGAAATAAGTGAAGAAGGACATAGTCATGATCATTTTCTATGCACTGCCTGTGGAGACATAGAAGAAATTAATATTCCCATGACAGGAATATCATTATTAAGTAACTACAAGGTAAATGATCTCTTAATCAGAGGTCTTTGCGTAGATTGTAATCAAAAAGTATAAGTATTATGAAAAAATTAACTATTTTAGTAATCGTAATCGTATTAGTTTTAGTAGGTGTTGTTGTGAGTCAGAAAGATGATACAAAAACTGCTGTTGAATTACAGGA
>Ga0222676_1000070_pt1 | contig 45524 bp, 50 predicted proteins | sample AntAcemetagen870_FD_179815 | JGI IMG/M metagenome (GOLD analysis project Ga0222676, IMG submission 179815) | Saline water microbial communities from Ace Lake, Antarctica - #870 | ecosystem: Environmental > Aquatic > Non-marine Saline and Alkaline > Saline | place: Antarctica: Ace Lake...
AAGCTTTTGCAATTAAAACTCTTCTCTTCATACCACCTGACAATTGTCTCAGTCTTTGATCTTTTTTATCCCACAAACTTAAATCTTTTAAAATTTTTTCAATATGTTCTGGTTTTGGTGCCTTTCCATATAATCCTCTCGAATAAGATACTGTATCAAAAACAGTTTCAAAGGATTCTAAATTTAGCTCTTGAGGAACAAGTCCTATTCTTGATCTTGTCTCTCTATAATCTTTTATAATATCAAAATTATCAATTGTAACAGTTCCTGAAGAAGGCTTAACAATTCCACAAATAATACTGATTAAACTTGTCTTCCCCGCTCCATTAGGTCCAAGCATTGCAAGGATTTCACCTTGTTTTACTTTAAGGCTAACATTATTAAGGGCTTTAAAGCCATTATCGTAAACTTTGGATAGGCCGTTAATGGATATTTGAATCTCAGACATTTATTAAGGTGTATATAGTTATTAATACACCTTTTACAATTTATTAGATCTATTATTAGATCCTTTTACTTTCCAAAATATTACGGGCAAAAAAGTTGCAATAATAAAAGATAAAAACAACAATGATTGAGATACAAAAGCTGGAAAAGTATCTGTTGGTAAAATTATACCAACTAACAAACTCTTTGAAAAATCAGGAGCTGGGAATAAAAGAAAACCTCCAATTAATCCAATAATGATTGAAATATATGCCGTTTTTTCATCCAACTTTTTATTATAGAAACTATAAAAAACTGTTAGTACGAACGCACAGCAAAATAGATCGGCAAGCAAAAATAAGTATAAAACACTAAATCCTTTTGAAGCAATTGCAAAAGCTACAATTGAAAGCGCAACTATGAAATACTTTGAAAGAGTTAAATAATTAGTTTTTTTGCTAAGATTAAAAGTCGCTTTACCATTAACCACTATTAAACTTGATATCGCATTAACTAAAGTATCAACCGTACTAATTGTTAAAGATAAACCAAGGATCACAATTATTAATGATAAAAACTCTGTCTGTTCGCTTAGTAATAAAGAAAAGAAACCAAGATCAGGAATAACTTTTGGATTAGCTGATGCTGCAACTAGACCACTAAAGCCCATAAAGAAAACAATTGGAATAATCACGATGAACGCTACTATTAAACTTTTCTTTAATACTTCATTATTTTTTGCAGCATAAACTCTTTGCCAATTTCCTTGGTGAAAAAGATTGGTTGCAGCAACTGCAATAAAGAAAGTTAAACCAGCCGTATAGTTTGGAATGTAACTTCCACTTAATAAATGAGGACTTTTTTCTTTAATAAATGAGAAAGAAAACTGATCTCCTGTAAATGATGTTAAATAAAAAACTGATATTAAAAACAAAGCTACAATTACAATCATTTGAATATTATCTGTAAAAATTGAAGCTCTTAACCCTCCATACAATGTATAGGTAAGGGTTGCAATTAATATAATTAAAGATGTAATCCAAAGTTCTGTTCCTGAAATATAATTGATCAATATTGCAACAGCTGTTACTTCTGCACATAGAAAGACAAACATATAAAATACTGTCATTAATAAAATAAGTTTAAATAAACTTTTGCCAAATCTTTTTCTTAAAAATTCAATTAGAGTTGAACCTTTTGGAAACTCTGTTCTTATTTTTTTCCCAAGTGAAATTAAAAAGATCATAGGAAATGCCGTTCCTAACGCATAACCAATCACGGCACCTATTCCACCCCATGTTGCAGCAGATGCTGGACCAAATAAAATCCAAGCTCCAAGCGCTGATGCAATTAAACTTGAGGTTAGTGAAAAGAAACCAATATTTCTATTCGCTGTTAAATAATTGTTAATCCCTCGATATTTTTTAGAGTAAATTAAGCCTACTACTGTAAAAATTAAGCTTATAGTGATGACGAGTGTTAATGATGTTGATTGACTTATAAAGTATGTTTTATCCATTGTTCTCCCTTTCTGAATTACCGGACAGGTTATTAGGGTTTATTCTCAGTCAGTTACGACACCCCTTACAATTTTTATAGACTATAATTTAGATTATTAAAGGAAAACTTAGTGTTTGGTATCTAATATTTCTAAAGGTAATGGTGCTTCTGGGTACTTTTCCTTACATAATTTTTCATAATTTTTGCAAAGAGTGCTTACCGTGTCATGTGCTGCATCTTTTGAAGTTAGAAATTTAATCAAAGTATCTCTCTCGAGTTCAATTTCTTTAATATCTTGTCCACTAAGATACTCGCCTGTTTCCACTTCCCAGTAAGTGTCATTTAATTCTTCGATCTTTAAAGTGTTAAGCTTTCTTTGAAGTTCAATAATAATCTCATCCTCTGTTTTACTATCTCTCATCGGAGAATTTAATAATTTACCTAAGCACTTATCTTTAAGATCGTCTAAAAAAGTATTGTAAGGCTTGCCTTCTGCCAAACCTGTAAAATGATTACTTTCAAAGTATTTATTAATTGCTGCATTAGTTGAAATTTTATTTTTACCCTTAGCAACAGCTATTTGAACATAAACTTCCTGACTAATATATTCGTTTAAATAGTCTTTAATTTTATCCGATAACATTAGTTTAAAAAATTACAGAGTTTTTAAAGGATCAACGTAGTCATAACCAAAAACATCAGCAACAGCTTTATATGTTACTTGTCCTTTACAAACATTTAATCCTGCAAGCAAATGTTTGTCGTCACTTAATGCTTTAGCATAACCATTATTTGCAATTTTAACTAAATGCGGAAGTGTTGCAGTGTTTAATGCAATAGTTGAAGTTCTCGGAACTCCTCCAGGCATATTTGCTACACAGTAATGAATAACACCATCAATAATATATGTTGGGTCGCCATGAGTTGTTGGTTTACTCGTTTCAACACAACCTCCTTGGTCAATTGCAACATCAACTATTACAGATCCTCTTTTCATTAATTTTAACATTTGTTTTGTAATTAATTTTGGAGCTTCTGCACCTGGAATTAAAACACCCCCAATTAAAAGATCAGCTTCTGCAACTAATTTATTTAAATCAATTTTATCACTTTGTTCAGGGATAATTTTATTGCCAAACATTTCAACCAGTTGTTTTAGTCTTGCTTCAGATTTATCAACGATATGAACTTTAGCACCCATTCCAACTGCAATCACAGCAGCATTTTCTCCAACAACACCTCCTCCTAAAATAACAACTGTTCCTCCTTCAACTCCAGGAGCACCGCCCAATAAAAGACCTCTACCCCCTTGGTTTTTTTCTAAACAATGTGCACCTGCTTGAACGGACATACGTCCAGCAACTGCACTCATAGGTGCAAGCAATGGTAGTCTTCCATTGTCATCTGTTACTGTTTCGTATGCGATGCAAATACCTTTAGATTTAATCAAACCTTCGGTTAATTCTTTTGCTGCTGCCAAATGAAGATATGTGTAGATAATTTGATTTTCTCTAATCATTTTAACTTCACCTGATTGAGGCTCTTTTACTTTAACAATAATATCTGCGTCATTAAAAATATCTTCTGCCTTATCAACAATTTTAGCCCCAACACTTGTATATTGTTCGTTTTCAAAACCGGCTTCAAATCCACCTTTATTTTCAACTAAAACTACATGACCTTCTGATACTAAAGTCTTAACGCTCTCAGGAGTTAATCCAATACGATGTTCTTGTGGTTTGATTTCTTTAGGTACACCGATCTTCATAACGTTCTCTCCTTTTTTAATACTTTAGTTTGGTAAAACTTTTAGTTTTTTTGATTTTTTTGATAGTTAGTAATCCCAGTTCTTAACTTGTCGATAATTTCATCTATGTGTTTTTCTTCACAAATAAATTGTGGAGCTATAATCAAACAGTCTCCTGTAGCTTTAAAGTTAACACCAGCTTCATAACATGCTTTAAAACATTCAAAGCCAGCTTTACCTGGTTTGGTGTTTAGCTTCATATCAATTCCACCCATCATTCCATAACCTCTAATATTATCTACCGACTCTAGATCTTGAAGAGAGAATAATCCTTTTTGGAAATAAGGGGCTAAACTTTTAGCTCTATTGAAAATATCATCTTTTTCAAAAATGTCCTGTACCGCTAACGCTGCAGCAACTGCTACTGGAATTCCTGAATAAGTATACCCATGAAATAATTCAACTGCACCCGTTGGTGAAGCATCCATTACTGCATCATAAATAAAGTCATTACATGCAACAACACCCATGGGTACAACGCCGTTTGTTGTAGCTTTAGCCATTGTCATAATATCTGGTATTACACCAAATTCATCTGCAGCAAATTTAGAACCAGTTCTACCCCAACCTGTAATTACTTCATCAAAAATTAAAAGTATTCCATGTTTGTCACAGATCTCTCTTAGTTTTTGCAAATATCCTTTTGGTGGAACTAATGTTCCAGTTGATCCAGCAATCGGCTCAACTATACAAGCTGCTATGTTTTCTCCACCAAAGTTTTGACAAATAGTTTCTAAATCATTTGCTAAATAATCACCTGTCTCAGGTTGACCACTAATAAATTTGTGTTCTGGTAAATGTGTGTGTCTGATGTGTTGGACACCTGGCATTAAAACACTTGCGAATGTTTTAATGTTGTTAACCATTCCACCAACTGAAATACAGCCAATGTTCATTCCATGATAACCACGCTCACGTCCAACAAATCTAAATCTTTCGGCATGACCTTTTGCTCTATGATAGGCTACAGCAATTTTAATTGCAGTTTCTACAGCTGTTGATCCACAAATTGTAAAAAACATTTTGTTTAAATCACCAGGCGTATGTTTTGAAATTTTTGTAGCTAGCTCAAATGAACCACCAAAACCTTGTTGAAATGGTTGAGCATAATCTAATGTTTCTAATTGCTTTGTAACCGCTTCTATAATCTCTCTTCTTCCATGTCCAAGTGGATTACAAAATAAACCTGAGCTCGCATCTATTTGCGTTTTTCCATGGTGAGTTTTTAAATAAACTCCTTTAGCTTCTGTAATTAATCTAGGATTTGCTTTAAAATCTTTATTAGATGTAAACGGCATCCAATGTTCATTTAATGAATTAGGTACTGAAGTTCTGTTTTCTGAGCTCATAAATTTTTTTTTATGTAGTGTAATATTTTTATTCCTAACTATTAGACTAAATCAAAAGATTTTCTAGAATTATTTTCCCATTAGAAATTTTCTAAACTCCATACAACTTAGGAGTGTATAAAAAATTTATTTACATCTTCTCAAATTTCAACTTAAATGCTGCTAATTTAATTAAATTACTAACAGAGGAATAATAATGAAAAAAATAATTAGTTTTATTCTTGGTACCGTAGTTGCTCTTAACTTGACTGTATCAGTGGCTAATGCTGCTGCTAAGTCAGTTAGAGTTGCATTCTTTATAGAATGGCCTACTCCAAACCAAGAAGACAAAGTTAAAAAAATGTTTGATAAAGCTCTAGGTGTTCCAGTTGAATGGACTAACTTTGCAAACGGTGGTGCAATGACTGATGCCATGTTAGCGGGAGATATTGATATTTCTTACTCACAAGGTTTGGTACCATTTATCAATGCTGTTAAATCTAAAGCGCCTATTAAACTTGTAGATATCGCTATGGAATACGGAATGGGTGGAACAACTTGTGTTACATCTAACGCTTCTGGTATTACAAAAGCTAACGCTACTGAATTAGAAGGTAAAAAAGTTGCTGTTCCTCTAGGAACAATGGCTGAGTACGTTTTTGATGAAAGTATGAAAGTTGTTGGAGCTGATAAAAGCAAAATGACTGTTATTCAAATGGACCCTGAAGAAGGTGCTGCTGCATTAGTAAGTGGCGATGTTGTTATGGCATGTTTATTTGGTGGTAACTCTATTAAAGCCGCTACAGCTGCTGGAACTAGATTATTAACAGTTCAAGAAGCACGTGATGCAGGTATCTTAGGTATCGACATTACATCTGTTACTGACAAATTTATGAAAGAAAACCCAGGAATGTTGAAAACTTTCATAGAAGTAACTCATGAAGCTAATACTAGATATAAAGCTGGTAAATCAGATATGAACATTGTTGCTAAAGACGCAGAAATGTCTCTTGCTGATACAAATGAAACTATAGGTGGATTTAAATTTCTTACACCTGCAGAAACTGAAAAGTCTATGACTTCTGGAAGTCTTAGTAAATTCCTAAAAGGAATGGGCACTCCTAACGGAGCAGTTGATACAAGTTTTTTACCTTTATAATCTAGAGAGTAAAATAAATTTACATAGGCGCCAATTTAATAAATTGGTGCCTATTTTTTTAATAAAAAATTTAATATAAAGTTATCTTTATGAGTAATTTAATTTCTCAAAATTTAAATATGATCTTTAAAACTCCTAAGGGAGAAACGGTTCATGCATTAAAAGATGTAAACTTTACACTTAAAAAAGGTGAGCTCTTAACTGTTCTTGGTCCTTCGGGATGCGGGAAAACAACTTTACTAAACATTGCTGCTGGCTTTCTTAGACCCACATCAGGTCTAATTACTCTTAACGGTAATGAAATTAATGGCCCAGGTGTTGAGCGAGGAATGGTTTTTCAACAAGGTGCCTTATTTGAATGGCTAACAGTTTCAGAAAATGTTGACTTTGGCTTGAGAATGAAAAAAGAAGATCCTGTAAAAACTGCTAGAAAAGTTGAAGAATGGTTGAATATTGTAGGCCTACAAGGTTTTGGAGATACGCCAACTTATCAATTATCTGGCGGTATGCAGCAAAGAGTAGCGCTTGCACGATGTTTGATTAATGACCCTGATCTAATTTTAATGGATGAACCATTAGGAGCATTGGATGCACTCACAAGAGAAAAAATGCAGTCGTTAGTTTTAAAAATTTGGAAAGAAACTGGAAAAACAATTATTTTAATTACTCACTCAGTTGAAGAAGCATTATTACTTGGTGAAAGATTATATGTAATGGCGCCAAGACCAGGCCGTATACATAAAGAATATAACCTACCCTTTGCCTCAATGGGTATAGATGGAGATTTAAGAGAAATAAAAAAAACAGCTGATTTTGTGAGCAAACGAGAAGAAATTCTAACTATGATTTGGGACATGGAAGAAGAGATAATGGGTAAAGATATTTAATATGCTAACAGGGATTATAACATTCGTAGTCATATTTGCTGTAATCGGCTCAATTCTTTATGGAAGAAAATTAGCAAAAACTGAAAAGTTAGATGCTGTTTTTGGAAACCCTGAAAGAGCTAAAGGTGGAGTTCATTGGGTAATTGTTGGTAGTAGTTTTTTGCTATTAACATGGCTTTATTATTCATGGGATATGGCAAAATCTTTTTATCCCCAATCGGCTAACGAACTTTGCCAAGTTGCAAAAGTAAATGACTCGTTACTTTCTTTAAAATATTTATTTCCTATAGAAGAACGTGAATTTAAAAGCAGCTCAATAATTAAAGGTGAAAATAAAAATATTGAAAAATTAGCGAATGAAATAAAAAACTCACCCAAACTAAGTGAGCAAGATAAATCTGAACTTTTAAAGTTTATTGATAAAACAAAAAAAACAATTCCCTTATTAACGGATGGAAGACTGTTAGAGAATAAAACAAAAATTCAAATTAGAGACTTAACAAATAGAATTGTCTCATTAACAGAAGAATTTCAAAAAGAAAGTTACCCACCAATTACAAGTATTGAAGAAGAGAATAAAAGAATTGAAGCACTGAAGACACAAGGAAAATGGGGCGCTTCAGCAACAGCAGTAGAAAATACAGTTGAGATACCAACTATTCCAGAAACAAAAATGGGTTTAAAATTTGATGCAGCTGCAAAAGAATTAACTCTTATTAGTGAAGATTTTTTTAATATAAAAAATCACAATTTCCAATACATAAGCTTAATGCAAGAAATTAGGGACGAAATTAATGCTTACAGATCATCAGGACTTAATGATACTCAAAAAGTAGCATCTGCATTGGCAAAAGATGTTCTTAAAATTGCGCGTAGGATTGAATATGCTAGTATTTTCCCTCCTAATACTCTTGACGATATGCAGCAATCAATAATCAATTTTGATGAGGTTCAAAAAAAAGAACAGGGTGTTTTAAAATATGTTGATATTTTTTTATTCCCAGCTGGTACAATTGTTTCAAGTGGACCAAATTGTTCTGAGCAAGGTTCTGGGAGATGGTTGCCAAAACCATCTGATACGTTTAATAAATTTATTCTTTTAATGCAACCAAGCATTGGGTTTAAAAATGTACCTATGGTTTGGTACGAAATGATGGATGTAAGTAAAATAGTTGGTTTTATTTTACCTGATTGGATAGCCGATATAATGCCTGGAAAATATCCAATCCACAATCAAGAAGGTACGGTTACACCTAATTTTAAAAGCAAGGTTCTAAAAGTAGTTACTGGAGAATTTAGTTTATTTAAAATACCAGTTCCTATGGGTCACATATGGGATTCTTTTTTAAGAGTTCTTTTAGGTTTGCTTCTTGGAATAATTTTTGGTGTACCACTAGGGTTATTTATGGGGTTAAATAGATTTGCCAAAGGATTTTTTGATCCATTAATTGAATTATATAGACCTGTTCCCCCACTTGCTTGGGCACCTCTTGTTATTACTGTATTTGGAATTGATAATGTTGGAAAAATATTCTTACTATTCATGGTCTCTTTTTCAATCATGATCATCTCAGCTAGAGCTGGTGCATCAGGAACTCAATTATCTAAAATTCATGCGTCTCACTCACTTGGTGCATCAAAATGGCAAATACTAAGATATGTAATTTTTCCAAATTCTTTACCCGAGATTTTAACGGGTGTTAGGGTTGCTGTTGGAATGTGTTGGGGAACTTTAGTTGCTGCAGAATTTTTAGCAGGTACTACAGGTATCGGTTTTGTTGAAAACGTTGCTAAGAAATATTTCCAATACGAAGTTATCTGGATTACTATTTTTGTAATGGGTATGTTAGGTTTATTATTTGACATTGCCTTAAGAAAAATAATTGACAAAACTATCCCTTGGCATGGTAAAGGTTAATCAACCCTTTATTAATTTATGAATTCCTTAAAGTTAAAGACAATTATTAAAAATATCTTTATTAAATATAAATTAAGTAAAGATCATGCCACTATCTGTGCTGAAGCCTTAATAAATGCAGAATTAGTCGGTGCACCATCACATGGCTTATCTAGGCTTAAAATGTATTGTGATCGAATTTCTAAAAAAGTAATTAATCCAAGAGCTAAAATAAAAGTTAAAAAAATTTCTCAATCAATTGCACATGTTGATGCAAATAATAGCATTGGGTTTGTTGCGGCTGATATAGCTATTAAAACTGCAATAAATAACGCTAAAAAAACTGGAATTGGTTTGGTTGCTGTTAAGAATAGTGGTCATTATGGTTTGTCCGGTTATTACGCTGAGCAAGCTGTTAAAAAAGGTTTAATGGTTATGGTGTTTACTAATGCACCACCTGCTGTTGCTCCTCATGGTGCTTTAAAAAGTTTATTTGGAACAAACCCAATTTGTTTTGGAACTCCAACGGGCTCCAAAGTTCCTTTTATTTTAGATACTTCAATATCAATGATTAATAGAGGAAAAATTAGAGTTGCTGCAAGAGAAGGAACAAAAATTCCAGAAGGTGTTGCTTTAGATAAATTTGGTAAACCTACTACGGATCCAAAAAAAGCATTAGAAGGAGTGCAGTTACCAATTGCTGGATTTAGAGGTTCAGGCTTAGCTTGGATGGTTGATATTTTAAGTGGTGTATTAACCGGTGGTAATCATGCAGGTAGAGTTAAAGATCCATTTACTGATTTTAGTGGTCCACAAAATATTGGTCACTTATTTTTTGTATTAAAACCTAATTTATTTGTCGGTAATTCTTTTAATAAAAGAATAAAAGATAATATTAGAACAATTAAAAGACTTCCTAAAATTAAAGGTGTTAAAGAAATTCTTTACCCAGGACAAAGTAAATTCAATAGATTTAAAAGTAATATAAAGAAAGAGATTATTATTTCAAAAGCTGTCTTACAAGACTTGGAATATTTACAGGGTATCTAGTTAACGAACTGATCTCGAAAATTTAACAAGATCATTAACAAGAAGTTCTGGTTCTTCTAGGGCTGCAAAATGACCACCACTTTGCATTTCGGTCCATTGTGTAACATTAAACATTCTATCAACATACGATCTAGGAGGCCACTCGGACATCTCAGCTGGAAAAATTGCTGCAGCTGTTGGTATTTCTATTTTTTTAAAATCCTTAGGAAAAAAGCGTCCACCCTCTTCTCTTCTGCCATAATAAATCCAAGTAGAAGTGTTAAAAGTTTTTGTAACCACATAAAGCATAATATTCGCTAGCAGCGTATCTTTTGAATAAACACTTTCAATATTGTTATTTTTTAAATCTGACCAGGAATACATTTTTTCAATAATCCATGCTGCAATTCCAACTGGACTATCCATCATTCCGTAACTTAGAGTTTGTGGTTTGGTTGCTTGTTGAGTTCTATATCCATCTTGAATTAATTGATCGTTATCAAATCTTTTTTGCCAATCATGCTCTTCTTTAGATTGTGGACCATCAGGATGACGCATTGTTAAACAATTAATATGAATTGCTTTACAAAATTTTGAGTGATCGTAACCAATCCAGTTCGCAATAGTTGCTCCCCAATCACCACCCTGAGCCAAATAGTTTTTGTATGCAAGGTTTTCTGTCATTAATTTATTTAATATATTTGCTATTTTTCTTGGTCCTATAGGTCTAGAAGGTCTTCCAGAAAATCCAAAACCAGGAAGTGATGGGGCAATAACATCAAAAGCATCTTCAATATTTCCTCCAAATTTTTCTGGGTGCGCAAGCTTTTCAATTATATGTAAAAATTCAACTATTGATCCTGGCCATCCGTGCATAAGCAATAATGGTGTTGGATTAGAGCCACTACCCTTTTCAAGAATAAAATGTATCTCAACATCATCTACGATGGTTGTAAAATTTGAAAATTTATTTATTTCTTCCTCATGTTTTCTCCAATTAAAATCTTTAACCCAATAATTTGAAATTTCTCGCATATAATCAAGATTGGTTCCATACTCCCAACCTCCCTCATTAGGCATTTCATGCCATGGATAATTTTTCACCTTGGTATAAATTTCTTCAAGTGTTTTATCTGGAATATTTACTTTAAATGGCTTAATCATTTCATTAAATTACAGTATATACTTATTATAAATTCAAGTTAAATATATCTTATGCTTTCAAATAAAGAAATCGTTTGTCCTAATAACTTGCTTGACCATGCTCATAAAAAAAAAGGTGTTAATGCTGCAATTGTGAATGCAGGCCTCCCGCTTCCAATGTTATCAGTACAAGATGCTGTAAAAGAAAATCTTATTACACCAATTTTCATAGGAGATAAAAAAGAAATTTTAAAATGCGCAGATAATTTAAAATGGGACATCTCTTCTTTTGAGATAATTGATGAACCTATTGAAAATAATACTGCAGCTATTGCTGCAAAACTTGCCAGCGAAGGAATAGTAAAAATTATTGTAAAAGGTCATATCCATACTGATATTTTGATGAAAGAAGTTTTAAAAAGAGAATATGATTTATTGGGAAAAACTAGATTAAGCCATATTTGGCACATGACCATTAATAAGGATGATAAGCCAATTATCATAACAGATGGAGCTTTAAATGTTTTACCTAATATAAAAACTAAAATGCATATTTTAAGGAATGTTATTAATTTTTCTGAAAGAATTGGAATTGAAAAACCAAAAGTTGCACTTTTATCTGCAACTGAAGAAGTGTTAGACAGTATCCAAAGCTCTATTGATGCTAAAGAAATAACCAAATTAGCAAAAGAAGAAAATTTAAATGCTGAAGTGTTTGGTCCATTAGCATTTGACAGTTGTATTTCTAAAAAATCTGCTGCAATTAAAGGAATTAAAAATGCTGTTGCAGGGCAAGCTGATGTTTTATTAGTTCCAAATATTGAAGCTGGAAATGCTCTAGTTAAAATGATGATATATTTCATGGGTGCTTGTGCGGCTGGTGTTGTTGTTGGTGGAAAAGTTCCAATCGTAATTACTAGTAGATCTGATGAAGCTCAAGCTAGATTGGCGTCTATTGCTGCTGCTGTTGTTGCATTAGACTAATTCTTCATTGAAATAATCACATTAATGTTTTAAATAAAGCTTCAAAATTAGAGAAGGAAACAATGGCCATAACTTATTTAAAAAAATCACCAAAAACATCATCCACTGATGACACCAAAACAACCGGAATTGTTCAGGATCTTTTAAAAAATATCGAAACTACTAAAGAGCAAGGCTGTATCGATCTTACAAAGAAATTTGACAAATATGATGGCGATATTATTGTTTCTAAAGAGAGAATTGAAGAAATCAAAAAAATATTAGATCAAAAAACAAAAGACGATGTTCAATTTTCATACGAAAGAGTTAGAAAATTTGCTGAAGCACAATTAAAAAATTATGGACAAGATTTTGAGGTAGAGCTTTCAGATGGATTATTTGCTGGCCAAAAATTAATACCTATTAATACTGCTGGTTGTTATGTACCTGGTGGTCGTTATGCTCACATTGCATCAGCTGTAATGAGTGTAACAACGGCAAAAGTTGCAGGTGTAAAAAATGTTATAGCTTGTAGTCCTCCAAAAGAAGGTGTGGGTGCACATCCAACAATTATTTATACAGCTGACTTATGTGGTGCTGATGTAATTTTAAATTTAGGTGGTGTTCCAGCAATTGCAGCAATGACAAATGGTTTATTTAATAATCCTCCAGCTGATATTATTGTTGGACCAGGAAATCAATTTGTTGCTGAAGCTAAAAGAATTTTATTTGGAAAAGTTGGAATTGATCTTTTTGCAGGTCCTACAGAAATTGGAATTATAGCAGATGCAAAAGCGGATCCTGAACTCGTAGCCGTAGATTTGGTTGGTCAAGCAGAGCATGGTTATAATTCGCCTTGCTGGTTATATACAACGAGCAAAGAACTAGCTGAAAAAGTAATGAAAAGAGTTCCTGAATTAATTGCAGAACTTCCGGAAGTACCAAGAACGAACGCAGATGCTGCTTGGAGAGATTATGGAGAGGTAATTCTTTGTGATACTGATGAAGAGATGGTTAAAATTAGTGATCAATATGCTCCTGAACATTTAGAAGTTCAAACAGAAAATCTAAAATGGTTCCATGAAAGATTAACAAATTACGGATCTTTATTTATTGGTGAAGAAACCACAGTCGCTTACGGAGACAAATGCTCTGGAACAAACCACATTCTCCCAACCAAAGGTGCTGGTAGATATACCGGGGGATTATTCGTTGGAAAATTTATTAAAACATTAAGTTTCCAAAGAATGACAAAAGAGTCTACTGAACTAGTAGGTGCAGCAGCAGCTAGAATATCTAGATATGAAGGTATGGAAGCTCATGCAAGAACAGGTGATGTTAGACTTAAAAAATACGGCTATTCTAATTAAAACTTAAATAATTTCCATAAGCACTGATAGTGCCAAAATTGACATGAAAAGAATAATTAAATAATTTATTCTTTCCCATATTTTAATGCTCTTGAGATATTTAGAGAAGTATTTTGAAAGATATCCTATTGAGAAAAAAAATAAACATGAGGCTATAGCAGCCCCTATGCCAAAATAATACTTATCCATTATACTAAAGCTTTTAGAAAAGTTTCCTAAAAAAAATACCGTATCTGAGTAAACGTGAGGATTTAGAAATGTAAAACTTAAAGTTTTAACTATAATAGTAGGTAAATTATTATTTTTATTATCTATATTAAATGAAGTCTCTGAAATTTTGATTCTAACTTTTCCCCAAATGAAATGTAGCAAGAATATGAAGAGTAAAATGTTAAAAATTAACTCAATAGTTGGTGTAAAAAAATTATTTAAATACTGAAATAAAAAAATTCCCAAAAAAATTAATAAAAGATCTGAAATTGAGCATATTAAACAAACAATAAAAATATATTGTTTTTTTAGACCTTGCTCTATGACAAATATATTTTGCGCTCCAATTGCTAGAATTAAACTTAGTCCTGTTAAAAATCCTAATAGCAAATAATCCATTAAGTTTTATTAAACTCTTTTTTTACCTTGAACAACTCTATCTAATATTAATGCAACAAATAAAATAGCAATACCTGCTAATATACCTTGTCCAACATTAGCATATTGTAAAGCTTCAAGAACATCTTGCCCTAAACCTTTTGCACCAATTAAAGACGCTACAACTACCATGGCCAAACTTAACATCACCGTTTGATTAACACCCGCAAGTATTGATGGTGTTGCCAAAGGTAAATCAACCTTTCTAAGTAAATACCATTTAGTTGCACCATAAGCGATGGCAGCTTCACGAATTGTTTCTGGCACTCCACGTAAACCTAAAACAGTAAGTCTCACAACAGGTGTTCCACCAAAAATCATAGTAATAATTACTGCTGCAACCTTTCCTGTTCCAAAAAATGCTATTACTGGAATCATAAATACAAAAGCTGGCATTGTTTGCATGAAATCCATTATCGGCCTAATTAATGAATAGAATCTTTGTCTTCTTGCGCAGTAAATTCCAAGTGGAATACCTATTGCTATACTTAAAATTGCAGCCGTTCCTAATAATGCAAGTGTCGTCATAGCTTTCACCCAGAAACCTAAAAAACCCATGTAGAGCAAAAATCCTGTAGAATAAATTGCAGCTCTTGGCCCTGCTGATAAGCCAGTTAGAGTTACTATTGCTGTTATAATTACAATCCATGGGGTTTTAACAAATAACAGTTCTAAGAAATCTAAAACTGATCTAATTGCAATTGTTATAGCTGTAAAAATTACATCCCCTTTAACAACAGCATAATCAAAAATAATTTCTATCCATTTAATTGAAAATAATCTTATTTCAGGGTGTGTTGGAAACGCTTCCATTATCTGAAGTAATCCTGGAAAACTATAATGGATAACCGAAAAAATCATTATCACAGAAGTAAAAACACTACTTAAAATATAGTTTTTCATCTGCATACCTGGATCAATAGATTTTTCAGACAGCCACTCAGAATACTTCTTTTCTAAAATTGAATTTGCCATAACACCCTGGATAACCTTGATGGCTATTAATAAAATAATCCCAAAAATTGTTATCCAAATTGCTGACTCTTCTACTCTAGTGATTTCATCAATATAGCCTTGCATGGCGTCTTCTAGTGATTTTATGTTTCTTTTGAATACATCTATTTTGTCTGGATTATTTTCTATAGCTGCTTCTAATTGTTTATTTCTAAAAGCTATTGTGGCTTTGACCTGCTCAACTTTTGTAATGGCATCTGTTGTAATATTACCAAATAAACCTCTAATAATCTGTACTACTGAAAAAGTTTCGATGATTAAAAAAGCTAAAGTCCAATTCCAAACATTTCGCATTCCAAACCAGATTGGTCCAAGAATAAATGCAAATAAATTAAATGAAAGAGAGTAAGTTGGTTTACTGCCAATTTTTTTAAATTCTTTTATATAATAATCTGGATTACTTTTCACAAAGTTAGTGATCAATTCATCTCTAGAAGGGTTTCTAATTTCTTTATTCTCCATCACTACCCTTTACAACTGCTTTAAGTAAGTCAGCTTGTGTTATAATACCAATATTTTTATTTTCATTGTTGGTAACTAATATAGGCTCATTTTTTATAGAAGATTTTTCTATTAGTTTATTTAATAAATCATTCTCATTTACGCTTTCTAATTTTTCTGTGATTATTCCAAATTCTTTTTCAAATTTTTCAACAGATTGCATTATAGATTTTGCTTGAACAATTTTTAACCGTGATATTCCTTTAACAAAGTCTGCTACATAATTATCTGTTGGTTTCATTACTATTTCTTCTGGTGTTCCTACTTGAATTACTTTTCCATCTCTCATTATTGCAATTCTATGGCCTACTCTTACAGCTTCATCTAAGTCATGAGTTATAAAAACTGTTGTCTTTTTCATTTGTTTTGAAAGTTTAATAAACTCTCCTTGAAGTTGTCTTCTAATTAATGGATCAAGTGCACTAAATGGTTCATCCATTAATAAAAATTCTGGGTCAGCGGCTAAAGCTCTTGCCAAACCAACTCTTTGTTGCATTCCACCAGATAATTCATGGGCATACTTGTTACCCCAACCCTGAAGTTCTACGATATCTAATATTTTATTAGCAGCATCTAATCTATCATTTTTACTAATGCCTCTTATTTCCAGGGGCATTGCTATATTATCTAATACAGATCTATGGGGCATTAAAGCAAAGTTCTGGAAAACCATACCTATTTTTTTATTTCTTAAATCCTGTAAACTTTTTTGATCTAATTTCATCACATCTTCATTATTGATCAAAATTTGCCCTGAAGTTGGCTCTAACAATCTATTGATATGTCTAACTAAAGTAGATTTACCACTTCCAGAAAGGCCCATTACACAGAATATCTCTCCCTTTTTAACATCAAAAGAAACATCAGATACACCAATTACTGAATTATATTTTTCTAAAGCTTCTTGTTTTGAAATACCTTTGTTTTGAATAGCGTTTAATGCCTCTTTAGAATTATTGCCAAATACTTTCCAAACATTTTTTATTTCAATAGCTGAATCCATCAGGTCCAATCAAAGATTTTATAATTTTTTAAAGAATTCTATCCGGCAACTATTTTGCTGCCGGGTAAAAATTTAATTTACTTTAAAGTCCTAACCAACCATCAACTTTAGATTTATTGTTTTCCATCCATGTTCTAGCAACATCAGCTGGATCTTTTTCTTCAACTGAAATTTGATAAGCCAGTAATGAAACATCGTCTGCTGATAATTGAAAGTTCTTAAAGAAATCAACAATAGCTGGAGATTTTGCTTCTAAAGAAGTTCCCCAACCAATTTGGATTTGTTTAAAAGCATCTTTTGATGCAACATAAGATTTTTTGTACCAATCGGCATCTTCTGCAGGTTGAACCATTTTGTATTTAGCTTCATCAAACTTAGGCTCTGTTAACATTACAACATCTGCCATTCCCCAAATTGCATGTGGCTGGTAACAATAAAATGCATATCCTTCACCTTTTTTAATTGAGTCAAGTACTCTTGCATTTTTTACAGCTTCAGCAGTTTTGATAGGTTCAATACCCGCATCATACAAACCATAGTCTCTAAGTTTAACTTGGTTTACATTTGCAGAAGCCCATCCATCAGCACCAATCCAAAACTCACCTTTGCCATTGCCATCGCTGTCCATTGCTTTAACAACTTCTGGTCTTGCTAAGTCTTCAATTGCTGTAATATTCATTTTTTTAGCAAATTGTTGAGACACACAATAACCTTGGTTTCCTTCATATGGTTTTGCACTTAATTTTAGAGTTCCTTTTGGAACTAGATCATTAGTGTAAGCCTGTTGATTAGGTAACCAGATATCAGGGTGAACTTCTATTTCACCTTTACTTCTGTCAATTGCCGCATAGATAGCAGTATTGTTTCCTGGAACAAGTTCTGCTTCTCCGCCCATTTTGTCATTAACAACTGCTGCTAATAAATGAGCAATAGCTGTTGCACCTGTCCAACCTGGATCTCCTATTTTAACTTTCTCAGCGAATGATGAAAAAGTAGCAAATAAAGAAATTAAACCAGCTACAAGTGTAGTTTTTATTATTTTCATTATTATTCCTTTTTATTAATTTAATTATGCAACATAGCTTAAAGCTTTTGAACAAGTCAAAACAAATTATCTAGTTATAAGTGTTGATATAATTTATCTATTTAAGAGTGACTAATCCAAATAGTTTTAGTTTGTAAATATTGGTCCAATGCTTCTGTACCTTGATCTCTACTTAGTGAGCCCGATTGTTTATATCCTCCAAAAGGAGTTTTGATATCACCTTCAGAAAAAGTATTAACTGAAACTGTTCCACAGGGTAAGCTTTTAGCCATATGAAATGCTCTATCGATATCTTGGGTAAAGACACTAGCATGTAAACCGTACTTAGAGTTGCTAGCAATTTTTAAAGCTTCTTCATCACTATTAATTGTGAGAACTCCTAATACTGGACCAAAAATTTCTTCTTGAGCAATGGTCATGTTTTCTTTCAAATTATCAAAAAGTGTTGGCTTAGCAAAAAAACCTTTCTGATCACCGCTAGAAACTCCCCCAAATAGTAGTTTAGCCCCTTCATCAATTCCTTTTTGGATATATCCATCTACTGTTGCTAAGTGTTTTTTAGAAATCATTGACCCCATATTTGAACTTGGATCTAATGGGTCTCCCACTTTAAGAGCTTTTACTTTTTTTGATACTTTATCTAAAAATTCATCTTTAACTTTGCTGTGAATTATTTGTCTCATATTGGCAGAACAGTTTTGACCTCCATTCCAAAATGCTGAGTTAATAGCATTATTAATTAAGTCATCAGTAATTTTTGCATCTTCCAAAACAATAAATGGACTTTTCCCGCCCATCTCTAAACCAATTGTTTTTAAATTACTTTCACCAGAATACTTCATAAATAGTCCACCAACTTCTGTTGAACCTGTAAATGAAACTGCATCAACATCATTGTGTCGACCAAGCGCTTCCCCAACGTCTCCAAAACCTGGAACAACATTTAAAACTCCATCTGGAATTCCTGCTTCTTTTGCAATCTGTGCAACTTTTATAGCTGTAAGTGGAGTGTCTTCTGCAGGTTTAATTATTACAGAACAACCTGCAGCTAAAGCTGGAGCCATTTTCCAAACTGCCATCATTAAAGGAAAATTCCAAGGAACGACACCCGCAACAACACCAATTGGTTCTTTTATAATTAAACTAGTAATAGAGGGGTCTGTAGATCCAACTTTGCCAAATACTTTATCTATTAACTCTCCATACCACTGAAAGTGCATGGGGGCATCATTAGCAACTTCATTGATACAATCCCCAATTAATTTTCCTGTATCAAGGCATTCAAGAACTGAATTTTCCTCACCAGTTTGTCTTAGCAATTCTGCAAATTTTAACAAAACATCTTTTCTAAATTCTGGAGATGTTCTTGACCAAACTCCACTATTAAATGCTTTTCTTGAAGCTTTAACTGCTAGATCAACATCTTTATGATTGCATTTTGAAACTGTACAAAGAACTTCACCCGTTGCAGGGTTTATATTGTCAAACTTTTCTCCATCAATGGCCTCAACATATTTGCCATCAATAAAAGCTCTACCTTCAAATTTTAAATTTTGAGAAATTTTTTTATAATTGATTATCATTTAAGATTTAAAGTTAATATCTTAAGTGTACTAAAGCAAGATTTATTTCATCTCTCCAAAGAAACCAAACTTTTCTCCAGATTTTGCAAACTCTCCTGTCCAGTCTCTCCAATTACAAGTTGGTCCAATTCTATTTTGATACCATTTATTTTTTTTCTCAGCTTTCTGCATTATCTTAACCAACTTAGGGTGCGTATATTTTCCAAGATTTCTTTCACACATTATTTCATAAGGATTGTAAGGGTCTTCTGAAGTAGGTGTTAGGTAAACGCTATCTATAAGCTGAGGACAACCTTCAATATTATGAGTGTACAAATTTCTATTAAGTTTTGTTCCATAACTTAACTGATGACCACTTTTATCATCTTGTTGATTTGTATAATGGATATTTTTCATGCCATCCATGCATCTAATACCCATTAATTGAGTGTGCAAAAGCTCATGAAGGTTAATATGTAAAAAATCTTTTTCATGTTTCATTACATCTCCAGATCTATTATTGCTTTTAACAAATATTCCACCTATCCCAACACCAGCATCTCCACCGTGCTCTCCTTTATCAACATCGGTCCAAAAAAAATACGTTTTTTTCTTATTATTGAATCCCCCTACCTGATGAAAGTAATGACCCATTTGAGTATTAACACTTTTATCTTTTAACTCTTTCCAGTTTTTACTAGTTCTAATAAATGTAATATCTAATTTTCCATCTTTTCTATAATCATATCTGTATTTTTTACCTATTTCACCTGAACCCTTGTTTGCTTTTGTAGCTTCAAACATTGTATTATTTACTTTTTCTAAAATAGTTTCCATACTACCATTTATATCTAGCTCTCTGTCTTCACCATCAGATGGCAATAAATATATAAAGTGAATTTGATGTTCGTCTGTTACATCTGGCTGGTCTTCAAAAAATCTTCCTGGTTTATTATCTGCTGAAACCAAGGATGTATTAATGATCAATGATAAAAAAAATATTAATAATATTTTCATGTTATTTTACTTATTATTCGGGGTTTGAAGTTAATGTTTTGATCTCTAATATGTTTTCATTAGGATCTTTAACAAAGAATGTTTCTTGCTCATATTTTGTGTTTTTAAACCTTAAATAAGGCTCATCATAGTATTTAGTATTTTTTTCTTTTAATCTATTCTTAAGGTCATCAAAATTTTTTCTGGATAAATGTACACCAAAATGAGGAACAGAAACGTTACCCATATCTACATCATGTCTTTCACTATCAAGCTTATGTTCACTTGCGTGAAGTGTTAGTTCATTTCCCCAAAAATCTACGTCTGCCCATTCTTGGGCTGAATTATCCAATCTACATCCCAATATCTCGCTATAAAAATGTTTGGCTTTTTCTAAATCACCACAAGGTATTGCTAAATGAAAACAGTTGGTGTTTTTGTACATAGATTTTCCTCTTTAAATTGCTTATTTAAAGCTTATATAAAGCAATATAAATCTATAATCAACACTAGCAATAAAAAATGAGCGACTTTTTACAATCTATAATTGACCGAGACCCTGCGGCAAAATCTAAACTAAGTTTAATTTTAACCTACCCTGGTGTCAAAGCAGTTTTTTTTCACAGAATTGCTAATTTTTTTCATCTTGCTAAGTTTCATTTAATTGCAAGAATAATTTCTCAGCTCTCTAGATTTTTAACTGGAATAGAAATTCACCCAGGTGCAAAAATTGGCAAAAATTTATTTATTGATCATGGTATGGGTGTTGTAATTGGTGAGACATCTGAAATTGGCAATAATGTAACCATTTATCACATGGCAACATTAGGTGGGATTTCACCAAGTATTAATTCACATAATCAAAGACAAGTTAAGAGACATCCAACATTAAATGATTGCGTTGTCGTTGGTTCTGGTGCTCAAATTTTAGGACCCGTGATAATTGGAGCGAATGCAAAAATTGGCTCAAACGCAGTAGTGACAAAAGATGTTCCTAAAAATGCAGTGATGGTTGGAATACCTGCTAAAAATGTTGGAACCGCTACCGAAGAATTTAAACCTTATGCGGTAGAAGATTCAAATAAAGATACTTCAAGCTAATGAAAAATATCCAAGACAGCTTTATTTCTGGAATTGGTAACACTCCTTTAATCAAACTTAGGGCTGCATCAGAAATTACTGGATGCAATATTTATGGTAAAGCTGAATTTATGAATCCAGGTGGTTCTGTTAAAGATCGTGCAGCACTTACATTAATTAGAGATGCTGAAGAAAAGAATTTAATCTCTAAAGGAGGAATCATAGTTGAAGGTACAGCTGGTAATACCGGTATTGGCTTATGTCTTCTTGGAAATTCACTTGGTTACAAAACTATTATTGTAATGAATGATAATCAAACTCAAGAAAAAAAAGATTTACTTAGAAATATTGGTGCTGATTTAAGATTAGTTCCAGCTAAACCTTATAAAGATGACGCAAACTTTGTTAAAGTTGCAGCAAAACTTGCTGATGAATTAAGACCATCAAACAATAATGGGGTTGTCTGGGCTAATCAGTTTGACAATATTGCAAATGCTAAAGGGCATTACGAAGGAACAGGGCAAGAAATTTGGGATCAAACTGAAGGTAAAGTTGATGGCTTTATATGCTCTTCAGGAACAGGTGGAACAATTGCAGGAGTAAGTAATGCTCTTAAAGAAAAGAATAAAGATATTAAGATTTATCTATCTGACCCAAAAGGCTCTGCTCTTTATAATTATATAAAGAATGGTGAATTAAAATCTGAAGGTGGGTCAATTACTGAAGGAATTGGCTCGAGTCGCATTACTAAAAACTTTGAGAATGCTAAAATTGATGACGCTTATTCAATTGATGATCATGAAGCGTTGCCTATACTTTATGATTTAATAGAACATGAGGGATTAAGTCTTGGTACTAGCTGTGGGATTAATATTGCGGGGGCTATTAGAATGGGTAAAGAACTTGGTCCCGGAAAAACTATTGTTACAATCCTTTGTGATAAGAGCGATAAATACGCAACTAAAATGTTTAATAAAAAATTTCTTGAGGAAAAAGGGTTACCCTGCCCTAATTGGATTTAAATAAAAATCTCATATTTCTAATACTTTTTTCATATAATTATATATCTCTAGCGAGATTTCACTTAAGATAATTAAATGAATCTTGCTACTGGTTACATATTTCTAGTACTTGCTATAATTCTTGGAATTTCATCCAACGGTTTTTTAAAAGCTACAGAAGGCTTTACAAATATTTACCCTACGATCTTTTGCATCTTTACAATTGTTACATGTATCTTTTGTTTATCTAAAGCAATGACCATTATACCCGTTGGTTTTACCTATGCTACTTATGGTGGGCTTACTATTACAGCTGTAACAATTTTTGGTGTTGTAAAATACAATCAAATACCAAACCTGTATGCTATTCTTGGTATATCTTTAATAATAGTTGGTGTTATATTATTAAATACCATGGGAAAGACTAATTAATGAATATGACAACTTCTTACTTATTTTTAGCTCTAGCAGTTGTACTAGGTGTTACTTCAAATAGTTTTGCAAAAAGTGCTGAGGGTTTTACTCTTCTCTTTCCAAGCATCATTACAGGAATTACCATTGTTTTATGTATGTATGCCTTATCAATGGTTATGAAAAATATACCTATAGGAATTACTTATGCTTCATTTGCGGGTCTTGCAATCATTGCAACAGTAATTGTTGGTATAATTAAATACAATCAAGTTCCAAATCTTTATTCAATAATAGGTTTGTGTTTTATTATCGTTGGTGTGTTGATGGTTAACTTATTAGGAAGTAATTAATTATATTTTCTTAAAAATTAATTGAACTGTAAATTCTTACAGAAAGTATACTAGAAGTGTTTCTAAAATTATCGACAGCTTAATATTTTCTAAAGTTGTATTCAATAAATTTATTTAACAAAAGGTTAAATAAATGTTTTGTATGAAATATTTAGAAATGTTATTGTATAAATACCAACAAAGGAGGATGATTATGAATTTATCACCACCTGACACATAACTGGTGTGATTAAATAATCAAAGACTAATTAAGATCGAAAAAATGTAAAGTCCATTATTATGGATTTTGGCGTATACCGCTAACTTATAGGGGAACTCTTTTGGAGCTTTCTGAAAGGGTGAACCCCTTAAAAGATAAGTTAAAAAATAGATGGCAAGACGTGAGTACCATCATCAGATAAAATAATATCCTGTTCATCAATAATATTAGAAATATCCAATGGAGAATACAAATGAGGAAACATGGCTCCATCTGAAGCTTGTTCCCAAACTAAATTATCAAGTTTTAAAGTATCCACTTTTAACAAGATTAAATCTTTTTGATTCTGATAAAATTTTTTAAGAGTTGCTGCAACCTGGTCACTCCCTGAAAAATGAATATAACCATCTTCCAGATCTTTTTTAGAACCTGTTAGTTTGCCCTTATTCTTAATCTCAAGCCATTCGGATTTAGTGCATATTTTGTATACAAACTTGAAGTTCATGTAAAATTTATAGTATCGAGTGAGGATGCTGACAATAAGAAACTTCCCTCAAAAGAGGGAAGTTAATATTAACTATCTAATAGAGAGAGAAGATAATGTTAATTTTTGAATTTTGTACGCACTTTATAGATCTACATTTTAATATAATAAAATGACATATTGTCACGACAGCTATGCAAATGTTGAATACTTTATTTCCTTAATTCACTTAGCGAACATTTTACCAGGATGAGTTTGGTTGATTTAAAAATTCTACCTCTTCAGGTGTGGACTGTCTGTCTAGCACCTTATTTCTATGAGGATATCGGTGAAATTTCTTAATTGCTAATGTGTGGTCTTTCCAAGATTTTTTAATAGAAACTAAATCTGGATGATCTTTTAAGTATTTATTGAGTAAATAATAGCCCATATCATGATCAGTTATTTCCTCACTATGGATAAGAGGTAAAATCATAAAAAATTTTTGGGTTTGATCTAGTTCGTCTAAAAATCCTGCATAGACACAATCGTTGACTATTAATCTTGCTTTATGATCTTGGCTAAAAGCTTTTGGATTATCTCTAAACATATTTCTTGAAAACTGATCAAATAAGATAACCAAAGCTAAACTTCCTAATGGAGTGTCTTGCCAGTCATCATATTCATTTGTACTAGCTAATTCAAAGTCTTTAAGGAATTTTGTTTTAATTGATGTATCCAGTACTTCATCTTTTTTAAATCTTTTTTCTGTAGGCGTTTCTTTAAGCCAAAAATCTAAGATAGCTTGTGCCTTGCTAGGAATGGTTTTCATTTATTTTGAAACTGGTTTCAAAAGTTTAAGCATTTTATTATGAGTAGACTGATTAGCCGAGACCAAAATACTTCCCGCATTTACAGCATCTTTATTATTCCAAGTAGTTACAATTCCGCCGGATGCTTTTATAATTGGTATTAATGGATGAATATCCCAAATCTTATTTGCACATTGAAAGACAACATCAATTTTTCCCTCACATAAATGAGAATAACTTAAAGCATCTGCAGTTGGAAATTGCATTAACTTTAAAACTTTTGGAATTTTTAATTGTTGTTTAAGAGAGATTGCGCCATGAAAAGCACCTGATACTTTTATATCTGAAAAAGGTATATTTTTAGAAACTGAAATTTTTCTTTTCCTTTTATTCTCAAACACATATGCATTTTTATTATTAATATTTAAATAGTACTTATTTAAAATTGGAAAATTTGCCAAACCAACAACAGGGTTACCCTTGAAGTTAAGGGATATTAAGTTGCTCCAAGTAGGATTACCTATTACAAAAGATCTCGTTCCATCAATTGGGTCTATTACCCAAGTATAATCACTTGAACTTTTTTTATGACCAAACTCTTCGCCTATTACTTGGTGGCTAGGGAAATTTTTTTTAATCTTAGATCTAATAAATTTTTCAAAAGCTTTATCTGATGTGGTAACAGGGTCATACCCTTTACCTTTTATTTTATTTGAAACTTTAAATGTTTTATTTAATTTTGAAAAATAAAATTTAGTTAAATCATTTGCTAAATTGCTTAAAAAATTTGAATAAATCTTATATTCTTTTGTGCTTATTGAGGTCATTATAAAAACACTTACTATTTAATTCTTTTTCATTAAAGTTTAATTTTATCAATTTGATCTTCAGCTGCTTTAATTGATTTATCATAGTCTATTGCCATTTGATCCGCAGCAATAATGTCTATTTTTTTAATACCAAAAAAATTTAATACATGGATTAACCAGGGTGTTAAAAAATCATCTTTACTATTAATTTTTGTTCCACCAGAAGTAATTACTAGATAAACTTGCTTATCAGTTAACAAACCAACTCTACTTCCATCTTCGTTATATTTAAAAGTTTCTTTAACTCTAGCAGCCAAATCTGCCCAAGCTTTTAATGTGGCTGGTGGTCCAAAATTATAAATGGGCACAGAAATTATGATTGTATCACTCTCTTTTAACTCAAGAACTAATTTATCTGACATTTCAAACATTTTCTTGTGTTGTTCGGTTTGTTCACCTTCAGGAATTTTCATCCCAGATTCTGTTAAATTTGAAATAAAAATCATTTCATCATTAAGATCCCTATATATAAGTTCATCTTCTGGTTTTTTAATTTTATCTAGTAATTTCCTGGCTAAAGCTCTTGATGTAGAGCCCTCTTTTCTAGCACTAGTATCAATTTGATAAATTTTCATAAATATAAGTTAGTTATTATCCTATTAACCAAAATTTTGCAAAAATGGTAAGGAGTTTAAAAGGTAATAGCCTAAAACTTGTAATTGGTTGGTTAAAATTAAAATTCCAGTAATTAAAAGTATTATTCCACCACTTTTAGATACTAAATTTATATTTTTTCTAAAATTTTTAGAAAATAGTAGAAATCTTTGCATTAAGTACCCTGATAAAATGAATGGTATGGCAAGACCCAGTGAGTAAAAACTTAATAGCAATATTGCTTGATAAATTGTTTCTTCCGTAGAGGCTAATGCAAGTATTGACCCTAGAATGGGTCCTATACAAGGTGTCCACCCAAAACCAAATGCCATACCCACAATAAAAGTGAAAAATATATTATTTGATTTTTTAGTATAAATTTTCTTTTCATTATTAAGAAATTTAATATTTAAAATTCCTATTAACTGAAGAGCAAAAATGATTATTGTTATGCCCGCAATTATTCTTAATGTTTGTGAATTTTGTAAAAGAACTTGCCCCAAAAAAGAAGCGGTAGCGCCAAATACAATAAACACAAAAGAAAAGCCAAGTGTAAATATTATTAATGGCAATAAGTTAATTTTTTTATTTTCTAATAATTCATTCAACGAACTACCTGTAATAAAAGAAATATAACCAGGAATTAACGGCAAGACACAAGGTGATAAAAAACTTATGAGACCTGCTCCAAAAGCAATGGCTAATTCAATCATACAAAATTATTCTGCTACAACTTTGATGTTTTGTCTTCCAAGATTATCAACTGACAGCTCCATATGGTCACCATCTTTTAAAAAAACTGGAGGAATCATTCCTAGGCCTACTCCTGGCGGCGTACCTGTTGTAACAATATCACCAGGCATTAAGGTTATGAAACTTGTAATATGAGCAATTAAAAAATTAAAGTTAAAAATCATTTGATTGGTATTACCAGTTTGATGCCTGTTTCTATTAACATCTAGCGTTAAGTTCAAATTATTTACATCTTGAATTTCATCTTTTGTGACCAAATATGGTCCTAACGGTCCAAATGTATCACCTGACTTTCCTTTAACCCACTGTCCGCCTTTTTCTTTTTGCCATTCTCGTTCGCTAATATCATTGCATATACAGTATCCAAAAACATAATCTTGAGCATCTTTTTCTAGTACTCTTTTTGCTTTTTTTCCAATAACAAAAGCAATTTCAACTTCATGATCTAGTTTTTTAGAATTTTTTGGAATTATTACGTTGTCGTTTGGTCCAACTATTGAGTGAACTGATTTATTGAATAAAACTGGGTTTTCAGGTGGTTTTGCGCCTGTTTCTTTAGCATGCTCTGTATAATTCAAACCTATTGCAAAAAAGTTTCCTGGTTTAGTAATACAAGAACCTATTCTTTCGTTTTTATCTAGTTCTTCTAAATTTTCTAAGTTTATGTTTTTTAATTTATCAAGTATTTCAAAATTAATGGTTTCTGGATTTAAATCTTTAATAACTGAAGACAAGTTTCTATATTTACCATTTTTATCTATAGCAGCTGGCACTTCTTGATTAATTTTTCCTATTCTTAATAATTTCATTATTTATTTTTTATTTATTTTTTCAATCGCATTATACAAAGAACTATGGTCAGTGTTGCCATGCCCATCAGCTACTAAATCTTTATACATTTCTTTTATTAAACTTGAAATTGGCAAATGAGTTTCAACAGCCTTTCCAGCATTTATAATATTTGTCATGTCTTTTAACTGAGTGGTAGTTTTTCCTTTTGGTGAGAAATCTTTGTTAATCATTCTCTTTCCATGAGTTTGTAATATTTTACTATCAGCCCACCCTCCTGATAATGCTTCAATCATTTTACTAGGATTGGTTCCTGATTTTTCACATAAAGTAATAGCTTCTGCTACAGCTCCAATAGTTACTCCAACGATAATTTGGTTAGCTAATTTAGATATTTGGCCTGATGATACTGGACCAACTAATGTTGGGTTGCCCATCTTTTTAAGTAACTCGTAGCAATTTTTAAATGTTTCTTCATCACCACCAACCATTATTGCTAATGTTGCATCTTCCGCTCCTATAGTTCCACCTGAAACTGGGGCATCTAAATAATTTATATTTTTATCTTTTAATATTTTTGAATATTTAGTAGTTAAAACTGGATTAACTGAACTCATATCTATAACTGTAGCATTAGTCTTAATGTTTCCTGCAAACTCTTCACTAGCCATTACTTTATCTACTGCAGTGTCATCAGTAAGCATTGTAATAATAACATCTGAATTTGTAACAACTTCTTTAATTGAAGTTGAAATTACTGCACCAAATTCTCTTAGTCTTTCAGCTTTATCTTGAGATCGATTAAATGCTTTTAAATTGTAACCCGACTTAAGTAGATTTTTTGCCATGGGAAACCCCATAAGACCAATTCCAATAAATCCAATTTGCACAGATACTAACCTTTGATACCCATGTGAGTATATTTGACATTCAAATAATCTTTAATAGCCATTGATCCACCTTCTCTTCCATATCCACTCTGCTTAATTCCACCAAATGGTGCTTCAGCAATAGCAACAAAGCCAGTGTTCACTGCTACTGAGCCTGTTTCCATTAACTCAGAAGCTCTATGGGCTTTTTCCATTGAATTAGTGCATATATAACTGCACAAGCCAAGTTCATTATCGTTAGCTCTTTCAATAACTTCATCAAAAGATTTAAAAGATAACATTGGAACTAATGGTCCAAATGGTTCTTGTTTCATAATAGTAAAATCATCTTTTACATCATCAAAAACAGTTGGTTCATAATAAAAACCTTTGTTGAAACCTGCTGGTCTTTTTCCACCTAATAAAACTTTAGCACCTTCTTGTTTGGTTTTTTCAACTAATTCTTCAACTTCGTTTAATCTTTTTTGAGTTGTTAATGGACCTAATTGAGTGTCTGGATCCATACCATTACCAATTTTCAATTTTTTAGTTTTTTCTATAAATAAGTTTATGAATTCTTCTTTTTTCGATTCATGAATATAAAATCTATTAGGAGAGATACAAACTTGGCCATTATTTCTAAATTTTGCAGCAATAGCTATATCTGTTGCTTTTTTAATATCAGCATCATCAAAAACTATAAAAGGAGAATGACCACTTAATTCCATTGTCACTCTCTGAACTTTATCTGCAGCCTGTTTTAAAATTAATTTCCCAACTCTTACAGATCCAGTAATTGAAATTTTTTTAATTATATCTGATTGAATTAATTGAGAGGCGATACTTGGAGGATCACCTGATAAAAGATTAACTACTCCTGGTGGAATCCCACATTCTCTACAAATATCAACTAATTCCATTACTACACCAGGTGTAATAGTGTCAGGTTTAATAATCACCGAACAACCTGCTGCTAGTGCTGTTGATATTTTTCTAGCTGCTAGAATAAGTGGAAAATTCCAAGGTGATAGGGCAGCTACAACTCCAACTGGTTGGTAATAAACATGTACTCTTGTATCTTCAAATCTACTTTCAATAGTTTGACCAAAAATTCTTTTTGTCTCTTCAGCATTCCATTCAAAAATATCAGCTGCTCCATTTGTTTCACCAATACCTTCTGCTAAAGGTTTTCCATTTTCCAAAGTCATCCATTTAGCTAGTACGTCTTTTTTCTCTCGAAGTTTATCTGCTATACGTCTTAGAATATAAGATCTTTCCCACGGTGTTATTTTTTTCCACACCTTTAATCCTTTTTCAGAAGATTTTAATGCTCTATCAACATCAGCCGATGTTGCTTTAGATGCGTGACCTAACACTTCTTCTGTTGCAGGATTTATAACTTCATAAGTTTCTTTATTTTCTGAAGGAGACCATTTACCGTCAATGAATTGTCCAAATTTTTCGTACATAATCTAATTATACCTGTAGTTGATTATTTATTAATACTTAAATATTTTAACAAATATTTTTTTTGCATTCAATTAATAAAGATTAATTTAATAACCCTTCGAAGGGTTAATTTTATTTAACACTTTACTTTTTTTTAAATATTTTTGCAAATTATCTAAGAAAAAGTTAACCTTATCCACCATCTCGTCTTTGTATCCACCTCCAGTATGCTGTGTAAGTATCAGGTTTGGACAAGACCAGAGTGGGTTATTTTTCCTCAATGGCTCCTCAGCTGTAACATCTAAAATAGCCCCTTTTAAAAAATTATTTTTAAGTTTTTTTATTAAATACTTTTCATCGATTAAATTACCCCTACCAACATTAACTAAAATAGTTTTTTTTGATAAACTACTAATCATTTTTTTATTAAAAAACATTTTAGTTTTTGCTGTCCCAGGCAGTGCACATATAACTATTTCTGCTTTTTTTAATTTTTTCATAAAAAAACTTTTTTTTGAATGTGAATCAATAAACGAATATTGACAGTTAAATACTTTTAGATATTTTGATATTTCTTTATTTATTGATCCTTTACCAAAAAATAAAACATTTTTATTATTTAGTATTTCTAATTTAGCCCTCATTGGATCACCAATCCATTTTTTTTCATTTTTTAACAGAGTAAATGTATCCAAACCTCTATAAAAAGAAAAAATTCCAGCCATTGTTGTTTGGGCTACTTGACAAGCAAAAAAACTTTTAAGGTTAGTAATTATTACATATTTATTTAAAAAATTTTTTTTAACACTGGAGTATTCTCCAAAGCCTGTTGACTCTAATTGAAGCCATTTTATTTTACCACTTTGCTTTACCCAGTTTGATGGAATATTTCCAAACACAATTTCACATTTAAGAAAATTATTATCAGCAATTTCTTTGAATTTTAAGTTAGAAAAATATAAATTATGTTTTTTTAAATTATCTTTAAGAATTTTTTTTTCTAAACTTTCTAACTCACATGCAATATAAATATTCATAAATTTCTATGTTAGTTAATTATTTGTGAAGGATTTAATTCTTTTATAATCATTTTTTTAACTATTCTTTCCAATAATCATCATTTGGTTGCCCTCTATCAACTACAACACACGAATAAACTGCCTCTTTATCGAATGAAAAATCTTTTTCAATTTTATCATTCATTGTAATACCAATCCCTGAAATTTCAGGTCTTAAAAGCTTTCCCTTTTTTATAACTCTTTGATCCCCAAACATTATTGGTTCAAGCTTGTACGGTATCATTGGAAATTCAACTAAATTTCCATTACATCCAAATGCAACATGATAATTTGCCATAATTGCTACAGGTCCACCCCAGGCATGTACAACAGGTGTTATTTTTTTTGTTTTTGCATACTCAAAAACTTCTTTCACTGCATGCATTCCTCCAATAACTGACGCATCCGGTTGAACAAAGTTGTAAATATCTAAATTTATTCTTTCTATCATTTCTAAGGGTGTGGTTACAACTTCGCCTCCACAAATATCTATATCAAGAGTTTCTTTCAATTTTTTAAACCCCTTTATATCCGTAGGACCAACCGCTTCTTCTAAAAATAAAATTTTTTCTTTAGAAATATTTTTTACATAATTAATATAGTCTATTACATCATTTGAATTTATTGGTGGATCAGCCAGATTTTGACACATATCTATACCTACATCTACATCATATTTTCTAGCTTCTTTGAGTACCCACGCAGTTTTATTAATATCACTTGGAACTGCTCTAATTTTATATTTCTTTATTCCTAATGTCTTTAAAAGTTCTAACTCCTCAATAAAATGTTCTTTTGTGTCACAAATTCCTCCACTTCCGTAAACTTCTATGTTTTCTTTTAAACTATTTCCAAATAATTTATACGCGGGACATTTTTGAGTTTTGGATTTTGCGTCAACTAAGGCTATTTCAATTGCACTTGTAGTGTGTCGTGCTGCACCTTGTAAAGACCAATAATCACAAACACTACATAAATCTTTATATCTTCTTAAAATGTCAAACCCATCTTTTCCAAGAAGGTATGGTGCACAAAGTTCAACAATGGATTTAAAAACTTGTGGTGCAAAAACTCCTAAATAACCCTCACCATAACCCTTTACACCATTTTCTAATGTTACTTCAACTAATCCAATGGTTCTTTTTGGTCCATTAGGAAAGCACTCTAAAATTTCTGGATGTTTTTCATCACCATATTCTGCACTTAGTAGAATTGTTCTTATGTTTTCAATTTTACTCATTAAAACTTTAAATGAGGAACTTTAATTTTCTTCATGTAATCAAGTGTTTTTTTTCTATATTTTTCACGCATATCCCTTGTTGGAGGCCTACATCTACTTGAAGGAAGGCCTACTAATTCCATACAAAGTTTATCTAAATATCCATCACCAGAAGTATAGTTAGTTTCAATTTCTACCCAAAGTTTATAGAAAGGCATAGCTTCTTCAACCATCATTCTAGCAATTTCTTCAAAGTTTTTCTTTTTAACTTCATTAATTAATTTTGCTCCCCATTCTGGCCAAAAGTTACACATATGAACTTCAAAAGCTTTTGCATTTAATGGTTTCATTGCTGAGTAAGGAAAAAATAAATTATTATCGATTATTGTAAACCTGCTAGAATAAGTTGAGGTCACATCTTCAAATTCCATTGCATCAGTTCGTGGTGTTGCCCATTTTAATCCAACAATATTTGGAAGATCTTTTATTTTTTCAATAAGTTGGTTGGAAACACTCGTTGAAGTCCAAAAAGTATTATATAAAATTATACCAATTCCTTCAGCTGCACTTGATGCTGCTCTAACATATTCAATAAAATCCTCTTCAGTGTGTTTGAAATAAAAAGGACAGGAGACTTGGAGGAAATCATATCCAAAATCTTTAGCTATATTTGCGAGTTTTTCTAATTCTTGGGTATTTGTTGTTTGGCCACCCAGAGCAATTGGAACTCTTCCATTTACTATTTTCGCACTTTCTTTAGCCAATGATAACCTCTCATCAAAGCTCATTGCTGAAAAATCACCCGCAGCTCCACCAAAAAGTAGTGTACAATTCTCATTATTTAAACCATTACCCAATAAAAACTCTACATAATCTTTAAGTGCATCAAAGTTAAGAGGTAAATTTTTTATATCCTTAAAGGGTGTTGGAACAGTTACATAACAACCTTCTAGTTTTTTTTTTAAATTTTCATAATCCATAATATATTCCTTATTTGTTAATTCTTTTCATTGATATATGCCAAGGTATTAATATTTTTTCCATCATTGTAACAAAGCCAAATACTGACAAGCCTAAACAGGTTAGGAAAAATATTCCTGCAAAAGCTAAATCTGGTCTCATATTTCCTGTAACAATAGAAATATAAAAACCAAGTCCTTTATCTGATCCAATAAATTCAGCTATCGTAGCTCCAACAGTTGCGTTAATAGCCGCATATTTAAAGCCAACAAAACATTGAGGTAAAGCAGCTGGTAAACGAATTTTAAAAAAAGTTTTTAGTCTACTTGCTCCAGTTGATTGATAAAATAAAGTAAGTTCATTGCTTAATGAATTAAATGCTAAAATTGCATTTAACACTATTGGGAAAAAACAAACTAGAACTACAATAATTACTTTAGGCATCAACCCAAAACCAAACCAAGATATAAATAGTGGTGCAAAAGCTATTTTAGGTGTCATCTCAATACTAACAAAGAAAGGATACAAAGTTCTTCTTAATATTGATGAAAAAGAAATAGCTATTCCAAACCCTAAACCTAGAATTAGTGCTATTATATATCCAAGTACAGTCTCTAGAGCGGTAACACCAGTATAATAAATTAACTTATCTAAATCAGCAGAACCTTTTAAAAAAATTTCTGAGGGTGCTGGTAAAATATATCTTGGTATATCAAATAAAGGTATTGAATATTCCCAAAATAAAAAAAAGCCAACAAAAAATAAAATTAACATCCATCCACTCATGATCCATTTAATAAATTTTTTCATTTTAATAATACTTTTTAAATAACACCATATTTATGGAAAACTTCTTGAATTGAATTTACATATTCAATAAATTTAGTTGATCTTTTGACTTTTAAATCTCTTGGGTATGGAAGATCTATTTTTATCTCTCTATCTATTTTACCCGGTCTTGGTGTAATCAAAATAACCCTGCTAGATAACTGTACAGCTTCCTCAATAGAGTGAGTAACAAATATAACTGTTGGCTTTTTAACCATCCATAATTTTTGAAAATCAGCTCTAATTTTTTCTCTAGTCATTGCATCTAATTTACCCAAAGGCTCATCAAGTAAAATTATTTTTGGGTCATGTATCATTGCTTGACAAAAAGCAGCTCGTTGTTGCATGCCACCTGATAATTCATTTGGAAATCTTTCTGCAAAATCCTCCAAGTTTACAGATTTTAAAATATTATAAATTTGATCTTGATAATCTTTAAGATTAAGTCCTCTTAACTCTAATTGTAGCTCAATGTTGCCCTTAACTGTTCGCCAAGGGACTAGAGTATTATCTTGAAACATTATTCCAATATCCGTCTTTGGTCCATTTACGAGCTTGCTTTCAAATTCTACTTTTCCACTTGTTGAGTCTAATAATCCAGCAACCATAAGCATTAGAGTTGATTTTCCACATCCAGATGGTCCTAAAATTGAAACAAATTCTCCAGCATTAATATTTATAGTTGCAGGTCCAAATGCATGAACTTCGTCTTTACCATTTCCAAATACTTTTTTTAATTCTGTTACTTCTATGAAATTTTTCATCTATAAAAACTTAAAACTTGCCGAGTATTGTTTATACTCGGCAAGTCCTTTAATGTATTAATTAATTTATAAATTGATTTGTATAAAAGTCAGATGACTTAGCATTTTTATCTAGATCATTATATTCTTTCATCAATTTAACCATACTATCCCAATCTGAGTCAACATTCAAACCAAGAACTTTTTTCTTGTTTGCTGCAGAATATAATATTCCAAGCGTTACATCTAAAACTTCTCTTGATTGAACTTTACCAGCATCTTCAGCCATTGAACCACCAACAATATCAGCAATTGCATTTACTGCAGCATCCGGATTTTTTTCTGCTTTAGCATAAGATTCCATTGTTGCTTTAATAAATCTTTGTGTTAAATCAGCATTATTTTTAATTGTGTCATTATGTGCAGCTATGCAATATCCAACTTGGTTAACTCCAAAATCAGAATAAGGAAAAGCTATTGGTTGAGCACCACCGTTTGCTTTAATTTCAGCTGGCTTATCATCTAATCCACCTAAAATTGCTATAGCACCACCACTACCTTGTAAATAACTTGATACAAGAGCACCATCTGGAACAGAAGTTATATTAACATCTGACTCCGTAAGACCAGCATTTTTTAGCACAATTGGGAAAAAAGTATTTACACCAGCATTAGCTGTTGTTAATATTTTTTTTCCTTTTAAGTCTTTAATTGTCTTAACACCGCTATCAGGTTTAACAAGAATTGCTTCTGTTCCCATAGCATCAATTACACCGATAGACTTTAATGGTGCTCCTTTAGCCACAAGATCTGTCATTGCTCCGCATGAACCGTAAGAAAAATGACTGTCTTTATTAGCCACTAGTCTGTGTGCAGAACTTGAACCATTTCCTGATCTAATATCTAAATCAATGCCATATTTAGCATAAGTTCCATCAACAAAACCTAAAGCAAAGCCTGCGTGTGATCCATAGTACATCCAATTCAATCTTAATTTAACTTTATCTGCAGCAAATGAAGTTGAGGCGGTTAGTAAAAAAATAACTGCAACTTTGCAAATATTATTTAAAAGTTTATTCATATTGTTTTCTCTCCTATTGTTATTTTTAATACTTTCTCAATAATTTTTATAAAATAAACTATTTAAAACGACAAATTATCAATATTTATAGACAAAAAATAATTTGTTTAAATACAAGTTTAATTCTATGATATTGTCATAAATGAATAAACTTATGTCGTTAATTATTAACTTTTTAATCAATTAATATTATGGAAAATAAAGTATTTTCATTTGATATTATTCTCCAACCAGAGTTTCCATCCAACTCATTGGTCTTAATACAGGAGGCACTAAGGATAACGAATCAATACAGAATTAATGAAATTTTTAAAAATAAGTTAATAACTGTTGATGGAAAAAAAATTAGATCAAGCAATGGTCAGTGGTGGAAGGCAGATGGTGGATTAGAAACTATTAAAAATCCAGATTTTATAATTGTGATAGGTGGAAATTTACCCTTACAAAAAAAATCACAAAAATTATTTTCTACATTAAGGATAGCTCATAAAAATTTATCAAAAATAATTGCAGTTGATACTGCAGCTTTTTTAATTGCTGAATCTGGTTTAATTAATAAAGAAACGATTGTTTGTACCCACTGGGAAACTAAAAGTAATTTTATAGAAAGATATCCAAACATAAAAATTGTAGAAAATATTTACACTATAAATGCTAATGGTCTAATGTTTGCAGCAGGTGGAATATCTACTCTAGATCTAATACTTGAATGTATTAAGAAAATCAAAGGAAAGGATTATTCTGATGAAATTGCACAAGCTTTAATTTATAGACCCAGAGAAAAATCAACAATGCAAAAAGATGATCAATTTAATCCATCAATAGATAATATTTGCCAAAAATCAATTTTGATAATGGAAAAAAATATAGAAACACCAATCAAAATAAATGAGATAGCAAAAAAACTTAACATATCTTTAAGAACATTAGAGCGTAAATTCTATAAAATATATAAAATGTCTCCAATTAAATTTTATGTTAATTTAAGAGTTAAATTTGCTCGAAATCTTCTTTTTTATGATGATCGCAAGATTAATGAAATATCAAGCATTGCTGGATTTAACTACAATTCTGTATTTATTAATTCGTTCAAAAAAATTTATAATAAAACACCCTCTGAATATCGAAAATATTTTAGAAACCAACAATTTGATAAAAACATTCTTGAAAATTAATATTTATCTTTAAAAGTTTTTAAAAATATGTTTTAATTTTTTAAATCAATAAAGGAGAAACTACTGGCAAAATTTATAGTTATGGAACGTTACACTGCTAAAGATCTTGGTGGGTTTGTGAATAATCCTGATACTAATCGAAAAGTTGCAACAACAGCTCTTTGTGAAGCGGCTGGAGCAAAACTTACTGGTTATGCTGGTCTTAGAGGAAAGTATGATTTTATGGTAGAAGTAGAAGGTACTTTTGAACAGGCTTCTGCATCCGGAATGGTAGCAGTATCAAGCGGAGCTGTTACAGATTTTTCAATTCATGAAGTGATTGATTTGAATGTGGTTGCAAAAATTGCAAACAAAATGGCTTCTGAATACAAAGAACCAGGTAAATAAAAAAATATTTAACTTCCAGTTTGAAAGAGATGAAGGTTAATTAGCTTCAAATAAAGTTGGAAACATTTTGCCTGACAAATCATCGCCATTTTTATAACCATTAGCTTCCATAACAGTCCTTTCTTCTTTTGCCCAATCTCCTCTGTAAATTATTTTAGAGCCTTCTTTTGCCATTCTTAAAGTGTAGCGATGAACATCCTTTGATGGAGTAACAGAGCTTAACCCTCCATGCATGGTTCTAATATTAAAATATATACAATCTCCTATTTCTAGGTCCCACTGTAAAAATTCATATTCATTTTTATTTGCTAATATATCGGGTGTTAATTCGTATTTTTTTCCGTTAATAATACCTTCTTCTCCAGCAACATTGTGACCATCATTAAATCTTGTTTTTAAAAATAACCTGTTCCACAAATGTGATCCTTTTATCCAAGCGATACCCTCCTCTTTTTTAACTGTTTCAAGCGGTATCCATAAAACACACATTGGGCCTTCAAAATCAAAGTAAGAGATATCATGATGAAAAGGTGGTTTTGATTTTGAACCAGCTTCTCTAAAAAATTAATTATCCATCACTAAGTTAATTTTTTGTGCCTCCAAAAGTTCAGCTGCAATCTTAGCTGTTGGAGAATTATAAACAAAATCTTCAAATTCTTGATGCAAATTCCACGTCCAAAAGTCTTCATAATAACCAGGAAGTTTTTTATCTTTTGTGTGATTTACAAATCTAGGGCTAGGATTATTTTTTGCATTTTGAATTCCTTTCTTAATTTTTCAATCCAGGCGCTATTAAATTTACCTTTAATTAGAATTGCACCATCCTTTTTAAATTTCCCAAGGTCACTGTCTGTAATAATTTTGCTCATATATTTTTATTATAATATATTGTATCAATAATAGAATGAAAATATTAAGTGACACATTTGGGAGAAAATTTCCTTACATAAGACTATCGATTACAGACGTCTGTAATTATAAGTGCTCCTACTGTTTGCCACAAGGTTACAAAAAAAACCCGGGAGATATGAGAAGCTTCATGTCTGCTGCAGAAATATCAAGACTAGCAAAAGCTTTATCCGAACTAGGTGTTTGCAAAATAAGACTAACAGGTGGAGAACCAACCGTTAGAAAAGATTTTTTTGATATTCTTAAAGATATGAAGCAGAATTCAAATATACCTAAAATAACAATGACCACTAATGGCTATCAATTAAATAAAATTGCCAAACAACTACATGAGGTTGGTTTAGATGGAATTAATATTAGTATAGACAGTTTAAATAGAGAAACTTTTAAAAAACTAACAGGTCATGACAGGCTCCCAGAAATTTTAGAAGGCATAAAGATTTTACAAGAATTAAATTTCAAAAGTATAAAAGTTAATGCTGTTTTGCTTAAAGGTATCAACGATACCTATGAGGATTTTGAAAAATTTGGAAGTTTTATAAAAGATAATAAAATTGATTTTAGGTTTATAGAATTAATGCAAACTGGTGATAATTTAGATTATTTCAAACAAAACCACGTTTCTTCAAAAATATTTAAAGATTATTTAGAAAAAAATAACTGGATACATCAAACATATGGGAAAGATGCAGGCCCTGCATTAAATTTTATTCATCCAGAATACAAAGGTAAATTTGGATTAATTGCCCCCTACTCTAAAGATTTTTGCAAAACATGTAATAGATTAAGAGTTACTTCTAGGGGTGATTTAAGATTGTGTTTGTTTGGCAATACTGGAACTAGCATCAGACATCTTTTACAAACTGATAATCAAAAAGAAGAGCTTGTAGATCTTATAATAAAACAACTACATCTTAAAAAGGAGTCACACCATTTAGAGCTTGGAGACACTGGGATAACTCCTAACCTATCAACTACAGGTGGATAAATGAAAAACTTAAAGTTAATTAATGAAGAAAAATTAAAAGATTGGGCTAAAGAAATTTTCAAAAAAAATTCTTTTAATATGGTTGATGTTTCATCTAAAAAAGAAACTTTTAGAAGAGCTTTAGCTTCTGGTAAAATTTATGTTGGCAAAGAAGTTTTTAATTTAATTAAAAACAAAGAAATGCCTAAAGGTGATCCTATTACTTTAGCAGAAGTGTCTGCTATTCTAGGTGTAAAGAAAACAAGTGAATTAATTCCTCTGTGTCATCCACTTCCAATTGATCATACTGCAACTAAGATCATTATGCATGAAGAAGATAATTCCTTAGAAGTTTTTTGTGTTGTTTCTGCTGTTGCAAAAACAGGTGTTGAAATGGAGGCTATTATGGGTGTCAATGCTGCATTAATAACCATCTATGATCTTAGTAAAATTGTAAACCCGCATCTTAGAATTGATAATGTTAGGTTGTTAATTAAAGAAGGTGGAAAGAGCGGGCTTTGGACAAACCCTGATGGGCTGCCAGAATTTTTAGATAATATTTTTTAATCATGAAAATTAAGCTTGAACTATATGGTGCAAGTAGAGACTTTAGCAATAAAAATCACTTAGAATTTGATATTAAAGAACAAATTGAAATCAAGGATTTTAGAAAAGAAATAATTAATTATTTGGATAAAAATTTTAAAGGTAATGAAGGTTTTATCAAAATTGTAAAAGCTTCTGTTTTCTGTTCAGAAGATAATAATATAGTTAATGATAACTTCAGAATTACAAAAGATCAAAAAATTGGAATTATACCTCCAATAGGTGGTGGTTGATGTTACATATAAAAATAATAGACATTAAAAAAGAAAAAATAAAAACTTCTGCGGCAGAAGAATTTATAAAATCTTCAGCATATGGTGCTTCAATTATTTTCACTGGTACCGTAAGAAATATCAATGAAAATAAAGAAGTTATTGGAATGACTTATGACAGTCACGATGAGCTTGTATTAAAAAGTTTTGAAGAAATTTATAAAGAAACTACTGAAAAACTTAAAATTTTAGATAAAGCAGTATTTATTGAACATGTTAAGGGTTATGTAGAGCTTGGAGAAACTAGCATTATCATTGCCGTTGCCTGTAAACATAGAGACCAAGCTTATGTATTATCAAGGTATATAATTGAAGAAATTAAAAAAAAATCACCTATTTGGAAAAAAGAACATTATAAAAATCAAGAAAGTCAGTGGTTAAAAGGTAATCCTATTAAAAATGAAAAAATATAAACATTCAGAAATTACACCTGAGCAAATATATAATAAAAGAAGAAAATTTATTAAATCTATAGGTTTGGGTGTTAGCTCAATATCTCTTAGCAGCATCCCTTTTCTAAATAATGCTTACTCAGAGAATAAAACAAATCTTACAACTTATGAAGATATCACTACTTACAATAACTATTATGAGTTTGGGACTGGGAAAGAAGATCCCTATAAAAACTCACAAGAATTTATAACTAAACCTTGGAATATTAGTATTGAGGGAGAGGTAGAAAAACCAATAACACTTTCTGCTGAAGAAATTATTTCCCTATATCCTTCTGAAGAAAGAATTTACAAACTAAGATGTGTTGAAGGTTGGTCAATGGTTATTCCATGGATGGGATTTTCTCTAAGTAAATTACTTAATAAAGTTTCAATTAAAAGTGAGGCAAAATTTGTTGAGTTTGAAAGCGTTTATGACCCAGAACAAATGAAAGGTCAAAAATATCCTGTTTTAAATTGGCCTTATAGAGAAGGATTAAGAATTGACGAGGCTATGCATCCTTTAAGTACAGTAGTCACTGGTCTTTATGGAAAAGCTTTACCAAATCAAAATGGTGCACCTTTAAGAATTTTTGTTCCTTGGAAATATGGATTTAAAAGTGCAAAAGCAATTGTGAAGATTAAGTTGGTCAATAAAATACCTATTTCATCATGGATGAAATCCTCGCCAAGAGAATATGGATTTTATTCAAATGTTAATCCAAATGTTTCTCATCCAAGATGGTCACAAGCAACTGAAAGGGTAATAGGTGAAAGTATCCTGTCACCTAGAATTGAAACTCAAATGTTTAATGGATACGGGGATGAGGTTGCTCACTTATACTCTGGAATGGATTTAAAAAAAAATTTTTAAATTTTTAAATTTTCAAATTATAAATTGGTAAATTTTATTTTTATAAAATATGCGAAAATATATTAAAATTCCAATATTTGTTTTATCTTTATTGCCAATGCTTATAATTTTTTATCAAATTATATTTAATCAATTAGGTCCTGAGCCAGTAAAAGAGATTACGCATATTACTGGTGAGTGGACACTTCGTTTTATCATAATCACACTTGCAATGACACCTCTGCAAAGAATTACTAAGTTAAATTTTTGGATCACTTACAGAAGAATGTTTGGTCTATTTGTTTTCTTTTATGCATCAGCACACATGATGACTTATATTGGTTTAGATTATCGTTTTGCTTGGTCAAGTATTGGCGATGATATTATTAAGAAAAAATTTATATTTGTTGGATTTTTAGCTTGGGTTTTGCTGGTTCCACTTGCCCTAACCTCTTCTAAACGTATGATAAGAGTTTTAAAGGATAAATGGAAAAAATTACATCGTATTATTTATTTAATTTCTATATTTGGAGTTATTCATTTTATATGGTTGGTTAAAAAAGATACGACAGAACCTTTAATATATCTAATAATTATAATTATTTTATTAATGCTGAGAGTGAGAATTAGATTTAATTAATTTACTAAAGGTTTTTCAGGTATACAAATTTCAGATCTTGTTAAAAATCTTCTTCCAGTTCCATTATCTAAAGAAAACATTCCACCCATTCCCTTAATACAGTCGATAATTAAATCTGTATTCTTCCATGCTGCATGTTGAGTTTCACTTATATAAAAAGGAATACCACCAATTTTTCCAACCAATACATCATCCTCACTTACTAAAAATTCTTTAACAGGATAACACATAGGAGCGCTCCCATCACAACAACCACCTGATTGATGAAATAAAAGCTCTTCACCATGTTCTTTTTGTAAATCTTTAATTAACTCTAATGCAGAGTTTGTTGCTGAAACTTTCATATTTATATGGCCCGCGGTTTATACGGGCCATGATAATCTATCTGTTAAAAGAAACCTAATTTTTTTTCACTATAAGACACGTGTAAATTCTTCACTTGTCTATAATGATTAAGCATCATTTTATGTGTCTCTCTTCCAATACCTGATTGTTTGTATCCTCCGAAAGCAGCATGCGCTGGATAAGCATGGTAACAGTTAGTCCAAACTCTTCCTGCTTGGATCCCTCTTCCCATTCTATAAGCTACATTTCCATTTCTAGTCCAAACACCTGCTCCTAAGCCATAAAGAGTATCATTTGCGATTTCCAGTGCATGTGCTTCATCTTTAAATTTAGTAACTGATACAACAGGACCAAAAATTTCTTCTTGGAAAACTCTCATAGAGTTATCACCTTCAAAAATAGTAGGTTCAATATAATTACCTTTTTCCAAACCACCATTTAATTTAGCAACATTTCCACCACATAGAACTTTGGCGCCTTCTTTCTTACCTAAATCTAAGTAAGATTTTATTTTTTCCATTTGTTCTACTGATGCTTGAGCACCAATCATGGTTTCCATTTTTAAAGGATTGTCTTGTTTAACTGCTTTTGTTCTAGCAACAGCTCTTTCCATAAATTTATCATAGATAGATTCTTGGACCAATGCTCTACTAGGACAAGTACAAACTTCCCCCTGGTTAAGAGTAAACATTACAAAACCTTCAAGACATTTATCAAAGAAATCATCATCCTTATCCATAATATCTGCAAAGAAAACGTTTGGAGATTTTCCACCTAACTCTAAAGTAATTGGAATTAAGTTTTGAGATGCATACTGCATAATCAAACGTCCTGTTGTAGTTTCACCAGTAAAAGCAATTTTAGCTATTCTCTTAGATGAGGCTAAAGGTTTACCTGCTTCTAGTCCAAACCCACTTACAATATTCAGAACTCCTGGAGGCAATAAATCTCCGATTAACTCCATTAAAAGCAAGATTGATGCTGGTGTTTGTTCAGCAGGTTTCAGTACTACGCAGTTTCCTGCAGCTAGTGCTGGTGCAATCTTCCATGTTGCCATTAGCAATGGGAAATTCCAAGGTATAATTTGTGCAACTACACCAAGAGGCTCTGGTATGTGATAAGAATATTCGTTATTACTAATCTCTGAGACAGAACCTTCTTCAGCCCTGATAACACCAGCAAAGTATCTCCAATGATCAACAACTAACGGTAAATCAGCCGCCATACATTCTCTAATTGGTTTACCATTATCCAAACATTCTGCAGTTGCCAATAAGTTTAGATTTTTTTCTATAACATCCGCTATCTTAAGTAGTATATTTGATCTTTCAGTGATCGATGTAACTCCCCAAGTAGGAAAAGCAGCATGAGCAGCGTCTAATGCTGCCTCTACATCTTTTGCATCAGATCTTGGGACTTCACATATAACCTCATTATTAATTGGACTTACGTTGCCAAAATATTTTCCTGATTTTGGCTCAACAAATTTCCCACCTATAAAATTTCCATACTTTTTCTTAAATGGAAATGGGACTTTTAAGTGAGACGTATCCAGCAATGGAGACCGTCCACCTTTTACAGTTTCTGTACTCATTTTTCCTCTCTCTCTATTATTGTTTGTCTTATTTATCTTAATGGTTTTTTTAACTATTTTAATCTTTTTATTTTTTATTGATGATCGCTTGACCAAATTAATTTTAGATTTTTTTTTGGTCTTACTTTTGGGCTTCTTAGCTACTTTTTTTTTTTTGATAGCCATAGTGAAACTTAACCAAAAATTGATATTAAGATCTATTAATTAAATAATAAATTTTCTACTTAAAGTTGAATACAACCCTACATCTTGTGCTTAACTAAAATGTGTCTAATATTTTAATTATGAATGAAGATACAAAAAAAGAATTACAGTCTGCAACATTTGAAAGGCTGCTTAAGCACTTAGATAAAAGAAATGATGTTCAAAATATTGATATTATGAATCTTGCTGGGTTTTGTAGAAATTGCTTATCAAGATGGTATCGGGAAGAAGCTGAAAAAAAAGGAATTGAGATTTCAGATCCTGATGCACGTGAACATGTGTATGGAATGCCCTACTCAGACTGGAAAGAAAAGTATCAAAAATAATTATTTTTCTTTAAGTCTTGGAAATAATTCTACAAAATTACAAGGCTTGTGGTTTATATCTAATTGATGTTTTAAAATTCCATCCCATGCATCAGTAACACCTCCTGATGAACCTGGTAGTGCAAATACATACTTGCCATTAGCTAATACCGCACAAGCTCTAGATTGAATAGCAGAAGTTCCTACTGTTTTTAAACTTAGTGTCCTAAACACCTCTCCAAAACCCGGAATATGTTTATCAGCAATTTCGTTAACAGCTTCAGGTGTTATGTCTCGACCTGTAAGACCTGTTCCTCCCGTGGTAATTACAACATCTATTTCGGATAGATTAATCCAGTCTTTAAGAATTTTAACAATTTCTTCTTTGTCATCTTTGCAAATTTTTCTATCTATTAATTTATGTTTAGCCTCTTTAATTTTATTTACTAATATTGATCCAGATTTATCATTTTCAAATGTTCTTGTGTCTGTGACGGTTAAAAGTGCTATATTTACAATCATAAATTTAAATTAATTATTGTGTTTATATTATCATTTTTATTTTTTCTAACAGCAACTTTATACTCAAGCGTTGGTTTTGGTGGTGGTTCTACCTATCTTGCCCTTTTATTAATTTGGAATATTCCATATATGGTCTTTCCTGTTATTGCACTTTTTTGTAATATCATTGTTGTTTCTGGTAATTGCTTTAATTATATCAGAGCTAGAAATATTAATTTAAAAATTCTAACCCCGTACTTAATTTCATCGGTACCGTTAGCATTTATTGGTGGTTCTTTATCAATTGAAAAAAATATTTTTGAAATACTTCTTTTTATAGTTTTGTCATTTGCGGGAATTTTACTACTTATAAAATTTAAATCTTTCGATGATTTCAAGGAAATAAAAACAAAAATTCCAAAAACACTATCAATTCTTGTTGGTGGCGCTATTGGATTTATATCCGGTATTGTAGGAATTGGTGGTGGTATATTTCTAAGTCCAATATTATTATTATTTAGAGTAG
>Ga0222676_1000073_pt1 | contig 44496 bp, 64 predicted proteins | sample AntAcemetagen870_FD_179815 | JGI IMG/M metagenome (GOLD analysis project Ga0222676, IMG submission 179815) | Saline water microbial communities from Ace Lake, Antarctica - #870 | ecosystem: Environmental > Aquatic > Non-marine Saline and Alkaline > Saline | place: Antarctica: Ace Lake...
ACGTGTTTAATTATGTTTATAGCTACATGTATAACTGCGTATGTATCTACTTATTCTAATACAACTACCTGTAAATGAACATTATCCTTCTACATGTATGCAGTGTACTATTGTATTCCCTAAAGATATATACTTTATCCCGCCCTTGATGTCCTCATAACTCCTTTATTGACAGTACTTTACAATTATATTCATTTATTTTATAAAAATAAGTTGCACATTGTTTGTTTATGGTGTAAACTATAATAGGAAAAGAAGTACTATTTAAAAGTTAATAGGGTTTAAGATCAGGAGCAAACATGAGATAAACTTATGAGGTTGCAATTGTTTATATAAGGCTGCAACCTGATAAACTTATATTATGTTTAATTGAAGGGGTATAACATGCTAACAAAAACAAAGAAGTTGAATAAAGTTGATCGTTTAGCAATGGAAAAGAAGTTTATAGACCTTAAGGCCCATATGCATATTTGTACATATGAAGAACGTCAAGGTTTAAAATCATTGCTTGATTATTATTATGTTACTTTAAAGGGGTAAATGATGACGGAGTTTAAAAAGATATTACAACAACAACAAAAAAATTGTAATTCAATAATAGAAAAAGGGAGTCCAATCATGAAGACAAAAATCAAAAACATAGACGGGTCTGATATATGCAAAGCAAAGAACGTGAACATTGTTGCAGTCACTGCCTTTTGTCCACGATGTGACTCACAACTTTACCATCATGGTGGCTCGTATATTCCGTCATTCGTTGACAGTTTAAGATGCACGTGTGGAAATGTAATATCTTTGCAGTGGCGTAAATATAACAACTGGAAATAAAACTTTATTAAAGGGAACGGATATGAAAGCAGTGATTAATTCCCCAGCGGTTATGTCCAGATATTTACCCAAAATCAATCTATGAAAGTATGTAATTGATTTGCCTTGTATAGTCTGCGGATTATATAAGGTCAACTAATTATTTAATTGTTTTTAATAAAGGGGTAAAAATGAAAGTTGAAATGCAAGTAACAAAAAATGTAAATGGTAGTTTGACTTTGAGCATTGTTATTGGCAGTCAATACGTGAAACATACCTATTATGGTTATACAATGAAACAAGCAAAGATTAAATTTAGGCAAATGCTAAAAGAAAAGCATAATACTAAAGTTTGTGCTTGACTTCTGTTTTGAAATAGTGTACACTATGTATAAACGAATTGAAAAGATGCGGGACAACTTTTACAAATAGGAGATCGGAATGTATTTGATAACAGCAAATCTACTCGACAAAGATTACCAGCCAAAGAATGCCCCCGGAGTATGGGAAGAGATCACAAGCGGAACATACTGGAATATCAGACTTCTGGATGATGACAGAAATATCTATTTCGAGGGTATCAGTCAGGACATATACGAATCAGCAGATATAGCTTTTGCACCGCTTGACGATTTACAGCCATCTTTCGGAGTAACCGAGCTTCAATACTTCGAAGCAGAAACCTGGAACACTCTATAACCAAATATTGAAAGGATCATATCATGACATTGGCTGGAATTAAATCTGAAATGTTGGCATACCTATTAACTGAAGAGTAAAATAGAGGAAAAATAAGTGATTTTTCTCTTGACATTGCAATAGCTTTATGGTATACTACGCATATTAATAAATAACCTTGAATTGGAGATAGAAAAATGGCAAGACTTTTAGAGACAACTTCAGGAGACATACTCAAAGTTGCGAAGATGGCAAAGATACTTAATCTGGAATTTCCTTGGCTTACCTCAGATCAGATTCTGGAGGTACAAACTCAGGTCATTGCAGTGCCCGGAAATGGCTTTGTAACACGAGAAGGCTTTCTGGTTATGGTTGATTTGGTCAGATCTCGATTGCTTAATATGGTTGCATAACTTTCTCATCGGGTCAGGAGCTTAATTGCTTCTGGCCACCCCTTTTGGAGATAATAAAATGAGCAGAGCAATAGATGTAGCAAAGAGAATGTTGAATAAAAAGCACCTTGCCCCAGATCTTGAAGAGCAGTTAACTACAGTAGATGGGTTGATGAAAAAAGATAAGGCTGGTATTATGTCCAGCTCAGTTATTGCCTGTATAATAATGGAATGGCAGGCAAACAAAGTTAACAGGGAAATCGTAACCGAAATTTTGGAGTGATTATGGGAAAATTGACAAATGAAAAAAATGTACATCAGCTAATTGCAGATACAGTACTGCAAAGTAGCTACGCACCTAACCCAAATCGGATAGGTGTTACCACGTTGGCAGGTCCTCCGCTTGTCAGGCAGCTCAGATTCAAGTATCACCCATACTTGTCTGTTGATGTTGCTGAACAGCTCTGGGCATTGCTGGGAACTACAGCTCATAAGGTATTGCTGAACAATCCTAAGTTTGGTTGGGTGTTTGAAACAAAACTCACACAGCAGCTACGCCCTGAATGGCCGACACTTACAGGCTATGTTGATGGGTACAACTTCTTGACTGGGGAGGTCCTTGACTTTAAGATGACTTCTGTTTGGTCTATCATCTATGGTATAAAGGATGGTAAACCTGATTGGGAACAACAGCTCAATGTGTATGGCCGTATGATCGCTTTGCAAGGGGGTAAGGTCACCAAGCTACAGGATGTTGCAATTCTGCGAGATCATAACGGAGGTGAGGCTCTTAGGAATAAAGACTATCCTGAGACACCCTTCTATAACTTCCCATCTAAGATCTGGACACCTCAGGAAGCTGATGAGTTTATACAACATCGGTTTGAATTGCATACCTCTAAGGCATGTGAGTGTACTCCTGAGGAGAAGTGGCTTAAGCCTGATACCTTTGCAGTAATGAGGGGTACGAATAAGAAGGCATCTAAGGTGGAAGCCCTGAAAGCAGATGCAGAGACATGGATAAGCAATCAGAAGAAACCTGAGGAGTATCATATTGATGTCCGTAAAGGTGAAGCTGGCAAATGCCTGAAGTATTGTTCAGTCAGAACTGTCTGCCCGTTCAGCCCCATGTATGACAAAGAGCTTGTAAAAAGAGTTCATGATTTTGAGGCAAAAAACAAAGGAAAATAAAATGGATAATTTTAAATTAGGTGAACTGTTTTGCGGCTCAGGCGGTTTAGCCTTGGGCGCAGGACTGGCTAAGAGTATATATAAAAACGACAATAGTTTTTCTATATCTCATGTCTGGGGCGTTGATATTGATTCAGCTGCCATTAAAACATATCAAACCAATATAGCCGAACGATATGGTGGAAGAGGCATATGTTTAGATGCAAATACTTTTTGCAATGATATATTATGTAAATCACCAAACACCAAAATCAATGCCCTTGCTTTCGGTTTTCCATGCAATGATTTCAGTTTGGTGGGCCAACAGAAAGGGATTCAGGGGAAATACGGCGATTTATACAAGGCTGGTATTTCAGCAATAAAAAAATGTGATCCATACTGGTTTGTAGCTGAAAATGTCAGTGGGATTCATTCCGCAAACTCAGGTGAAGCGTTTAAAAAGATATTGGATGAACTGGAACATTCCGGCAAATTTGGTTATGAACTCACCACCAATCTGTATAGATTTGAAAATTACGGGGTACCTCAGTACAGGCATAGGTATATAATTGTAGGAATAAGAAAAGATCAAAAGCTTAAATTTCAGGTCCCGGCTCCAACTCATGGCAATGATTTAAAACCGTATTTCACAGTAAGTCAGGCTTTCAAGGAGATTGCCTCTTCTGCGGATAATTCAGAATTAACAAGGCATGACCCTAGGGTTGTCATGAGGCTTAAATTAATTCCTACATGGAAGAATGCATGGTATCTAGATCAGCTTTACGATATGACACCCAAAGCAAGAATGCAGGTAATCAAAAACCTTCCGTGGTACAATCAGGAATTTTCTAAAATGTCTGAAGCTCAGATATTAAAAAGCATAGACTTTGCCCGCCTAAAATGCACCCGTGCAAGAATGAGCCATATATATAGGCGTTTAGATGCAAATCGTCCGTCTTATACAATCACTGGAAGTGGTGGAGGCGGTACACATGTGTATCATTGGCGGGAGCACAGGGCTCTGACTAACCGGGAAAGAGCTAAAATTCAAAGTTTCCCCGACTGGTTCATTTTTGAGGGCTCTAAAGAACAAGCTCGCAAACAGATAGGAATGGCAGTTCCTCCTGAAGCGGCTAAGATTATTTTTGAATCTATATTAAAAACCTTTGCTGGTATTAAATACAAAAGTGTTGGTCCCAGCTATAGTAGCTAGAATGACCGCTTGCTTGGATACTAATACAGTTTGTATATCCTTAGAGGCTGTGGCAGAAGATGAGAATTGATTTTGAGGCAAAAAACAAAGGAAAATAAAATGGATAACTTTAAATTTCATATACTTGGGACACATGGTAAGATAATTGCATCATTTGAGCATAAGTGTGATCGAGATGTAGCAATAGAAGCTTTTAGAGAAGAATACTCTGGCTATGATTTAAGGGAGGATGACGACTAATGGAAAAGCCCACGTTTGTATATGGGGTGTACTCTTTTAAATTTGTAAAAAGAAAACACTGGGGACGTAAAAGACTTTCTTTAGAGTTGTTTAAAGGACCACAGCATATTGGGTTTATTGCTTGGCATCCAGCAGCGAAACAACTTGTAGTACAGCTCCATACGTGTGTCACTGGACCTTTATTGAATTTTATAAGGCCCTTACTAGCTAAAGAAGTTTTTTATAGGCACTGGAGAATGTGTGGTCTTAAATTTGGGGGCCACTAAATGAAAAAGTCTATGTTTTACGGGACAGTAAAGAATAGCTTACTCGTAATGCAGTTACCCAGAATGATAAGAGCCTTTGTTGCTACCTTTGAAGAGGGAACTAACATAAGGGTAACCATTGAAAAGGAGTATGCAGATAAAAGTGATGGCCAGATCGGGTACTACTTCGCAGTTGTTGTAAAAGCAGGTGTAAAAGAATCTGGCTATACAAGAGAGGAGGTTGATGGTATCTTCTGCAAGTTTAGCTTGACAAAATTTGCAGGTACAGCCAAGGAGTATGTTAAGAGCAAGACTAAGTGTAGTACAGTGGAGTTGAACAAATTAATTGATGACTCCAGAGACATCCTGGCAAGGTACTGGGGTGTGACAGTACCAGATCCTGATAAAAATTGGAAGGAGAATAAGAAAAATAAATAATTTTTTACTTGACATCTACCTGAGGATATGTTATAATGCATGAACTTTACTTCGAGATGTATGGCACTGTAATATTAATTGTATTAGTAAGTTATTGGAGAAGACAAAAATGAACATCGTATTATTGCAAGGCAACATAACAATGGACCCCCAGAGAAAGCAGGCTGGCAATACCAATCTGGCTGAGTTCGGAATAGCCGTGAACAAAAAGAAACAAGATGGTACTAAGATAGCCTCCTTCTTCAACTGCAAGGCTTGGGGTAAATCTGGTGATTACATCTGTGGTAACTTCCACAAAGGTAACCCAGTTGTTATTGAGGGTGAACTTGCCTCAGAAAGCTGGAATGATAGCAAGACTGGTGCAAAGCGAAGCAAGATTATTGTCGTTGTACGTTCCTGCATGTCAGTGGAATACAAGAATAACAACAGTGGCAATAATCAGGGCTACCAGAATAGCAATGGCAGTAACCAAGATAACCAGCAGGATAATAACGGAGGTAACCAGAACAGTAACCAGAACAGTAACTACAATAGTAACCAGAACAGTAACAACAACAGCAACAACAATGGGGGCTATCAGAACAACCAACAGAACAACCAACAGAATAACCAACAGAATAACCAACAGAATAGCCAACAGAATAGCCAACAGAATAGCCAACAGAATAACAACAATGGTGGCAACCAAGGGGGGGGCTGGTAAGTTATGGCAAACTTAAATAACACTGAGTGGGATCTGATCTTTGATGAAGAGATCTGGAAAATATATCCACCCCGTAAGGGTGTTAGGCAAGGCAAAGTAAATGCCAAGTTAGTATTTGGTAAGCACAAGACTAAGACCAGAGCAGCTGCGGATAAAATCATAGGTGCTATTAACTATCTAAAGATAACAGAAGATTGGACAAAAGATGATGGGCAGTTCATTCCACTCTGTTCAACATTCTTGAATCCAATAAAAAAGAAGTGGGAGATTGAGTTCGATTCACCTCTGGAAGAGCAAGTAAATAAAGATGTAAATGGGACAGATAAAAAAGCCCAAGCATCCCCAACAAAAGCTCAGACAGGGGGGGATCCTGCTCCCCAAGAAAAAGAAACAGTACCACCAAAAGAAGGTGGTGGAACCCTAACACCAAAACAACAGTTTATGAAAAGGCTTGGTTATGATATATAATACCAGAGATAATATTGAAAGGGCTGCTCAAGCTATCCGTGAGGATTCAGTAGGATTTACTACTGGGTATCCTGATCTGGATAAGATCACGTGTGGTCTTAAGCCAGGTGAGGTAACAGTCATTGGTGGATGGCCGGGCATGGGTAAGAGTGCCCTGATGGGTAACATTGTAAGCCGATCAGCAGTTCAGCTACCCCAGCTTGTATTCTCCCAGGAAATGTCTGTCAGAACCTTGATGGCCCGTATGCTTATGGATGTAGGTCAGCTACCTGCCTTCCGATTACGTGAGGGTGATCTCTCAGATGATGAGCAGAAGCGTAAAGATGTGGCTATTACTAAGCTCAAAAATCGTCCTATCTTTATTGATGGTAGCACTAAGATTACACCTAAGATGGTGGATGAACAGTGCCAACACATAACTGAAAATGTTGCTGAGCAATTTGTGGTACACATTGATTATCTACAGATGATGAAACCAAACAGTACCACAGGCAGTAAGCGTACAGATGTGGACAGCATCCTTGAGGATCTCTGCGAGATTGCCAAGAATCGAAACATTCCCATCGTATTGTTATGCCAGCTTAAGCGTCCTGATGAACAGAAGTATGGCAGGGAGCCAAGACTCAGTGATCTTAAAGAGTCATCAGGTATTGAACAGTTTGCCAGTCAGGTGGTACTTATTCATCGACCTGCTTACTATCAGATGACTACTATAAATGCCTCAGCTACAGATAATGGGGAGGCTTACTTGATAGTTGCCAAAAACAGACATGGTTCCCAAGGTAAGGTACCTCTTTTATGGTTAGCAGAGTTCACCAGTTTCCAGAGTATGGACGTGATGGATGAGGATACTGACAATCTGTATAAGGCTCCAGATGAGCCTGTAATGGACGAAGGTCCTACACCCTCTGAGATGGCCGACCAGTTTGCTCAAGACTATAGCCTCCCTGCTGAGGAAGCACAGCAAGGAATTGAGCCTGCTCTGGATGGAACAGACCCCAATGATCCAGCTCCAGGTGAGCAGACAGACTTCCTTGATGATCTTACACCACCAGAAGTAGATGAGGACATCCCATTTTAGGATAAACTACGCAGTGTTGCCAGGGTTGGGGCTTACCGCTTCGACCTTGGCATGTTTCGGGGCAGGATATGATAGAGAAAATGTGCAATCTTCTCAATAGATTATATGGATTAAACGAAAATGATTCTTTAATACCGTTAATTGGTGAATTATATGAAACTGATTAGTCAAGCAACCGAAGAAAAGCTAAGGGGTGGTTTTTATACCCCTCCGCCAATAGCATCATTTATCTTGAAGTGGGGTTTCAATGGCAGCAAGAGCCATGATGTTCTAGAGCCAAGTTGTGGTGACGGTGTGTTCTTAGAAGAAATTAAAAAAAACAACTATCCATACAATTCGGTAGATGCCATTGAACTGGACAAAATCGAAGCTAAAAAAGCAAAATCTGTTGATTTACCCAAGTCTAAAATTACATGCAAAGACTTTCATGTATTTTGTAATAAGACAAAGAAAAGATATGACCTGGTCATTGGTAATCCGCCATATATACGATACCAGTATTTTAATAAGCAACAACAAAATGAAGCTGAATTAATTTTTAGACGTGCAAATTTGAAATATTCCAAGCTTACTAATGCTTGGGTATCATTTGTTGTTGGCTCAAGCCTTTTATTAAAAGAATATGGGAAAATTGGGTTTGTACTTCCAGCAGAAATATTACAAGTTTCTTTTGCTAAAACGCTCCGTCAGTTTTTAGCTAATTTTTATAACAAGATTAATATAATCTCGTTTAAAAAATTGGTATTTCCAGATATCCAACAAGAGGTAGTACTGCTGTTATGTGAAAAAAATAATTCAAAAACACACTGCATTGAGCATTTAGAACTTACAGATGCAGAAGATTTGTCCGCGATTGATATGACAAAGCTGAGAAGCCCTCAGAAAAAGATTGACTTTAAATCTAACAAGTGGACATTCTACTATTTAAATCAAAAAGAGATTGATTTTTTAGAAAAATTGCAATCCCAAAAAAGAGTTCCTATATTCGGTGATTTTGCAACGGTTGAGGTTGGTATAACAACAGGAGCTAATCCTTTCTTTACAGTTCCTCTTTCAACAGTAAATACTTACCGCCTGAAAAAATACGCAAAACCTTTAGTTGGCAGAAGTGTCCAAGTATCTAGTGCTGTATTTACCTCAAAAGACTGGGAATTAAATAGAGATAATGAAGCCAGAGCTCATTTACTAGTATTCCCAACAAAAGACAAACTGAAAACAGAGAAAGGAGCTTTGCAGTATTTGAAGTTGGGTCAACAACATGGAGTTAACAAAGGGTACAAATGTAGAATAAGGGATGAATGGCAAATAGTACCTTCGCTGAGGACATCTGAGGCACTGTTTATTCGAAGAAATAATATCTACCCTAAACTGATTATCAATGAAGCTAATGCATATACAACGGACACAATGCATAGAGTCACCCCTAAAGCTGATGTGAATATAAAGGCATTAACTGCAAGCTATTACAATTCATTATCTTTAGCGTTCGCAGAGATCTGTGGAAGAAGTCACGGGGGTGGTGTTTTAGAATTGATGCCAAATGAAGTGGAAGAAATCATGCTTCCATATCATCCTGCTAATGATTCTTTGTTAGATTTCATTGATGACATGATCAGAAAAGGGAAGCCGATTGAAGATATCCTTGAAATAACAAATAAAAAAATATTAAAAGAACACTACAATTTTTCTCAAGAGGAAATCTCTTTGGCCAACAGTATTTGGAAGAAACTATCAAATCGTAGGTTGACTCGAGGGAAATAACAAAAATAAACTATCCACCATAAAAAGCCAAATATATGTTTCAATGCCGGAAGAAATAATTTAAGAATTGAGGGAATTAAATGCAGAATCAAGCCAGAAATAAAAAATTAGAATAAGAGGACAGATCATTTTAGGATAAACTATGCTTAGATTATTTGATATAAAAGCTACCTGCCCTATATGCAATAAGCCAGAAGAATGCTTGATTGCTGAAGATGGATCGGCTTGTATATGCTACCATGTGGCAGAGGGATCTGTAAAGAGATGTGGTAACGCTGGATGGCTCCACATATTAAAGCCAGGGCAGTTTGTTCCGCAGAAGCATACACCTAAACCTAAGCCCTATGTTAACTGGGCACTTAAGAATCGAATATTTCAACGCAACTTCAACCGAGAAGTGTTGCCAGGGTTGGGGCTTACCGCTCCGACCTTGGAATGTTTCGGGGGAGGATATGATGGGGATATGTGGACCTTTCCCATGTACAATGAGATTAAGGAAGTTATTGGCATACAGCAAAGAACACATAATGGTAAGAAGTATACAATGGAGCATGGTGACGTGGGTGTGTTTGCTCCCAACAGTTTGAATCAGCAAACAGTAAGGCATCAGATCCTTTTAGTATGCGAGGGCATGAGTGATGCAGCAACAGCTTTTGAATTAGGATGGCCCAGTATAGGCAAGTATAATTATTCAGCAGGTAATGAGATTGTGTTTGCCCTGTGTAAGAAGTGGAGATCTTTAACAAGTGTTATAATTGTAGCAGACCCAGACCAAGATGGCATCTGGGGAGCCGAGTTACTTCAGGATATGCTGCGAAGATTGCCGATGGGTGTATCTATGCTGACACCTCCTGAGGATTTAAGAACTATGTATACAAAAGGACTGACAGCAGATCAGTTCTCTGATAAAATAAGTGAAAGTTTAAAAAGGAAGCACTAGTCAAAGGAGAAACGATCAATGGTGCTGAACTGGTCACTGACAAATACAAATTGGTTATAAAATGACAAAAATAATTAAATTGACAAATGGTGGTGAAACGCTGGTTGATGACGATGTCTTCCGTGACTGGGGAGGCTTGAAATGGCATGGGAAAATCGGTGGATCCGGTGGGTGTCGTTATGTTGCAAGAGGTGTCCGCATAGGAAAGAAGGTGAAGTCAGTCCGTCTCCATAGGATGATCATGGGAGAACCACAGGGGATGGAAGTTGACCACATCAACAGAAACACTATGGACAACAGGCGTGTGAATTTACGTGTTGTTACAAAAACCGAAAATCTAAAAAATAGGGAATTTAAAAGGAGACGTAATGTCAAGTTATAACAGAACAACATTGATGGGAAACATGACAGCAGATCAGTTCTCTGATAAAATAAGTGAAAGTTTAAAGAGGGAGTAAAACTATGAGCAAATTTATGGAAAAACCCGTAGCAAAAAGGACCTATTTAATGTTTGTGTTTTTTATATTAGGCATGTCATTACTGCTTATAGGAATACCTGAAGTATGTGAAGAACCTGTACCTGTTTCTATAGTAAAAGGTATTGACTTTGAGAAGGCTACTGACAGTACGGTAAGTCTTATCAACTATAGAACTGATGGCATGAAAGCAGCTGGTGCTGGTGTTGTTCTTGAAGGCAACATTGTGCTGACCGCTGCCCATGTTATAAGAGACAGCGCAATAGTCCATGCTGAGACAAAGCAAGGAGGGCAATACATAGTTGATTACATGTATGTTAATGAAGAACTTGATCTGGCAATACTTGAGTTCAGAGAAGACCTTAAAGCCGGTAGTTCTAAAGTATCAAGTACAGATTCTAAAGTTGGTGATGTGGTATATATCTGTGGGTTCTCTCATGGTGCCTATCCGCAGAACTTATCCAGGGGTATTGTTTCCAGCATGGGCGTAGTGTGGGACCAATTACCAGGGGTGTCCTTCTATGGGACAGATGCCCTACTTGTAAAAGGTAACTCAGGAGGTCCTTGGTATAATGAAGCAGGGGAAGTTGTCAGTATCTCAAGCTGGGCAGTGGGTTACTCTGGTAATGTTGGGTTTGGTGTTCCCAGGGATGTTATTGAAAAGTTTGTACAAGTATACTGGATACTACGATGATTAAAGATAAGGCTGAATACATTCGTAAAGTGGCTGATCCTACTTTCTCCAAGTATATAAGGCTGAAAGAATCTATCAATGGGAGATGTACTTGTGTAACCTGTGGAGCAGTGCATAGCTATACACACATGGACTGCGGTCACTTTGTACCACGCACTCATATGGCTACCCGATATGAGGAGGCAAACTGTGGACCTCAGTGTCATCTCTGTAATAGGATGCAAGATGGTATGGCCCTGGCATTCTCACTACACCTGGTGCATAAGTATTCTGAGAATAAAGTCGGTTGGTTAAAAGCCCAGACAAAGGTAATTAAAAAGTTCCAGCTGGATGAACTAAAGTTGATGGTCTCAAAATGGAAAATATGGATCAAGGAGTTTGAAGGGACAGAGATATGGTAGATGGACAAGCTGGTAAAGGAGATCATCCCAGACCTTGTGCAACTGGAAAAGAAGAGTATGATCTAAGGTGGAAACTATTTAATGGTGAGATAACAATGCAAGAATTTGATGAAGAGTTTGAGAAGTTAAGGTTAGCTGGAAAAATAGTAAGAGGATTTTAGCTCAGGAGATGCAATGAAAAAGAAATATACTAATCCCAAAGATGCATTGGGTACTGCAAAAGTTCCAATGCATGTGTTATCTGGTAGGGTACTTATGGAGATGGGACTGGGTATGATGGAAGGTGGTAGGAAGTATGGTACACACAACTACAGAGTCATGGGTGTACGTGCCTCTGTTTACTATGATGCTACCATGAGACACCTGTTAGATTGGTGGGAAGGTGAAGACATTGACCCTGACAGTGAACTAAGTCATATTACAAAAGCTATGAGTTCTTTGATCGTCCTCAGGGATAGTATGCTTATGAAAAACTGGGAAGATGACAGGCCTCCCCAGCTTCCTAACAAACTTGACATCGCAGAACTGAATAAGAAAGCTGCTGAGATAATTGAGAAGTACCCAGATTCTGTAACTCCCTTTACACAGCTTGACTCAGTTGCTTCTGAGGAAGTAACATCCTGCTGTCCACTATGTGGCTGTACTAACTATACACTTAAAGATCAACTTGGTACAGGTTGTAGGGTATGCACAGCGTGCAATCAAGAGTGGTATACAGATGTAACCTATTTTTAATTTGAGAGGGATAGCAATGGATAAAGAACAGCGTGTTTTAATAGTACCTGATCTGCACTTACCTTTTGCACGTAAAGAAGCTCTTCATTTTTGTAAGGATCTGTATAAAGAGTGGAACTGTAATGAGGTTGTGTTCCTGGGTGACATTGTGGACTGGCATAGCATAAGCTTTCACGATAAGAATCCTGAAATGCCCGGAGCAATGGATGAATATAAGGCAGCTCTAAAACAGGTAGCCAGGTGGTACAGAGCATTTCCAAATGCTGTTGTTACTATTGGCAATCATGATGAGAGGATAATAAGACTGTCTGAAAAGGCAGGAGTTCCCAAACAGTTTGTTAGGGATTACAGTGAGGTATGGAAGACTCCTAACTGGGAGTGGAAAGACCACCATATAATTAAGACAGCATCTAACAAGCTGTCTGACATCTACTGCTATCATGGTACTGGGCAAGGTGGGAAGTATCCATCAGCCAATGCAGTTACTAAGATGCTAATGTCAGTTGTTATGGGACACAACCATACAGCGTTTGGGTTGAAGTACTTTACAAACCCCAACACCCGTATATTTGCTATGGACTGTGGAAGTCTAATAGATGATAAGCAGATGGCTTTTGCTTATGGCAGGCACTTTAAACAAAGAAGTACGCTTGGAGCCGCTGTCATCGTAGATGGTGTGCCTTATCTTGAAATTATGCCTATCAGTAGAGGAGAGCGTTATGCAGATTAAAGAAAAACTTTTCAGATTTATTTTTATGTTACTCATCTTGTTACGTACCCTTCCCAGACTGTTTAAGAAGGGACCTAAGAGATGGGGCTACACAAGATGTCAAAAGCGTGGCAACCATCGTTGGAGTGGGCAGATGCCTAAAGAGGGCAAGCCCCGTAAGAGTATCTGTATAGACTGCCACAGTTTGTTGACTGAATATTCAGATGGTAAAACAAAAATAAAGTATAGTTGAGGTACCCATGCATATACTCGCAATAGACCCGGGCAATGTAGAATCTGCGTATGTTGTTTATGAAACCCAGACAAGAGAGCTTCTTAAGTTTGGTAAAGTTCTTAATGAGGAGCTGGTAGACCTTATTGAACAGGGTGAGGTTGTCTATGACTGTGACTACCTTGCTATAGAAATGCCTGCTTGTTATGGGATGGCTGTAGGACAGACTGTCTTTGATACCTGCCGATGGGTTGGTATCTTTCAGCAAGCTTTTTATAGGGAGGGTACAAAACTTGTATATAGAAAGTCTCAGAATAAAGTTGATAACATTGAAAGTGTGACGATGCACCTGTGCCACTCAACAAGGGCTAAGGATAAAAATGTAAGGCAGGCTATACTTGATTTGTACCCAGCTACAGGTGGAGGCAAGTGTCCCCAGGTTGGTACTAAAGGTCAGCCAGGTCCTTTATATGGCGTGAGTGCTGATGTGTGGGCTGCTCTTGGAGTAGCTATTACAATTACAGAAACATGGAAAGGGATTACAGATGGAAGATAGAATTACAGACTTCGCAGTACTTCAGAAAATGACTGATGGTAAGATGAACTTAATACTGCTGCCTCCTAAAACTCTGGACAAGATAGAAGTTGAAGGTGGTAGGGGTAAACTTACCCTTAAGACTGATGCAGTTATAGCTCGGACACTGAAGGAGAATAGTAACCTTGTAACAATTACGTATGTCCTTGACAGAACCCAGTTTGAGGATGTTAAAATAGATATGCAAATGGCTTCACTAAAGGATTAAAATTATGTTCATGACAAAGAAGAGATCTATTGCACTGCTTAAGAATTTTCTTGGCAGAGGTTCAGACAACATGGATGCACTCATAGGTGAAGTGTTAAAAAGGGTAACCCCAGCAGAAGAGATTAAGGAACTTGAGCAACAGAAGAAAAAACTTCAGTTTGATATGGAGCTGATGAAGGAACGGGCTGAACACGACATTGCTATGAGAGCAGCACAGCTTAAGTTTGATGCAAACAGAGAGCTGTTGAAAAGAACTGCTGTTGTGAGGGCTACGGAAATTGAAATACATTCCGAGAATGAGCTATCCCTGGATAGACGTGAGACTTGTCTCATAACTGAATTGTCTGTCCAGGAAATAAGACTTACGAAAGAGTTTAATGCAAAGCTTATTAAAGAGAAGAACCACCAGGTAGCATCACTTGAAGCTATTGTAGCCCAGTTACTTGAGGTCCTTCCACGTGGTACAGAGGTTGAAGATGATGAAGAATGATGTAGGTGAATTCGTAGAAACTGCCGACTATCATGGGTGTATAAAGAAAAGACTAACAGTTGGTGAATTCGTAAAAACTGCCTACTTTCGTGGGTGTATGTGGAATAATCTGAACCCATTTACGGGACAGCCAATGATGGTAAAAAGCAGCAAGAAGCTGTCAAAGGATGTAGATAGTTGGAATAAAAAGGAGATGCAATGGCTAAAAAGAAAAGACTAACAGTTCAAGCACTGCGGAAAAAGCTGCTTACAGATCCTGCTCCTGAACTTAAGATCAATTGTAAGGATGCCACTATGGAAGAAGCTCAAGCCATATCAAAGGACCTGAGGGCTGTTGCTTATGCAGTGGGCAACTGTTTAGGACTGGCTGCTAATCAAATAGGTTACACTAAAAATGTTATCATTTTCCGAAGCAACTTGACAGATCCTTTTATAATGATGGTCAATCCTAAGATCGTTAAGGGTATGGATCCCAGGAAGTTTAGGGAGCATTGCCTGTCCTATCCAGGTAGAAGTAAAGTTGTTAAAGCTAACAACCTTATTAATGTAAAGCATATTGGTGGTCTGGCTTACGTAGGTGGTATAAGTGCCAGAGTAATTGCACATGAAATCAAACATTTAAAAGGAAGGTGTCCAGTATAATGATGCGTAGAGTAACTGTTAAAGAGACAGTGTGGAATAAGGAGACTAGAAAAGCTGAGCATCATGAGTATGAGGCTATGTTCCATGCATTCGGTGTTGACCATAATGAGTTTACTGAGGGTCCCGGTAATTACAGTACCGCAATTGTAGAATTATCCGATGGTACTATCAAGAATCCCAATGTGTTAGACGTTAAGTTCATTGATGGGACTGTGTAGTGGCACATGCTAATCCTCATCATGACGCCGCAGAGTTTGTCCTCAAGGCTGATCTAAATCTATGGTGGGAATGCCCACGTTGTTGTGCTTCTATACATAACAATCAGATGATTGGCTTTGAGGGCAGTGCTTTATGTGGCAATTGCTTTAAGGAGTTTACTGATAATTTTATACTGATCGTGGGAAGTGAATATGGAAAAGACTCAACAACTTAATGAAGCAGAGTTTTACCTGAAGTGTGGATTGAGGGTGTTCTGGTTCTGCCCAAAGTGTGACAACGCTGTACCTAATGTAGAGGTAATACATCTGGGGGTTGGGGTAACATGTCCTCAATGTGGCTGCCAGTTTGTTAAGGACTTTGAGCCTGTTGTGCTGGAAGACCACAATGATTATAAGGAACAAATATGAACATTAAAAAAGGCATCCCCTACAGAGTAAAGGACACCTTAGCTTTTTCTACACTTGGTAGATAAGACCATTATTTAACTGCCATACAACCTGCTATGATAACGATGAGGATACCAACGACCAGAGGACATATTGCCAACCATAATAACTTACTCTTGAAAACCTTGTGATCCAACAGATGAGTCTTGAGTAATTCATGCGTACTCTTCGTTCTCTCATCCACTCTTATTAATAGCTCATCTCTTATATCATGATTCATTATTTGCCCTTCCTTTGCTGAAGTGTTATGAGATCCTCTCTCTTTGCATCATCTACTATACCTTTCCTGACAGCTTGTTTAGCTTTAGATATAACCTCATCCAATATAGCCTGCTGTTGTTCCTCAGTCAAAGTATTCCACATAGGCTTACGGGTAATCTTTGGAAGTACCTTGCTAAGAACCTTAGTAGTATTCCTTTTATACTTGTCATAAGCCTTATCGTTTAAGTACCAGTTGCTTCCTACCCTCCTGGACAGTCCACCTACACCCACAAGCAAGCTATCCATCTCCCTCTGAACATCCTTAGGCAGTAACTTTAAAACGTCCCTACCAGCGTCCTGCTGCTCCTCAAGCGATTTACCAATAAAGTCAAAGTCATCTCTTTCAGCTTTGATCTTCCTATCCATTCTATCTAACTGAGGATTGTGATCTGTTAAACCCTTCTGTAATAATGGACCAAGCTCATCCCACTCCTTGCCAAAGGTTTCCTTAGCTAATCTATCCTTTTCATTTGTCAAATGCTGTGTGTCATGTATTGGATATGTCTGTACCCCTATACCTGAGAAAGCAAATGGTGCTGCTGCCATCGCAGATCCTACACCCTGATACCTTGCTGTGTCAATGATGTCCTGCATAAACAAAGGTGCTGTCCTGTTGTAGAACTGCTGGAAGAAATCTGCATTTTCTCCGTATACATCATCACCAAGGAAAGTCTCTCCTCTTAATGAATCTATTGCTAACCCTGCAACTGGAGAACTCTTGGACTCAAGGAACCTGCCCACTATAGCAAGTCTACTCTTATCCTGTATCTTGCCCGATGAGGTTTTCTTCTGGCCTGTTATCAAACCAGCTGTTAATCTTACCATCTGTGCATGTCCACCCCAGAAGTCAATCCTTGTATTGCCTATTACGATCTTACCAAAGTCACTTGATCTTGGGTCCAGCTCTACATCGGCTCCACCAGCAGCAAACATAGACATAGCTGTTGCTCCAGCTGTCAAGTACTTAATCCACATCTGAGCTACTATCTGCCGACCTGCTTTATTAGACATACCCAAGTCACCAATCAACTGGAACCTTGAAGCTGTCCAGCGTGGTGCAAAGAATGATGCATTTAATATGCCTGAGTTGTCTTCAAGAAACTTAATCCTTGATTCACCTGTAGCATGATTGATAACCTGAGCCAGTGCCTTGTAGTCTTCCTTAGTTTTATTAGTACCTTCCCAACTCTTAGCATAATGTGCAAACAGATCCATCCTCATTTTATTTAAGGATGTAACATAAGATCTTTCACTTGCTTCTACAACTGTAGGCAATGCATGAACTACCTCACCAAGAAATCTATTGGCTCCCTTCTTCTCGGATAAGCCCTTGGGCCTTCTTATTAAGTCAGCAGCTGTGTACTCATCCGCTTTGTTCTCTGTACCTGCACCATAATCCCTCATCACCAGATTACTATTCTGACTCAGGTCGAAGAATGGGTTCAGCCTTATCTCAAGTTCTGCCTTGCGTGCAGCCTTATCAGATACCAATGTCTTTAAACTGGAAGCATACATGTCAGCCCAGATCTTTGGTTGGCCTACACCTGCAAAGAAACCCTGTCTTCCTACAGCTGATATATCACTTGATGCCAATGTAGTTCTGGGTATATTAAGTACCCCTGACCATAGCCTTTTAAATTTAGAGTTACTGAACTTAGCAAAGTCTGCTAATGTATCGCCTATCTCCTTACCAAACACCTTATCGAGTAACTTCCTCTCGAATTGTGCTGGTACCTTACCATCATTAAGGACACTGTTCAACGCAGATCTTACATTAATCTTCTCAAATGTAGTCAGTATAGGACTGGTTCTGATCTTTTCTACCAGTTCGTTTGTCTCTTCTTTAGTAAGAGTATTCTCCAACTCAAAGCTGGTGCCTGGAAGTTCACCCTTCAACTCACTCAGTGCAGAACTAAATGCCTGCTCTCCCTGACCCTTGAACAACTTAGCCTGTGCTTTCTTTACTCTCCTGGAAAACTCTTGCTTTCTTTCTGCAATCTTCTCAGTACTCATACGCTTAGCTGTCCGAAGTACAGATAGTAGCTTCTTCTCTACTGGGGTAGGGGTTTCATTAACCATCTTCTCTGCTAAAGCCTTTGGACTGGTTGGGACTTCCTCTGCCTCAAACTCTACCCCTGCAAGTATCTGCTCAGGAGCATCCAGTATCTTATCCAGCTCTGCTTCCTTTTCTTCCTGTGTCATTTCAGAGTTGACTATCTTCTCAGTAGCTGCTTCTACAAACTGATCTTCTTCCCTCTCCTGCTTCTCTACAGTTGATTCTGCCCCACCTAAAGTTCTTGCTGCAACATTTCTGGCAGCACCTGGTACAGAAAATGCTACTAACTCTACTGGTAAGTTCTTAAGGTCCTGACTGGCACCTGCCTTAAGCCTCTCCCACATATTGGCATCCTCACCTGCACCAAAATCATCTACATCTGTAATGGCCCTTAAGATTGTACCTACTCTCTCTTCACCAAGCTCTTCAAGCATACCATGAAACCCAGTCTTATCCGCAATTGTCTCTGCAAACTTCGCAGATGTTCGGAATGGTTTCAGCTGAATCCATGCTTTCTCAAGCTTCCCCATAGCCTTACCAGCAAATGGTAACTTCTTCAGGAGCTTGCTGCTCATGTGAGTTATCCTGCCAGCACCTGCACTAAGGGCACCACCCATAGATTCAGTAGCTATCTCGATATAGTGATCTCCAATACCTTTAAACACAGAGGTCATTGGACTTTCTTTTGACAACTGGACTGATGTCTCACCATTATCATCTATGTTAAAGCTGAGTGGGATCTGTCTTTCAGCAGCTGCTTTGGCTGCTCCTGTAGGAATAGCTGCTGCTCTTGCTGCTGTACCTCCAACAAAACCTGCCACTTTCGTAGCAACTTTGCCTGCTGTCTTCTGAGCTGCCTTGCCCAGAGCTTTCTCTGCACCCTTAAGAGCTAACTTCTTACCTGCTGTTGCTACCCCACCTGTAAGAAAGAACTCAGCTGCAAATGCTGGGAGCTGTCCCAGGACACCACCAACCTTACCTCCAAAAGTACTGCCCCTATCCGCCAGCTCCTCTTGCTTCTCAAAATACTCCTTGAGGATTCTTTCATCTTCCCTCTTCTGCTCCCTACCCTGAATGGATAGACCCTCATCCCCGTACAGTCTTTCTTCCACAGGCATAAGGGTATCCCCAGCTTCTCTCTTCTGAGCAACAGTCTGGTACTTATTACCTTGCAGCCTCTTACCTGCTTTGCCCAAACCAACAGCATCCGCTATAGGGAATGGATTAAAGGGTGCCCTGATCTCTCCCTTGATAGGATCTCTAACAAAGGATTCCCAAAACCCGATGGGGTCCTTCTTGATCTTACCCTCAAGAGCAGGTCTAAACCTGTTCGTCTGTTCTGTATTGTCAGGCTGAATTAAATCAGCGAATCTATTAGCCATTATATCCTCTTGAACATTTCAACGATCAATTTCTCGTCACCACTTTGAAGAGCTACTGCTATGGTTTTCTTCTCTTCATCAGTAAGGTCACCAGATTTAATTGCTTCCATCAAGCCCTGCTTAATCACTGGCATATTAGGAACTTTCTTTCTGAAGCCCCAGATACCCTTCTTAATAAAAGGCTCATTGGACTTACTCTCCTGATTAGATGGATACCCAGTAAGGGGGTTAGACCTAAACTGTTCCAAGTGTTCTGGGAAATTATCAGATCTTGACTGAGCATCTGGAATATCATCAGCTCCAATAACCCTTGTACCACTGGGAGCCTGAGGAGAGGTAGCTTGTGGACTGGGTGCCTGCCCTGTACCATTCATCACATCAGCCAGCAATTGATCTATCCCTGAACCAGCTCTCTGCTGTTGAGGGAAACTGCCTGCATTAATCTTAAGCCTTAACCTATTTGCTTCTGCCTCACTAAGCTGATTGTTCTCTAAAGCTTTATCAAGAGCTGTAAGCTTTCGAGTTCTCTCAGACTCTTGCAGCATCTCATCATTAAGCTTCTTTGAAAACATCATATCAGATTTAATCTTCTGCTGTTCCAACATGGTCTGCAAGTTGAACTGGTTACGCTGTGCTGTTGACTCAAGATCCCAGACATGTCCCTGCTTAGCCTGCTCAAAAGAAACCTGTTCCTCAAACTCTCTCATCTCTATATCATGGGAAATCTTCTTGGTAGTTAATCTTTCATCAGCATTGATCTGTAACATCTGCTGCTGTATACGCAGTGCATCCCCTTCTTTACGAATCTCAGCTTCGGCTTGCCCAGCTGCTTTGCCCAGCTCACCATAGTCTGATACTTTTCCGTATGTTCGTTCTATTGCCATATTCGTTTCCTTTACACTATCTTAGTATCTGTTCCACCGTCATCTGTGAACCAAAGTTCTGTTGTACCTGCATTATCCTTGCACCAGATCTGCCCATATCCTGCTGTGTCTGCTGGTGCTGCCGTTATTTCTCCCAGGGACAGACTACCTGACATCTGAGTTTGCGTTATACTGGTGTTCCCTAACCTTATCTTATTGGCCCCTGTTCCAATAGCACCATAACCTATAACTATAGTGTTATTGTCACTGTTATTAAATCCTCTCGCCCCACCACCTATATATATAGAATAATATGCAGTAGCCAAAACAGTTGTCCCATCGGCGTGGAATAAACCGGCTACAGTACCAATGCCTACATTATCAGTTCCACCAATAAGGGCACCCAATGCTGCTGCACCAAGACACATATTATTCCAACCTACTGTAATGGCATATCCAGCTCCATACCCTATTCCTAAATTCTGGTATCCTGTAGTTAAACTTGGAAGAGCATAACCTCCCATACCCATATTCTTAGATGCAAGATAACTTGCCCCACCAGCTATGCCCAATGTAAAGTTGCCAGCTAATGGACCAACAAATAAGTTATACCCAACTGAACCAGCACCCTCAAAAGTATGGAAAGCTGCTACACTGTTTATTCTTATTTGACCCTCTGTACTTGTGGTCGTTGGTAAATTCAATCGACCTGTCAGAGTAACATCATCACCAGAAATCAGTCCTGTAACACCCAGCGTAGTTGTAATACTCACTGCTGATCCAGCAGTTATCATAATTATGTCTTGATCTACATCAGTACCAATAGTAAAATCATCATCATGTGCAAATATATTATAAGTGTTTATTGTAGTGTCAGAATCAGCAGGAGTATAAAAGTAAAGTGAGCCACCATATCCAGTAGCCCCTCCATACAGGTGTAAAAATCCTCTGGTAGTATCTGACACACCACTGGCAATATACCCTGCGGATACAATAAAATCCCCAGAGGTAACCTCTATGTGCCCACAGTCATCAAAGGACATACTTGGATCACCAGCTGCTGACTTAATGCTGGCATCATCTGCCATAACAATATCACCTGTAATATCCAGGGTATTGTCCACATCATTGAAAGTAATCCTGGGGTTGGTAAACCCTATATAAGAGTTATTTGTATTAAACAGTATGTGGCCAGCAATCGTAAGGTCCTTGCCAGCACTCATAGTTATAGCTTCACTGAATGTCACAGCACCAGTTGTATTAAAAGCAAATGCCCCTCCATCACTGTTCACACCGTTATGTTCTAATGTATCACCATCATGGACATGTGCTGTGGGTGAGCCACCAACCATCATAACTGTAACACCTTCTACAGCTATAACTCCGGCACTTACTCTTGTAATTGTGGTATCATCTGCATGACCCAATTCTATACCTGTGAACTGTGGGCTATCCCCAGTACCTAATCCTAATGATGTTCTCGCGGTTGTTCCACTTTCAGCAACCCAGTTTGCTCCATTGCCTACAATTATATTTCCATCAGTAACAGCCAAAGCTGCAATGTCATCCAACTGTGCATCCCATGCCTGTACATTTGTCCCTGTTACTAACCCAAGTTCTGTTGGTGTTACGCTATGAGGATTACCAGCAACCAGCTGACTATGAGAATAAGCTGCTATCATCTGAGTGACAGTTACTGTATTTCCGTCTACTGCATTATCCTGTAAGGTCAGGTCCTCAGTAGTGAGTGCCCCCCCTACAACAGAAGGGCATATAAGACCAGCAAATGTAGGGGTAGCCCCTGTGTGAATATCTTGAGGAGTGGAGAGTGTGATTGAGCCATCGGCATCATCAGCTACACTAATCTGGTTAGCTGTGCCAGCAACCCAACCTATCAAATCTGAGGATACTAACTCGTCAGATCCATTAGTGGCTACAAGCCTGGAAGCAGAGAGATCATTTAATGTTACAGTTCCTGATACTGTCAAGCCACCTGTAATCCCCAAGTCCCCAGTCAACGACAGCCCAGCAAAAGTGGGTGAGGAATCTAAGCCCAAGACTCTGTTCAGTTTACGAAAGGAATCATGTATAGATTCAAAACTCTTACCATAAGGTACTGGGATTATATTAGAACTGCCCAAATTGATTAACCTTTATTTGCCTGTGCTGCAAGATTTGCTATTGACATAGGATCTGGTCCTGTATCACTTGCTCTTTCAATAAGCCCTGCCTTTGCTGTTCTGGCCTGGGATAAATTCTCTATTCTGGTATCATTAGCTTTAAGTCTCGCAGGTGTTCCAACCTCTTCCTCGAACTTCTTAGCCAATCCTGCCCTGGTTGTGGTGTTTGACAGTCCAGAAGACACCAGAGCTTGTGTGCCCTGAGCTACTGATTTCTTTGAGGCTATTCCAATCTGTGCTTCAACACCCTGCATGAAGTCACCAGCCTCTGAGAACTGTGCAACAATCTTATCGTATATACCTAAAGCCTCTTTATATCTATCATCATTGGCTTTGTTTGCTGCATTCTGTGCGTCCTGTAAGTTCTTTAAAATAGCATCTATATACATAATTTCACCTACTCTATTAGCTAAACATACTCTTATTCAAGGCATTGGTAAGCCAAGACGGACTCTTCATTTTTGTGTTGTAGTTGGTTGCTGTTCTGCCAGATGTTGAACCCCTACTTGCTTGCATTGCAAGATTAGCAATTGACATAGGGTCCGGTCCCGTATCGCTGACACGCTCTATAAGACCAGCCTTACCTTGATAAGCCTCAGCTAATTTATCCTGCCTAATCTGTTCAAGACTTAGTCTTGCTGGTGTTCCAACCTCTTCCTCATACTTCTTCCGCAACCCTGCTGTCTGTGTGGTATTAAAAGTACCAGAGCTTACCAGATTCTGGGCACCCTGAGCAACAGACTTCTCAGCACCTCTCTCTATCTGTGCCTCAACACCTGCACCATAATCACCACCTGGTTGATACTGTGCAATAATCTTATCATACTCAGCAGTTGCTTGACTCAATCTTTCCTGATTTGCTGCATTTGCTTTATCCTGAGATGCCTGCAAATTGGCCATAGCTGTAGTCTGTTTGGGTTGACTTACTACCCTGGTATATCCACCCCAGGGAGTCCTTGACCAAGAACTGTTCATTGCCATTTACTTTATCCTTCCTGCTGGCTTTACATTAAAGCCTATAAACTCAATTGACCAAGTTTCATCCACAGTTGAATTAGACAGCTTCACCCCTAAATAGCCACCTGCTACTTTATCTCTCACCCTCTGTCTTCTGCCAGGTCCTGTAAGAGTTCCACTAAACAATGCAGTTGCTCCATCTCTGATGTCCTCAGATACAGTCTCTGGGTCCTTACCTACATGTAACTCATAATCAACTCCATCCGAATCGGAGAAGCTTCCAGCTGTTGCACCACCTGAGAGTACAAACGTAAGTGAGTTTACCTTACCCTTCATATCTTCATCAGATCCTAACTGCTGTACAGGCATTGCAACATAGCTACTTATCAGTTGATCTGTTGAACCAACGTCATCATTTTTCGCAGTATCCACATAATGCCTTATGTAGCCATCTTTACAGCCTATGAGTAAGTCGGAGTAATCGTTGTCATTGGAGTCATGTCTATACATAGAAAGTGCCCCACATGCTAAAGGATAGCTTTCTGGGAAAAATCCATTTGTATTTAAATCATACCAGTAAGAAGTTGATAGTCCTGTAGCCAACAAAGTAACTGCTATTTCTACACCATTTCTACGACTATCATAACCCATAACAACTCTATGTGTAGATGGATCCGCCCCCGTTTCATCATAGAAGTCAGGCCAAGTATTTTCTGATACACTGGTAGGACTTGCTACACCATCACCTGTCCTGGGAAACTTCAAAAGTCCAGCAGAACTAAATACCCACAGGTTACCTGTACGATCAAAGCAGTACGCTTGGGGTCCAAAAATACCACCACCATCATATAAAGAAGAAATAGTGCCCTGATTTGCTGGATCACCCCTCATATAATAGAAACTTGATGCCCCAGCAAATATCAGATAATCATCGTGGAAAGGAATCAATGCCTTTACTTCATCCCCAACCTTGCCAGCTGCTGAGTTCTGCCCAGCTACAGCAGATTGTGCATCACCAGATGTGTAATCCCAATCAAATATATCTGCCTGTCTTGACATATACCACTGCCAAGGATATGCCGGATTGCCACTAAGAACTGCTCTGCCCCTGTATAAGCAGCCAATGTAAGCCTTATCAGGCATGGCTGTAGTCTTGCTGGGGTGTTTGGTCCAATCATACCACAAAGGGCCTGCTGTCCTATTTGTAACAGCAGCTGGGGTACGTGTGGCTGGGTCCATTGTCTGACCACCAGCATTGTCTGAAGAAATAGTAGCAGTAGTAGTAAAAGCAGTTGCTTCTAATCTTCTACCATATATGTATCTTTTAGTGGAATCTATAAAGTCAACCAGCATTGTAGCCCCACTGGTAGCCTGTGTTAAAAGATCCCCCTTTAATGGAGGTGTTGTAAATTCGTTACCTGCACCAAGATCAAGAAGATCATTTTGGAAATCAGCTATCTTTAAGTTTGCCCCATTCACTACGCAGAGTTTCTGGAAAGCATCAAAAGCCACCAGCTGATCTGAAGTGTCTATATCACCAGCAGCATCTGTAAGTTCAATCAGGTCTCCTTCAGCCATTATTTATCACTTTCTAAATATTCTCGTAGTAAAATCTGTTATTACCAAAAGCCACCACTCTCTTGTACGTCACAATGTCGGTAGGAGCAAGGTACACAACTGCAACATAAAGTCTTCCATTATAGTCACCAACTATCATAGAACTTCCAGTAGAGCCTGTATCAGCTGCCCTCCAAGATCCATCTGAAACTCCATCAGGAGTTTGTGACGCCCATGTTGCTCCAGAGTCTACGGAAACATAGAGGCCCCCTACATGTGACCCAGCTATTAAATGACTGCCGTCAGAATCAGAAGCCACACACATCCATCGCTTATCAGCAGCACCAGCAGGTTGTCTTTCTGTCCAAGTTACACCAGAATCAGCAGACGTCCAAAGTCTTCCAGCTACTTCACAAGCTATTAGATGACTACCATCAGAATCAGAAGCCACACCCATCCAGTACGTATCAGCAGCACCAGCAGGTTGTCTTTCTGTCCAAGTTACACCAGAATCAGCAGACGTCCAAAGTCTTCCAAGATACATCCCAGCTATTAGATGACTACCATCAGAATCAGAAGCCAAACTCTCCCAGCTCTTATCTACGTCCCCAGCAGGTTGTCTTTCTGTCCAAGTTACACCAGAATTAGCAGACGTGTACAACCTTGCATTATACCCACCAGCTATTAAGTTACTGCCATCAGAATCAGAAGCCACTCTCCACTCCATATCTGACTCACCAGCTGGTTTAGTTTCTAACCAAAAAATAGCCATTTTACTCTACCGAATTAACCACAGTAATAAACACAACAGGACCACCACCAATGTTGTCCCCACTTGCCCACTTATCCAATCCAGGACGTTGGCCCAGTCTTAACCTTTTTTCCTGAGTATCAATAGGTCTTACATTACTCATATAGTCAGACATGGGAAGTTGCTTAGAATCCTGATGAGCAAGTCTCCTGCCTATTCCTGCCAACGGTGGTACTATTTTTTTCATTACTATTTGCCTCGTGTTCTAAGTGATCTTACCCTTACCTTTGGTTTACTCTCAGCCTTCTTAGGTACTCTTGGATGATTAAAGTCATAGTACTGCTCCTTATTCATCTTCATAGACTTCTTCCCAGCCATCTTAACATAGGATTTATACTGCTTCTGGATTTTCTTATCTCTATCTAATTTAGCGTAATGTTTACTATCTTGATACTTATCATAAATTGACTTTGGTCTTGTCATGATCCACCTATAGAACTGAATAAATATAAACTTTGTCTGCATCAGTGCCCTTGAAATGCAACATATTAGTATTTGCTACAGGCACAAAGGTATAAGCAGTTGTCAAGATTAGTACACCAGTTGCTGCCTCTGTTACAGAGCTACCCATAGTACAGGAACCTGTTGGCATTACATAACAACCTCGACACTCAACATCATCACCTTGAGCAACATCTGATGCTATTGTCTGTACCTGAGCCTTAAAGGTGGGACCAGATACATCTATGGGTCTGGAAAATTTATCTGTACTTCCTGCTACCATAATACCACCTCCTAGATGAGATTCTTATTAGGGACATTATCTTCCAGTTCAGGTTCAGTAGACAGATAAAATACTTCAACATATAACTTACCAGCTGTTATCGAAGTAAAATCTGCATTACCTGTAATTCTACAGTACACACTCTGAGCTGCTGCATTATACTCATTAGGATCTTCCGCAGAATCCCCAACCTTGCCAGCAGCAAGTACACTGACACTTGTACCATCTGTATACTCATCTGCTCCTGCTGACTTGCCAACTGTCATAACTGCTGTATCGTCCCCAGTAAAACCAGTCACTACTGTTACTTTAGTACCAATTACAAAAGCACCTGCTGGGATCTGCTTGGTAAGTGTAATGTCACCATCTGTACCAAGACCGTCAGTAAGGTCATCATAATTAACAACCTGAGCAACTTTTCTGATACCCATTCCTATAACACTCTGTTCTAATTCAAAATTAGCTTTACTCATAATATTTACCTATCCACTCTATAACCATAAATTGTTCTATCATCATCTTCCCGAAGAAGACTCACGTTTGTCCACAATACTGCACCATCAACTACCATACCAACTGAATCAGGAGCTGCTGGCTTGTCTCTTGCGATCAAGGCATTCAACTTCTGATTTGCTTTACCCTGCTGTACCCCTACCGTTTCATCCTCATCCGACTCAGCCTCAGCCAATGCCATCTGCAAGATACACTCCGAAGCAAATGTGTCCCCTACAAAATAATCTGCATCCTCTGTTGGCTTCTCTGGAATAAAGGAGTAAGCATAACGCAGTTCCCATTCAGAGTTTGGCTTAGGATAAAACTCAACAAATTTCTGCTGCCCAGTCTTTGGTGAATACAGTCCCTGAAGAACAGCATACACATTTGGGTAAGAGGTACTATCAAAATAAGCCTGCTTATCCCTAAGCTGACTCAGTGTAATTTCTTCCAGCTCTCTTTTTTCTGTGGGAGCATAAGTAAGATCTACTACAAAATCATTGAAATCCAAAGGTAACATAACTTGATTATGCCCTGTCTTGGTAGTTAATGAGGCGGTCTTTGTTAAAAAACTCCACACATATATATTGCCACTGGTAGGGTTTAAGGGCATTAAAAAACTCATGTACGCCCTATAAACAATATCCTTGACTTTAGTAAGATTAGTCCCTGTGGGGGTTGAACCCAATCCAAGGAACTCACTTACCTTTGTATACACATCTGAAAAATTCCACTTCATAACTGACTCCAAAAATTCTGGCAGGGGTCTTTACACCCCCACCAAAGGAAACAAGTCTACTTCAAAATTTCAAAAACCTGTCCAACAATAAGGGGAGCATAGCCCTCTCCTACACAGGCTTTAATTAGTGTAATATCCTCAGCACCCAAATCTACCTCACCACCTGTGTAAATCAACTTAGCTAACTCGTACTTCTTAACCTTATCCACGCCCGACTCTTTTTCTTTTGGTAAAAGAATAGCATTTACCAAAATGTTCTTTAAAATGACAGGCACTGCTTTGCCATCTTTTGCATCGAGTAGGACCTCGCCGTTAATCTGCACCAATTTTTTTTCTACATCTACCTTCATCTCTTGTTCCCTCTATACAAAGTTAAAAAGGGAGGGGACACATTGTCCCCACCCGTCAACTCGTTAAACTTATGCTCTTCCACCAACCTGGGCTACACGCACCCAGTCGATAGCTAACTCTGCATCAGCAGATGTTTGCTCACACTGAGCAACATACGACAATGCCATAACAGAGTTTGGAAGATTTGCTGCGGTAGTTCCTGTCTCAACAAGCGCACCATTCACATAAAACTTAATGCTTGTAATGCCATCAATGACAAAACCAAGAGTCACAAAAGTGTCATCAGCCAAGTTAGCAACATCAGCAGTTGAATCTTCTGCGGAAGTTTTAGCTACAACAGTAGAAATTTTATCTGCTGTTGAAGCTGCAATTCTATGGAAACCTGCTTTATCAACAGTATCATCCAAAATACCAGCAGCGATGAGTGTAGAATCTGCACCAGCAAGACCAATAAAGTACTGGTCATCACCTGCATCAACTACCTTACATCTTGCTTCAAAACCAATCTTAACACCAGCAGCGGGTTTTACCATGCAGTTTGGAAGCTGGACATTTACACCATCATCAGCACCAGCATGCCCAGCAGAGTCAGCAATAAATACTCCACCCTGATCTACAAGACTGCCTACGATACCCCCTGATGTAGCCTGTGTAACAATATAGCCATCAGCAGTTGTAACATCAATTGGACCCATGTAGTCATCCTCGTACAAGAAACCATACGAAAGATCCTTACGCAGTCGATCCAAATCAAATTGATCCCAAATATTAGGACTAGGGGCATCAGCACCAGCTGTTATAGCAGGTTCTATCATCCCAACAATTGACTTCATCAGGATAATACCTTCGGTTGAGGAGCGATCCACAGTTTCCATTGCGTAACCAACATGAACACCAGCAGCTGTGAGATCTGTTGTAACCTCATAATCACCGTTTATGACGTACATCTTGTCACCAATAGTTACACTATCTGTAGCTCTGACCCCAAAAATTGCACCGTTAGGAACATGAATATCAACCCACTTAGGTCCAGTGACATTGTTGGAACCCTCTGCGACATAGCCAGCCAAAAACTGGAGATTAGCAGTAGCAGGCTTTTCAACACGAAGAAATTTACCCTCATTCTGATAACCTTCAGCAGTTGTACTTCCAGCCTCCGAGTTTTCCTTGTCATAACCAAGAATGTTATCTGTAGTATCCTGATTGTAGCATAGTGCTACCCCAGTGTATAGTGTATCAGAACCCTCATAGTACACACGTTTTTTGTCAACATTTTCATTACCACCAAACATATTAAATCTCCACTAAAGTTAAAGTGTTGGGGGCTGGTTACGTTTTCCCAGCTACCCCATTAAAGGCTGAAAGAATCCTCTCTCAACCCAACAATAAAAGCTAATTATGCAATGCCTAACAAATACTGATAGGCACTTAACATTACTTCAGGACTGTCTAATAAACAGCCTATTCCCATATTGCACTTACTACAGATTTTCATCATAAGTCCTCTATGCGTGGGCAGATATGAGAAAGCCCGCTCTTTGGCGGTTAACACAACGGATTGCATACTCAAGATCCAAAGGTACCTTTACAATCTTATGCTGCTCATCTCTTGGCATAGGAGTACCAAGAACAAATCCTCTACCTGCCAATGTAGCAAGTTTAAAGTAGTCATGATTGACTCCATAAATAGGATCTGTCCCATACAAAGTTGCCCTTGCAGTATCCAGCTCTTCAACATAAACAAAGGGCACACCCTTGTACAACACAGTACCTGCATGTTTGCCAAGATCTGGACTGATACCATCATCGGTTTTTCTACGCAGTGCTTCCAAATTCTCAAGCACATTCATGTTTGTGTAATATCTAAAGTTGCCCCAAGTTGTATTTTTATCTACTGCCTTTGGTTCCAGAGGAACAATAAAGCTGGTCTTAGTAATTGCCCTAAACAATCTGCTCAGCAGGGTGTCAGACAAGTTGCCATCATGGTCAGCATAATAAGAAGCCCAGCGTGGATTCACTGTAGAACTACATTCAATTCCACCTAGATCATAAGTTGTTCCAGCACCATCATTATAACGACCACTGTATCCAGTAAAGGCACCCTTACTATCAGCAGTACCAAGAGCAAGCCAAGAAGCAAGTCCATGTGGACTGTTCTTATCACTAGAACTTGTAGGAGAAAGTACAAATTTGCTCTGAAGCATTTCTGCAAACTCTCGATACATGTTCTGATGCTTGGACTTCAGCATGTTGTTAATTTCTACAGCACTTCCCTGGTTCACAGCAATGTCTACAACACTGTATTCCATATTGGTAGTAGCACCAACCCAATTAACAGAGGACTTCTCATCCGTGTTAACCTTATTAGTTGTATCCTTCTCCCAACCGGAGATACTTGTGCCCTGAGCATTGCCAGTATCTTTCAGCGTAACAAAATCTTCAATACGCTTGCCAGCTCTTTTTTCTGCTTTCTTAATCCAGGTGTTGTATAGCTCACAAGTTGTAATAGCATGTGTCATCTGCAAGCTTTGTTTATGAAACCCCGGCAGTGTAGCTAAGCCAATGTCTTTTGCAAGTTCAAAATCAATAATCATTTCCTAAATTCCTTAATCTCTGGAGTGTAGCCCAAGCTTATCCATAACATTGCGAGTGGCTTCAAGATCCTTCTCATCAGGGTTAGAGAAAACCTTTTTGGTCTTTTTATTACTCGGCCTGGGTGAAAATTTCTTTGCCCTCTTCGCAAGGTCTTTGACTACTTTCCGTTTAACATCCTTTTCAAGTGATTGTCCTTTATACCACTTTACTGCTTCCTCGGCAGCTGCTGACATTGTTAAGCCCATTCCTTCTTGGAGAGCTTTAGCCACATTCCACATCCGCAGACGTGCTTCAATAATGGGGCTGTTCATATCTGGGCTGCCATCGGGGTTAATGGGAACCTTATCCCACTGACCAAATTCTGGGTAATTCTTTGACTCCCCATCTAACAGGGTATTGAAGGTATTCTCATCCCTCGCAAGGGCTTCTGCTTGCCTTCTTTCACTCCCCTTATTAACATCACTCTTCATACTATTCAATTGCTCAGCCTGTGCATTGTTAACATCTACAATAGGCTTAATGACAGTCTCATAAAAGTTATCACCATGCTGCTCATTAATCTTAGCAATAGCCTCTGGGGTATATTCTACTTTATTGACTGGAGTAGTTTCCTCAACCTCTTCCTCTTCTTCTTCAGCAGCCTCCTGTGCAGCATGAAAATTCATAAGCTGATAGTTATTTGCAAGAGCCTTTTCACTCGAAGCAGCTATCTCTTCATCAGAAAATCCCCTATCCCTGGCAGCCTTGACATACTCTGGGTTAATCTTAGAGACATCATCAGCTTCCAATTCTTCTTCTTCATCCACAAGCTCTTCATCTTTAAAGTCACCTATGTATGGCTCTTCATCAACCTTCTCCTGAAGCTCCTCATCCTCCAAAGATTCATCAACATCACCCTTACCCTCTGCTGCATTTAGTATTGAATCAATACCCTCCACACGCTGGTCATCTGTAGTGTCATCTACTGAAGTTTCAATTTTCTCTTTTTCTGCTGCCATAACTTGTTTCCTTTTAATATTTCTCTATTAAGTTTACACCCATTGCTTTACTACGTTCTTGCATACGCTGTAACTTTTCTGTTCTACTATGGATAATCATGTCACCCCGTTTATTAAACTCAGCACCAGGATGTATCTTATTGGCTTCTCCACTAATGACCTGTGTTGGATGTACACCCAAAGATGTTGATGTCCTAATCATATCCCCAGCTGCTGACCCACTGCCCCTTATGACCTTCTCAGCCAACTTACCACACTCTGGGCATGGTTGTGGCTCCCTACACTTAGACATAGGCTGAATATCTTCAAAAGCATTACCACACACACATTCATAATCATAAAATGGCATATCAATCTTCCCTATCATTTAATTCATGTTTTAATTTCATGACTTCTCTATTAAGAGATTCAATCTCAAGCTTTAAATAACTGGCATCAGTTCGCAGAGTCTGCACCAAATCAGCCTTTTCTGCCTCAGTTGCATTCTCTAGGGACCTCCCCTGAAAATATCTTTTGACGAGGCTATGCCGGCATACTATTGGATGTTCCATCCTGAATATGACCTTTGCAATCTCATCAGCAAGCTGTATTTTAGGCTGTTCCAAATATCCAAACCTCGTAAGTTACCTGCTCCAGTGCAACTGAGTTCTTAATGTACACAATGCCTGAGGGTTTGAACATTGCAAACTGTCCCTCGGCTACTTCCAGATCTGAGTTAAACGTAGCATCAAAATCACAATCAACCTCAGCATCATTGGTAGTTGCTTTAATTACCATTAACTCAACTGTTGAAATATCCCCTATATCAATAGCCTCTTCTGTATCTGCTACTGCCTGTTCTTTATACAGATGACTAAACTTAGTGGGCACAGTAGCAGTAAAGGAATCCAAAAAATTAAGGCCTTCGCCCAAACCTGTCAATTCAACAATTGCTTTTGCACTTAGTACTGCTGCCATACTTAAACTCCAAATCTACTGGCTAATATTGGGGCCAGGACTTCCACAATATCATATAATTTTTGAGGATGCATCTTATGATTCAAGCCCTGTGGCAACCACTGAGACAAGATTGCATCGTATATAACTTCGGAACAAAAATATTTATCAGGATCTTGCTTGCCTGTAAATACAGTTCCTATGGCTCCACGCATATCATAACCAATATGCATAGCTACCAGAACATCACAAGTCAGTTTAATCCTTCGGTACTCTTCATCTGTAACACAAAGTATAATTTCTGTCCAGCGTTTGGTGTTGGTATATTTAATACCTTTATACCTTACACCCTCTACCCTCTTATCCTCCTGATTTCCCCCTGCTTCCACAGCTCTCTGAGATGAGGAGAAGCTCAGGGCATTCTCAAACTTTGCCTCTACGTGTACGTGAGGCTTTGACACCAAGAGTATAGCTTTATCTACAGCAGTTGCCCACTTGCCATTGCCCTTGTAAAATTCCAATACAATATGCTTCATTCCAGTTCCCTTAAATTGTTTCCTTAGTTATATTATTCAGTATCTTTTCCCTGCTGTTGCTGAGCTAAATTGGCCTGCCTTGAAGCAGTTCCCTGTAGTCCAGCTCTGCCATCCTGCTGTCCAGGATTCTTACTGCCTACCTTTGGCTGATAAGCATTCATCCCTACATTCTGAGGCTCTGTACTCTTAAACCAATGATCTATGTCTTCCAATCCAAACTTACGTGCAAGCTCTTTAGTAGCTGCTGCCACATCCAACGAGTTGCCCTGCTGAGTAGCAATCTGAGCTGTAGGTAAAATCCATTGAGACATGAACGAAAGCATTCTCTGGTATTCCATCTCTGGACTCATTACCTGCATTGAGTAAGGAATCAAATTCAAACTGTACTGTACAAAATCTCCCACGTTATCAACAGGATTAAAATTAGCCTGTACTTCACCAAGGCCCTCAATATCCTTTACAACAGCTCTGTCCTCAAGGGGGTTTCCCCACATGTATGAAACATGCTTAGTTATAATTGATTTAGCAAATGCATAAACAGCACCAACCATATCGTCTAAGCCCTTGGAAGCATTTCCAAACAACATCTGTTCCTGCCCCAAAGTCCCTGCCTGAGATGATCTTCCACCAAGAGTATACAGGTTCTGTCCCTGCACTGAAAACTGGTTATCAAGGTAAGAGATCCAATTGTAAAGATCAGGATTTATTCCACCCATATCAATAGGCTTTATACCACCAATGTTATCTACCCTACAGGTACCACCATCAGCCTTCGCAGCTAATCTCTCCATATCCCCAGCAGATCCAGATTCATAAGCCATAATGGTCTTTTGTCTGCCTGCCTGCTTCTTCATTTTGTTTACTATCTCATTCAGCAAAGCATCCATCTCTAACCAGTTCCAAGCTGGAGGTATGGGTATTGGATGCTGAGGAAACCATTTATATCCAAGTATATCATAAGGGCCACCTTCTGGACCATCATAATCTACAGTTCTAAGTATCTTTTTATATTCACCTTCCGTCAATATAGTAATAACTACTCCCTCATCGGGTAACCAGTAGTCAGTAAATCTGGTATGATCTCTCAAAAACCCAACAGGCTCACCTTTAGAAATCTCATCTGGTGTACTTTCACCAAGAAGCTTATGACCAGGTGTTATAGAGTCAGCATGTTTTTTACCAAAAAATTCCTTGGCATAGTCTGTCCTCATCAGATAGCTATTCCCAAGATACTGCATCTCTTCTATTGTCCTAGCAGCAGGATCTCCCACAAAATCAGAATCATCCACAACGTCTGAGTATGTCTGCCCAACATCGTGTGTGAAGCCCATAATCTCTACCTCATGGCTCTTCATGATAGCGGTCTTAGTTATCCCCCAACCAAACAAACTATTCAATACAGCTGGTCTGAGGGTATTCTGAGCAAACTTAATTTCTGCAAGCAAATTATTAGTAGCCAGCTCTGTTGTATACGCCTGATGCCTCAATTCCAGATGTCTTGTACCCACAGAAACCTTGGGATTTGTCATTACCAAATAAGGAAGCATAATGCCTATTGCCCTATCAAACAAATTCATAGGGTGAGGGGAACCAGAACGGGCATTACTGTCAAAATAGCCAGATGCCCAAAGACCCAGCATAGTATTCCTATGCTTAAGAGGAGCCTCCATGAGCTTTCCCCATTCTTTTGTACCCTCTCTCAGTTTTTCTGTGAAACTCATACCTGGCATTACCATCTCCTATTTTCTTTATCCCTGGCTTCTTGCATCTCTCTCTGCTGTCTACGGTATGCAATACAGTCCTTGGGTATTCCCCTTGTATCTTTCGCAACACCCTTTGGCTGCAACCTCAAAGCCAACAGTACCAATCCAGCTGGTATGACCCTATCCCCATGTGCCTTTCTTGCACCAGAAGAATCCTTTGATAACTTCGCAGGTCCTACACCACCAGCCTCAAAATTTATGTAGCTCTCAAGTTCCCCAACAAGTCCCTCGTCATGAGTCATAAAGGAGCTGTGTGCTTTAGATCCACGTATTGCCTGGCCCAAAGCTATATCTAAATCCTGTAGCAAGTCTATTTTGTTATCAAGTGAACTATGCCAGCCCCAGGCATTCTTCTCTGTTTTTTTTCTTGCTCTCTCATCCCTTTGCACATACACCTTGGGGTAAGCATAAAACTGTATTCGTTTTCCATACGCCCCACCTGGTCCATTGTTCTCCCAGATCATATATGGAAGTCCTGAATTACCACCAGTCCAATAAGCAAGAGCTACTCCAACATCTGCAAATGACTCTGGAGGTGTATTTGGACAAACCCATATGCCAACTTCTGACTGGGTATTAACATCATAAATCAAATGAACTGAGTTACTTGCACCAGTGCCCACAGAAATATCTGAGCCTATAATAAAATTGTGTGACTGGTCTGGTCTGCCATCTATAAGTGGTCCCCACCATTGCATCCTACCAGTAGTAAGACCAGTCTTCAATATGCAAGACGTTTTGATAATGCTTTCATCTTCATTCTTTTTGAACTTAATCTCACCTGTATGAGTGGGTGTCTGAATATGCTCAGCTCTAAGTCTACGCAGTGTTACAGGAGAAAAGAACATATCGCCTGAACCGACAGGATTTCTGTCCACGTTCTGGGCCATGTCCCTACGGGAAGTTCTTCTCTTTTCCTCAGCATCATACCACTTACTACGCCATCCACCATCATTTGCATCACCACCATCTGCAATAAAAGAAACCTTCTTAAGTGCTTCAAGGAGGTGTGGCTTGTTTTCTCTAATGTCTCTCCAAAACTTGCTAAGTGTAAATGGAGTATCTTTCTCAATGCCTGAGAATGCTTCCTCAGAGATATTTCGATAATAAGCAAGATCACTTATTGTTACTTCATCATAGTCTGGAGATTTATAAAGTCCCTGATTCTTAAGTGGGTTCCTCTCCCAGTTAAGTATTACTACCTTTACTTTTCCAGATATAAGAAGTTGATTATATGGGTGAGCTGTTCCATAAAAGTGTGTTGAATTATAGATATTGCAATTACATGTGTCACTAAGATTCTCAACTACAGACTGAGCAATAGTGTAATCCATACGACCATGCTCATCTACAAGTGAGATACTTGCTCTATCTCCAGCACCAAAATTTTCGTTGGTTGATTCACCACCTATTGAAGATCCATTGTCAAGGTTCTCCAACCTCATGCTTGTCTTCTGAAAATTAGGTACTCCCCATCTGGGCATATTCACAACTGCATAACAGATCTTGTGGAACAAACTTTTATGAGTGCCCTGCACCCTCATGTTGATAATTTCAACACTGGTATCTACAAACTCTTTCTTTCTGCTACCAACCAATGCACAGAACCCAGGCTCCAACCACCACAGCCCTGTGAAGTATTTTACCAGTAGCTCAGTAGCTCCCTCTTTACGAGCTTTATCAATAGCCAAGTCATACTGATTTCTGTAAGCATGATCTACAGCATCAATTGCCTCTTCTTGAGCCTCACGTAAAACAAAGGGGACATCTCTAAATCCAGCTGGCTGCTGTGGATCATACGTGAACCATGCAGAATTAAAAGCAATCTTTGGATCTTCCAAAATCATTGCCTTGTATGTATCCTGAAAATTCTTACTGCCAGCAAGTAAATCATGAAGCTTCATCCTGTACGCAATATTCGCTGGAATATCCCTGGGTATGCTTTCATAAAAAGATTTTGCGTTATCAGGATAGATCACTAAATGAGCTCTCCTTGTAATTCCTTGGGAGCCTTTTCAGCAGTATTCTCTACACGTTTAACCAAATGCCCACACAACTCTTTGATACGTTCTGACTCAGTTATGTCTATGGTAACATTAGTATTGTTCACGTTTATCTCTTTAAGATTTCTAAAAGATTCTGGAGCCATGTTCGTAAGGAAGAACATCAACAAATTTGCATTTGGTGCTACATCTTTTGTCTTCACAGTTCTCTTGGTAAGTGTTTCCTTGCCGTCTTCTGTAGTATACTCTTCTTTTATTTCCTTAGCTTGATAGCCTCCAGCTGCTTGAAGTCCCTTAGAAATCAATGTCTGTGTTGCAACAGCTGTGCCCTCTTTGCAAGCTCTTCCAAATTCTGGATAATTGTTTTTCCAACGTGCTACCGTGTTGACAGTGACACCACACAAAAAAGCAATCTGTGGATCAGACATGCCAGCAGCTTTAGCTCTGGATGCTACCCCGATGAATCGAGTGTTAAACATCCTGGCTCGTGTTATTTTAGTTTGTACTTTTTGTCTTGCCATATTTTAAAAGAAAGACCTTAGCAGTAAGGTGGGGTCGCATCATCAGCCTACCCTCATCGGACCAAAGCTGCCAAGATCATTTCTTGGTTCTCCATATTTACTTTTGTGCCCTATATTCTTTTACGCAGATAATACTTTTATTTTGATTAACTTTAGATGCTTATTGATATAAGCTATTAACTAATAAGTTTATAGTGCCAACTGTTGTTGGCTTTTTCTCATAGCCTTAAGAGTATTAATAACAGTAAAATTAGTCTCTTCCCCTAAAGAACAGATCCAAAACCCCGCAATTAATCCACTAAATCCTCATTTTTTCAGATTCAACTTTGTGTAAGTTCTTTGTGTATAAGGCTTAAAAATTTTTTTCGTAAATCCTATAAAGCGGCCATATTACGGGAATTAAATAAGACATGTAAAGTTGTTTAATGACTATTTGACACGCTTGGACACTTAGTTGAATGGGACACTATTGGATCATTTTGAGATTATTTTTATTTTTCCCTTGACATTGGTTTTGGATTATGGTATAATACACAACATCGTAAAGTCGAGTTAACTGAAATTAAGTAAACACTGCGAAAGGAAGCTGTATGACAGAGTACGGAGTTAACAATGTGGAAAGCTTTATAGCAAGGGACGGGCTTAGTGAGTCTCTGTTAGCAATTGCAAAAGTTGTGGAGAATCCTTCATTGACTTTAGTAGAAGCTGCTAAGGAACTTAAAGTTACTAAAGCTTCATTGCTTAGGTCACTGAGTAGGATTGAAAGAAAATGCCCAGGATTTAGAAAAAGTATCGAGGAATTGAAGAGGGTATGGGCTGAGGAGAGAAAAGAGGAGTCAGCTGTTGAGAGGGAGGTAATGGAAGTAGCTGGTTTAACAAAAAATCAAGCAGCTATTGCAAAAGTTGTTGTAAGCCCAGCATTTACTTTGAAAGAGGTTGCTGAGATTTTTGGTATTGGGTTGCCTTCCCTGTATAAAACACTTAGCAGGATAGAGTTAAAATGTCCTGGGTTCAGAGAAAGGCTTAGGGCACTTAGGTTTAAAGAGTTTCCTGATGCTAAGGACATTTGCTTATCAAAGTTGGATTACTCCGAGCTATCTGAAAAGGATTTAGAAAAAATAGAGGCTATGAAATAAACTATGTATGTAAACGAATTTAAAAACTGGATCGCTGGAAGACGTGGGACTGTGGTTGGCTTTGATACTGAGACTACCAGTCTGGATTGGTATGAGCTTAAGATTGAAGGCTTCTCTTTATACGATGGATGCAATTCTATCTACGTTGATCTTATAGATAATATTGATACTCCTCAAATAATGAAGCTTTTGGATCAAGTACTAAACTCTTCAAAATTAGTAATTATGCATAATGCTGTTTATGATCTTGGTGTACTGCGCAAGTATAATATGAATGTTAATGTTCCAATATTCTGTACCGCAGTAGGATCGTTCATACTCGATGAGGTTAGGAATACTGGACTTAAGTATTTAACAGAGAAGCTTCTGAAAAAGACTGTAGTAAAGTATGATGATGTTAAAGACATATCACATTCCAGCGATGAGTTTTATCAGTATGGTATGGATGATGCTATTAACTGTTATGAACTCTGGGAGTTGTTTGCACCACAGATTGAAGCTGAGGGATTGTCCAAAGCTTTCTATGAAATTGATATGCCTTTTATTCATGTGATTGTTGATATGAAGGTGAATGGTATTGCAGTTGATATGCAAGAGTACAACAGAATAGAACCCCTTTGTAGAAATCTAATGTATGAGTATACATGTAAATTGCATGAGCTGGCTGGTATTGAGTATGATGTAGTTGATGGTGAAGTAAATAGTTTTCTTAATCTTAATGCTGCTGATGATCTTATTATGATTATTGAAAGTCTGGGCATTGAGATAACTGAAGTAACAAAGAAGGGCAAGAAGAGTGTTGGAATTGACTCACTCAATGCAATGGGCACTCATCCATTTATTGAGGTACTGAAAAAGTATAAAAAGCTTTCTAAGATATACAGCTCATTTATAAAACCTTTTAAATCGTTTGTAGATCCTGATGGGAGAATACGCTGCAATTTGAATAACACAGTAGCCAGAACATCTAGGCTATCTTGTTCAAAGCCTAATCTTCAGCAGTGTCCAAAAGGTAGTTCTGAATTTGGTTTTAACTTCCGTGATTTGTTTGTAGCACCTGAAGGAAAGAAGCTTGGAGCTGGTGACTATGAGGGACAGGAGCTTAGACTACTTGGGGATCTTACACAGGATTTTAATTTGTTGAAAGCTTTCGCAGATAATATGGATCTTCATCTTATGCTTGCCAACAAGATGTTGGGGCTGGGTCTTCCTCTTGAGTATATGTATAAAGAGGCTCCCAATTACGAAGAGATCAAGGAGAGGTTTAAGGGTCAGCGGTTTAAAGCAAAGAATAGTGTTAGCTTCCCAATCATCTATGGAACTAGTCAACCACTAGATGCAAAAGTAATGACCCCAGAAGGCTTTGTTAATATGGGGGATATACATTCTGGTGACACAGTTATGTCTGAGATGGGTAAGCCTGTTAAGGTGATGGGAGTATTTCCACAAGGTGTTCGACCAGTATATCAACTAGTTATGAAGGACGGCTCCAAAACTACATGTGATGAAAAGCACCTATGGACAATACAAACTATCTATGACAAGGAGATTGGAAGAACAAGAACACTCCCCCTTAAGGATCTTATACCAATACTGAAAATGGGAAATAAAAGGCCACAGAACAATTGTTATATACAGTATTGTGAGCCAATACAATTTAAAGAGGCTAACCTTGTAATACCCCCTTACTTAATGGGAATGTTTATTGGGGATGGTTCAGCTCGGGGTGGATCATTTAAAATTACTCAAAGTAAACAGCGTCAAGTAATAAAAATGGCCAACCATACCCCAGAAGACTACTACATGACTTCCTGCGGTATTGACCATATTTTCCATAATGGTAAGCACAGGGATACCTTAAAGAGATTTTCATCTGGAAATAGAATGTTAAATAAGATCAGAGAATATGGTCTGCATCTAGTAAAGCCTGAAACCAAATTTATACCAAAGGAGTACCTAATAGCTAGTTCAAGTCAGAGGTTTTTGCTTTTAGAAGGCTTGATTGATTCAGATGGAACAGAAAATAATGGTGCCTTTGAGTATGATACTACATCCAAGCAACTTTCAGAGGATATTATATTTTTAGTAAGATCCCTTGGTGGAAGGGCTTCTGTTACGCAGCGTAAGGCTCAAGGTCCAAGAGAGTATAAAGGAAGAATTATAAATAGTAAACATGATATGTACAGGGTGTTTATCTCCTTTCCACCTCATAGACAGGCTAACTCAATTGATAGTATTAAATATGTTGGTGAGATGAAATGTCAGTGTATTTCAGTAGATAATCCAACTGGACTTTATATTACAGATGATCTTATAGTTACTCACAATACAGCTTATGGTGTTTCAAAGAGTCTGGGCGTTCCAGAGTATAAGGCACAGGGATACATTGACTCATTCTTCCAGCTGTTCCCAGCGGTAAAGAAAGCTATGTTTAGATGTAACCTGGAGCTTCAGAACTGCAAGTATGTTAGAAATAGAACAGGGAGGAAGAGGAGATTTAAATTTATAAACAACAAAGCAAAGAGGCAAGCGTTTAACTTTAAGATTCAGGGAAGTGCTGCTGATATGATTAAAGCAGCTATGATTAAATTCAGAGCTATAATACTTAACAATCCTGAGTGGGGGGCACTCATTGTGCTGACTGTGCATGATGAAATTGTGGTGGAAGCTTTAGAAGAACATATTGAAACTGTACACAAAGCTTTGGACTATGCAATGCTTAGTGCATACCCACTGACTGTACCTCTTAAAGTAGAATCACTGGTTGGTAATAACTATGGAGAATGTAAATAATGAGCTTTCCTAAGAGGTGCCATGCTGAGACAATAAAAAATACTTAGATAGAAATATTACTGTTAGGGAAATTTAAATGAATAAAAGAAAAACACCAGCACAGGTTTTAAAAGAAATACAGAAGCTATGTGGAACTGAATCCATAACAATGATGGGCAAGACTAAGATTAATGTGGAGAGAGTAAGCTCAGGAATACTATCACTGGATAAGGCCCTGGGTGGTGGTTATCCCAAGGGAAGGATCATAGAGATGTCAGGTGCTGAATCATCCGGAAAGACTACTGTGTCATTACATGCTATTGCTGAGGTTCAAAGGTGTGGTGGAGTGGCTGCGTTTGTGGATGCTGAGAACTCTCTGGATCTTGAATGGGCTACTAAGATAGGTGTGGATACCAGTCACTTACTGTTGAGTCAGCCTGGTTGTGGTGAGGAGGCTCTGGACCTTGTAGAAAAACTTGTTGACTCAGGAGGTGTTGATCTTATAGTTGTGGACTCTGTAGCTGCTCTTGTTCCAAAGGCAGAGCTGGAGGGGGAGATGGGTCAGTCTCATATTGGATTACAGGCAAGGCTTATGTCGCAGGCTATGCGTAAGTTAGCAGCAACAATAAACAAAAGTGATGCAATAGTTTTCTTCATCAATCAGATACGTATGAAGATTGGTGTAATGTTCAACAATCCCGAGGTAACCGCTGGAGGGAGGGCATTGCCCTACTATGCATCTATTCGTATGGACTCCAGAAGAGTTGCAACATGCAAAGATAATAATGGTGTACCCATACTTAATAACATACGAGTACGTGTGAAGAAGAATAAAGTTGCACCTCCCTTCAGGGTAGCAGAGTTTGAGCTTGACTTCAAGTGTGGTGTGAATAAATATGGTGTGCTATTGGATTTGGGTACTGAGTTGGGAATAGTGTCCAGAGCAGGTGCTTGGTATAACTATGGTAACATGCGACTTGGGCAGGGCAGAGAGAAAGCCAAATTGTTTTTGGAAAATACTCGTCAGCTTTCTGATGAGATAGAAACTAAGATAAAGGAAAAGATATGAAAATTTACTTGAGTCGTCGTATTTCAGGTGGTATGGAAGATCCTATAGAAGCCTTTGCGGAGAATTGTAGAATAGCAAGGGAAATTGGACAAGCAATAAAAGAGGTTATACCCTCAACTGAGCTGTATGTTCCAGGTGGCCCTACAGAAGAGTTTGTTGCTAAGGCTTTCTTGAAGGGCTTCTTAACAGTTTCACAGATCATTGAGATTGATTGCGACATTATTGGTACTTGTGATCTTGTAGTATGCTATGTTCCTGAGGGGGATATATTGCAGGGTGGCAGAAAAGAAGAAGTTGAGTATGCACGTAAGATTGGTAAGCCTGTGTTTATATTCGATAACCCTAACCAGGCAGTTGATTTCATTTTTGACCAGATGATGGGACATAACTAATGTTTGATGTAATCGCAGCAATACTTGAACTTGTTGGTAAGTGGCTTGTGATAAGCAAGAAGCGGTCTGGGTTCTTTGTTTCTATAGGGGGCAATGTCTTCTGGACATATGTAGCCATACAGTCAGAGCTGCCTGGCTTGCTCATGCTTGTTATCATAGCTTCATTGCTGAACATCAGAGGAATAATTAAATGGAGAAAATAGAATGAGAAAGTTATTGTTACTACTGTTGGTTGTATTGTTTTCAGGATGTGCTTCTAGATCTGTCACTTACATGAAGGGTAATGAGTACATCTGCTATAAGGACAGCAAGATATTCTCTCTGGAAGGATTTGACATCTTGCACATTAAAACACCCAAGGGCTGGGATATAACTGTTGAGGGATATGAGCTGGACCCAGATGATTTTACAATATTTTATAATCCAGCAACAGGTACATTTGGAATTAAAAGTAAGGGAAAATAGAATGAATGTAAAGACACACATGTTTAATGGAGTTAGGTACCTCATTGATTTGGATAGTCATGTTGATGGGTTATGTGGTGCCCCTAACTCCAAGACAGGTGATATACACGTGTTCGCTAAAGAAGGTACTCAGAACCAGTTGATAACGATAATACATGAGTCACTACATGCGTCCAAGTGGATGGCATCTGAAAAGGATGTAGACAGAACCTCCAAGGATATTGGTAGGCTGTTATGGAGACTTGGATTTAGAAGGGCTGAGGAATGATTATAAACCAAGAGGCAGTAATTGTCGCAGGGATAACTACGAATATGGTGTAAAGTTCTTTGTAGTTAACAACATTTGTATAGTAAAGTACACATATTTGCAGACTAAGTATCCCCATATGTCCCCATATCTGTAGACTAGACCTTGACACTTATCTACAAGTACATAGGTTTTAGCAAAACTATAAACATTTTATCATGTAGTGACCTGGAAATCTTCTCCGCAGCAATATCTGCGAAACTTACGAGGATTGATTCTAAGCCACTTTCTCCTTTCCCCCCTCCCATCATACGCAATTACCCCTGTTATTGGATTCTACCCTATGTGTTGCTCCTCTGTGTTGATACTGAGCTACTTGATGTTGTAGTAATATGACTATATACCCCCCTTCTGTTTTATTAGCAAAAAATATATATTTTATTTGAGCCTTATAAACTACCCACATCGGACTACATATTTCAAAAGCTGGATACCACCACCCCCAAGGTGATATAACAAACATTTATTTATCCCTATATACTGCATATAACAGCAGAACAGTATATACCAATAGCCATTAATAAGCATTGAACAGCATTAATCCTACCCCTATATACTACAGGGCCCTACTAGCTGCATTGCAATGTATAATCACATATAGCAACTATGTTTATATGTTTATATGTTCATTGCTACTATATTATATA